>Ga0209918_1001217_pt1 | contig 14500 bp, 10 predicted proteins | sample SalPonD_shore_MG_FD_185712 | JGI IMG/M metagenome (GOLD analysis project Ga0209918, IMG submission 185712) | Salt pond soil microbial communities from South San Francisco under conditions of wetland restoration - Salt Pond MetaG... | ecosystem: Environmental > Aquatic > Marine > Intertidal zone...
ATGGGCCATGGTCCGGGCGTCCACCGTGTCGGTTTTCACTGTGGCATAGGCAATGGCTTTGAGGTACTTGGCGTGGGCCAGGATCAGATCAATGCCCAGATCCTGGCAGAGATCACTCAGCCAATACCAACCCGTTGTACACTCCACCACGGGTCGGTGGTCACCGGGGAGATCAGTAAAATACTGCGCGATCTGTTCGGGATCCGTCGGCAAGTTTTTCGCCTTGACTTTCCTACCGGAATCATCGAGCGTTGTAATGAAACAGGTGTCCCGGTGTAAATCGATACCGGAATAATACATGAGGTCCTCCTTGGTTTGGGTGTTGATGGAAAGGTCTTTCAACGGCATTGATAACCTACAAAAACTCCTCAATTGAGGGGGACCTTTTTATAAATATCCTCCGTTTCACCGGACAGCATAAGCTGTTGAGCTCTCAGAATGTTCACCCAGAACTTGCTGCAAGGCGCATTTTCAGGGCCGGATCGGGGAAACTTAGTTTTGGTAGATGTTTCGAAGCAATGGTCACTATTCATGATCATTTAAAATTGCCGCAACCACGTCACAGGGCGCCGGTGAACTAGGACCGTTAGCTGCCAGGAAAAATCATAATTTATGTCTGAAGGATTCATAGAAATAGCTGGCCATTTAAAGACTATGTTGGCACTTCGCAAATTCATTAAACGCCTGCTAAAAGGTGATTTCGTATGGATGAATCCATTATTCTGGCCAATCTTGGGATGGATTCTCACGACGATTCTTGTATTTGGAGTAGCCTTCTGGCCTTCTATGCATCCAGTAATTGTAATTCCACTCTTCCTATTCGTAATGAGCCTTCCTCTAATAGGTTTGCTGGCAAATTTTGCTTTTTATAAAATCAATGAAAAATATCTTTGGCGTATAGTATTTTTATATCTGTCGCTCATGTTGATATTTGCAAATGTTTACTTCCTGTTGCTTGTATTTTTTGATGACGGAACCACTCCATTTGAAGGAATCCATAATGTTTGGACATGGCTTCCTGGCACTCAGGGAAGGATTCTTCATGCAAAAGATGCCTTAATCGCAATGGTGGATAGTATTCATTTTAGCACGGTGAGCATTACGACCCTAGGCTACGGAGATATGCTTCCGACTAAATGGTATTCGAAACTAGCCGTCGACATTGAAGTCTTCTTGGGGTTAGGTGTTATTGTTGTAGGAATAGGACGATATTTTCAAAATAACAAGAATAATAGCGGAAGCAGCTAGCAACAGCATTAAGGACGACGGCAAAAAGCCGCCGCGCCTTATGCTGGGCGTTAGGCCAAAAAATCAGTAATTTTTGAATTGGAGAGATAAGACAATGTTTAATTGCTTCCCCGATTGCATATTTTGTGAAAAGTCGTTGAGGAAAAATCAAACAGGAGAAGGTGAACATGTAATTCCAAGAAATATCTACGGGTTTTGGCGTATATATGACGTCTGTGATGAATGTATGGAATATTTTGGTAACTATATTGATCAATTGGCAATTCAGAATCCTCTGATCCTTGAGGCTATGCAGAAGTTTAATCTTCCTAATGCAGATAAATACTACGACAATTTATCATATACCGCTGAAGACTTCAAAACTGGAGATATGGTAGAGATGACGAGAAAAGATGGTCATTTCAAACCAAAGGTAAATATAGAGGGTGAGGATTTATTTGAGTGCGCTGAAGAGGATTGGGAGATCATCGGTATTAAATGGCTGAGGGATATTTTGAAGGATAAACTGCCTGATGATGAACTTGCAGAAGCTTTAGAAGAATTGAAAGAGAAATACAAGGACGCTGAACCAGGGGAAATCATTCAATCGGATAAATTAGATTATTCTATAAGGAAAAGTCGCACTCATAAAGTTAAAATAGCAGATGACACTGAGCAATCCATCACCCCATTATTGGCGAAAATTAATATCTCATTTCTGCATTATTTTCTGACCAAAAAGCAGTTAGAACATATAATAGAATATAAGATGTTGTTTAGCCATGCCCGCTACGGTGGTAGACTGAAGGAATATTTAATTAATTGGTGTACTCTAGCTGATGACAAAGAATACAATAAATACCACGAACTTACTTTGAGAGCATTTGACGGTTTTCCGATGGTCGATATAACCCTTTTTGGATATTTGAATTGGAGGACTGTATTAACTAGTAGTTCAAAAATTATTCTGTATGATAATAATGGCCGAGAATTGGATGGTATCAAATTTATTCTAGATTTCGAAAACTTAGAGAAACGACAAAAATATTTAGGATTGAAGTATTCTGATAAAACAGATCTTGAATTTTATAAGTTACATGCGTGAGTATTTGATTACTCAGCACCAATTTTGGCCTAACCGCCATTGCACCGGACAGCATGAGCTGTTCAGCTCTTGAAACATTTACCCTCGGCGGAATGAGAGTTGTATTTTCAATGGCTGGATCGGGTAAACTCAGTTTTAAAGGGATTTCGACGTTTGGGTCACTATTCCAGATCAAAAGAAAATGCCGACGCTACGTCACAGGCTGCCGGTGAACGCAATCGTTAGGTTGCTTTGGATTATGAAAAACCTATCTGCAGCTGACTTAAGAGCCATTATCGAAGATATTGTATCTCCTACAATAGAGATGCATCGTGGTTCTCGGGATATTGACGAAGAGGAAAAAGCCTTGTTACCTGAAAGGGAAATGAGTGAAGATGAAATTACGGATTTTGTATTGAGTAATCCACTTTTAGACTCAGATACGGCCTGGCATCTCGCCGATCCAGGCTTGCTTGGATTTTCAGCTAACTATGCTGAAGCATCAGATGAATGGTTGGATGAATTTCGGGGAAAAATTGAGAGCTGGGCAGCAACAAATGAATGGTTAGGGGCCGATATTATTTACTACCATGTTGATATTTTATTCGCCCCACCACAATCAGAAACAGAGCTTTGGACACCGTCAAAACATAGTTATCCAACCAGTATTTATCTAGCTAAATCTCCGAGCCATCTCGCTTTATTTGATAAAGTATTGAGAAAAGGCGGGTCACTATCGGACTTAAATTGGAGAGAATTCGAGCTATTGATTGGTGAACTTCTGGAAGAAAATGGATGGACAATAGAGGTAATGTGTGGAACGAAAGATGGAGGAATCGATGTAATTTCAATCAAGGGTGATCCGGTGTTGGGGTCGGTAAAAGCAATCTGGCAAGCCAAAAAATATAAACAAGATAATAAAGTTGGTTTATCAACACTTCGCGAATTTTCGGGAGTCTTAGATCAAGAACGTGCTACAAAAGGAATTGTGGTTACATCAAGCACCTTTACTAGAGGAGCAATAAACTGGATTCAAAAGGACAAATACCGACTCTCGGGAAAAGATGGACGTGAAATGGAACAGTGGATTAGAAGAACATTGTACGCAACCTAACACCCGCTGCAGCCGACCGGGCTATTGCCCGGTATTGAGGGGGCTCCAAAGGTAGTCTGGTTGGTGTTGAATAATTTCGTGGTTTATTCGAGCCCGCCCGGCGGCTGAGATTTAACGTTATGTGGGTTAGGAACAATATTGACACCAATAAATGAATAAATCTGACGACGTCATATTCTGCGCGGCAGCGGTGATAGACCTGCTTGGCTTCTCTAGTCATCTAGAGGTAGGCGGGTCTGATTTTAGAACCACGGTTGGAGCCGAAGCGATTGAGCGGCTTGAGTACTTACGAGAGGCTCAATCTCTAATGGAGAGTGAAAGGCAGAAGCGTCCCGATTACTATCCAGATTCTTTAAATGTCGTCCGCATTAATGATGCACTAATTCTTACTGTTGATTTGCCGGACTTTTTGAAGCCATCAATCGGTAGTGTTTTAAAAAGAGGTACAACAGTTAATGAGTTGGACAAATACTTCAATATGGATGAATACGATGGAGAGAACGGGGAAGCGCGATTCTTAGCGGATTATGAGGAGAAGCGTATCGAGACTTCTCGAGATCTGACAAAATTTGTTGGCCTCGTAGCTCGAGTTCATTCCTTTGTATCAAAAAAGGAAAATGAACAGATTTATCCTGGGCCTCGAACTGTTGTTTGCTCAGGATTTAGAAGGCCGCTGGAAAACGAAGATGAACTTGACCACTTGTCAGCGAACTTTGCATTTTCTAATGCTTACCACGCTGAGCGTCATTTACACGGTTCTGTATTGTTTGTCGACACTAACATTCTTGAAATGATTAGCTCGGACAAGTTCTCTAGAAACGTTTTACGCAACGCTTCTTTTTTTCGTTCTCGTGAACCTAATGCTTACCTAAATCCAAATTGGGAACTCGACTCAACTCCTCACTCCTTGGTGCAAAGAGAGGAAATAGAGGTTTCACTATTTCGAAAGACCTATCGCTTTCTAGAATTAGACTCGAGCCGAGTTGAATACCTCCAATCAGTAACTCATTTATACACGGTTTTAACAGGTAAAGACAAGCCACATAGTGATAAAAAGCGCTTTGCAAGATGGGTTTTGGGAATTTTTCACGATGAAACACCAATTCCTGACAGTCTGGGTATGAGCGTCAACGGGTTACAACACGACGTCGCTTGGCTTGATCAAATAGTTCGGACTGGCACCTCTGATGCGGACGAAGAAAGACTTGAAGACATAAAGAGGAACCCATTCCTATTCTTACCTGAGAGGGAGGATTGACCCACATAACAAGCGTTACAAGTCGGACGCAAGCAGGGTTTGCTGGTAAGCTTGTAGGCAATAAAAATATTCAATTACTTCAGATAAAAACGAGAACCTGCGCCGCTTAAACGCCAAGTCGTTATGCAACAACACGAAGAGAAAACCTGATGCCGTGGCGACCCGAAGACGCTGATCGGGCTCGTGATCTGATCAGACACGAGAACGAGCTAACGGATCACCGGGGAGTGTCAGAATAAGTGTGTAAACTCATCTCCTGCTCAGTGGCTTGCCGCGCATACCAGTCCCGGCGTAAAAACGCGGTCCGTTCCTGTTCCATGGTCTCTTGCAGAATCTGTTCCGCCCCCAGTTTCAATAACTGCTGCACAAAATCTTCCGTCTCGAGCTCCCCGCTGACTAATTGCGCAATCATTTTGCGTTTCTGGTTGGTCGTACTTTCTGTCCCAGAGGGTGTCACTCCAGTATTTGGTTTTTTTGTTTGCCAAATTGAAAACGTACAAAAGGGGTGACATCTTATCAATTTTTACACAAAGTTAAAGACATTACCATGGTGTTTATGGCACTCAATGAAAATAATTGAAAAGAGGATTGAATCCATCTATTATGAAAGTGCTTAAATTTAAATAATATATCTTGCATTGATGTAATTCCTTGACTAAAATCTTACAAAGCTACAAACAATTTATTGTTCCACCTTTATAGCCGATATTATTAACAGATACTAAGCGTGGCATGTATCTGCCAGCTGATTGTGTTATAATGATCAGAAAAAGTGGAAGTAATATGCCAATCCTAGGCTTTCTTTCCATAAGAAATCATCTGCAGATAATAAATAATTTAAAAAGATTTATTAATATTATAATCATCCTCGGTTCATTCTTTTCTTCGGCATTTGGTCAAATTCCAATAGCTGTTCTTGATTTTGATGCAAAAGGAGTTTCTACAACAGAAGTAAGTGCGCTAACTGATAGACTTAGAGATGAATTATTTTTAATTGGTAGGGAATTGGGGAAATACAGGGTGATGGAACGAAGTCTTATGGAAGATATTATGGAAGAACAAAACTTCCAGATTTCTGGATGTACCTCTGATGAGTGTGCAGTTGAAGTAGGTAAAATAATTGGAGTTGAACAAATTATAGGAGGGAGTATTAGCAAAGTTGAGAATGTATATGCCGTGTCAGCAAGAATTATCAGTGTAGAAAGTGGTGAAATTTTACATGTTGCGACCTATGACTTGGAAGGCTCTATTGCTGATCTACTAACTCAAGGAATGAGTCAAGTTGCTCGGCGATTGGTTCTAGATGAATCAACTGGGAAAAAAAGTTTATCACTAAGTTTAGGTGCCCTATATGTTATCTCTAATCCTCCTGGTGCAAGTGTTTTAATTGATGGAAAAACCATGGAGGGTAAGACACCGTTGATTATTGAAAACCAACCAGTAGGTAAACACACTGTCTCTGTGGAAAAAGATGGAATTTCGGCCGATACAACAGTGCAGATAGTTGAAAATGATATCCAAAAATTTGATCTGATCCTTAGAGAAACCGGGCAATTAAATCTCATTACTAGTCCGTTTGAAGCTGAGGTTCTTCTCAATGGTGAAAATATTGGTGTTTCACCCTTAGTTAAAAAGGGTTTAAAAAAGGGACAATATAATTTGAAAGTTATGAAAGCAGGTTATGATACAGTACAAGAAACCATTGAGATAACAAAGAATAAAATAAAAAAAGTTAATATTCAGTTGAATAAATTAGCAACATTATCAATAGCAAGTGAACCATCTAACTCCGAAGTGTTTGTAAATGGTGAATTTGTTGGAAAAACACCAGTTCAGGTAAGTATTAAATCTGGTAAACACAAAATTTCTACAAATAGAGAAGGATATTATTCCTATGAACAATTTTTAGAACTCAAACCAGGAGAGATAAAGAAAATTAACGCGAAATTGCATGTTTATTCAGGAAATTTAAATATTACATCAAATCCTGGAGGAGCAGATGTTGATCTGGACGGAAAATTCATTGGAAATTCACCAGTAAAATTAACAAATATTCCTGTTGGTGCATATAAAGTAGGAGTTTATAAAAATGGATATGTTAGAGTGGATAAAAGTATCACGATCCAAAAAGATCTAAATAAGGTTCTTCATATAGGTTTATCTTCAGTTGTTGAAATTCAAAAAAGAATTAAACGGCTGCAAACAAAGAAATATTTGTGGGGAGGCACATCTCTGTTATTACTAGGATCAGGTGGCTATTTGAAACATGCCGCTGATAAACACTATAGGGAATATACCTACGCAAAAAATAATGCAGTTAATCTTAGAAGAAAATATGAATTGGAGGACACTTTATATCCTATTATAGCAGGAGTTGGAGCAGCCTGCCTTTTCCCAATGATAGTACAACATTTTAAAATTAAGCATTTTAAAAAACAGATAAAACTCAGTAGTGTAATTTTTATAGATACAAATAAAGTCGTGGTTAATCTGGTCTGGTAATTAAAGTAAGTTATATGATAAATATCAAATCGACTTGAATGTTCATGATTATTAAAAAACATTTAAAATTGATATGTCATTATTTTTTCTTTATTATTTTAATTATTATTAACTTTTTGCTTTTATCTTGTAAAGAAAGATTGATACAAAATCCCTTTGATCCAGCTGCAGATCCTGATTATTGGGCCCCAGAGGAATTGGAATTGAAGCAGATTGCACTAAAAAAAATAAAACTTATATGGAGTCAAGAAGAAACAAACATATCTGGATTTAAGATTGACCGAAAAGTAGGAGATTTACCATGGAAAGTAGATTATGTAACACTTGATAAAAATGATACATCATGGGTTGATTTAAATGTGTACCCAGATACTACAAAAGGATATTATTACAGATTGTATGCATATGCGGGAGAAAACAACTCAAGAAAGCAAGAGAAATCATTAATTCCCTCATTTCCTGCACCTCAAAATTTACAACTGTATCAACTCGGTGTTGCAAAGATAATGTTAACATGGGAAGATGAAAGCATTGGTGAATATGGTTTTAAGATTGATAAAAAAGTTGGGAGCGGTAATTGGATAACAAATTTTACAGTTATAGATAGCAATATAACTAGTTGGACCGATACTTTAGTGGCTCAAGATACACTGTATATATATCGGTTATATTCATATGTTGATACTATTAATTCTTCGAGTGTTTCTGGAGAAATAAAATCTGATTTTCCTAAACCTACTCGACTTCAAGTTCAACCAATAACAGATTCAGAAATAAATATCGAATGGACAGATAATAGCCTATTTGAAGATGGCTTTGAGATTGAACGAAAAAAAAGTGTAAGTAGTTTTCAAAGAGTCGCAAAAGTAAAGGCTAATACCACTGCATTTGTTGACACGGGGCTGACCTATGGAATTTCATATTATTACCGTATAAGAGCATACTTCCATGAATATTTTTCAGATTATGCTACCTCAGGTGAAATAAAAACAATATTTCCGGCTCCCTCAAATCTTAAATTGGAACAAGTAAATGATTCAAGAATCCAGTTAAGCTGGAGTGATAATTGCTCCTTTGAATTGGGCTACGATATCGAGAGGAAAATAAATAATGAATCGTTTGTAAAAATTGCGACACTTGGATTTAATACCACCACCTATGTTGATTCAGAGTTAAAACTCGATACTACTTACACATATAGAATACGGGGATTTACTAAAAATAATCTTTCGGATTATGAAATTTCAGATAGTTTGACTTTGAATTTTCCGAGTCCCACATCTTTTAAGATAAATTCAATTTCAGATACAGAGGTTCAACTGTCCTGGGATCAATATCCATTCCCAAATGTAGATGGATATATTATAGAGAGAAAAACAAATAATAATAGTTTTGTTTCAATTGTAAATACGCCTGAAAAAAGTTATGTAGATAATGATATTTCTAAATTAAATACATATTCATATCGTGTTAAAGCATACACTAAAGATAACATTTCTGATCCGACTCAAAGCATAACTATACAATGGGGGCATACATACGTTGAATTATGGACATATGAACATAACGCGATTGCATCAGATATTGATTTAACAAGTGATAATAAAATAATCTCAATCGCTATTGGACAGAAAATAGTAGTATTAGATGCTTTAAATAAGAGTCTAATTTGGGATAAAACTCAGGTAGGCATAGTGCGATTGATTAAGTTTAGTTTAGATGATAACTATTTGTTTTCTATTGATTCTGCAGGTTATACTAAAAAGTGGAATGCGAATAATGGAGATTTGATTTGGGAGCGTAAAGACCAAGGGGATATCAAAGAAGCAAAGCTTAGCAATGATAACCAAAAAATCATAATAGGTGGAAGTGATAGTACATTTAAATTATTGGAGGCAAATACAGGGAAGGTTATATGGTCTAAAAAAACTGAAAAAACAATTTTATCTGCTGATTTTAATTCGGATGATACAAAGATTGTGGTTGGGAGTGAATTTGATGGTATTTTTTGGGTTAAAGTTTACGAGACTGCAACAGGGGATTTAATTTGGGAATATGACCATCCCCTTGATATACCCTCTGTAAAATTTAGTAATGATGATTCGAAAATTGTATCAGGAGGACTTGATGGAAGAGTTACCCTATACGATGCAAGTAATGGTACTAAATTATGGGATTACAATATCTTAGGTGAGGTTTCTCTTGTGTGTTTCAATAAAGTGGATGCAAAAATATTTGCTGCAGGAGGATATGAAAATGGAGGGAAAATTAATGCGTTAAATATAAATGACGGGAGCCTAATATGGCAAGGGACCCATAGTGGATTTGTAAATGCTCTTGATATTAGCCCGGATGATTCTAAAATAGTAACGGGTAGTGTGAACAATGAAGTGAAAGTATGGAATACCGAAACGGGGGAATTATTGTGGATAGGAAGTCATTCTCCATATAATCAGGGTATACGCTGTGTACAGGTTAGCTCTGATAATTTACAAATAATTTCTGGTGGTAAAGATATTGTTAGATTGTGGCAATATAAAAAATATTGGAAAGTCTTAGAATGAAATTATCTAATCATGATTTTAAGCTAACCATCATATAATACCTACACAATAACACAAAGTATATTAATTAATCTCCGATATCTATGATTTATAAATCAATATCAAAATGCCGGCCATTGATGAAATCAAGAACTTGTTGAGGAAGTTAGAACCTGTACTTGGGAGGAGGGCAAAAGCGTTATGGTACTTGAATGTTTTATCCCGGGATCCGAAGAGTGACAGGAGCAATGAAAGTTTATTAAGGATGTTAGTAGATAAAAAAGTCAGGCAGAATTATCAAGAGAGCATAAGGCTACCGCCGCCAAATCCAGATAAGTTAAAAGGGGAGTATCATATTGGCAGTGTCTTATATCCAGACAAGAAATATGCAGAGTTTGGTTTACATGAGAATGAATTTATTGGGCACATTTTAATAACCGGGATGACCGGCACAGGCAAGACAAATTTAGCTGTTAGATATATCCGCGTTGTTTACAGATTGTGCAGTTTGTACACTAGGTCTTTTGTAAGCAGCGGAGGTTCTATGGACATTCATAACAACACCAAATTGACACCGGAGCCACGCAAGGAGATCTATCCGCGAGAGGGACAGATTTGCCTTTATGGGGCAAAGACGAAGAAGGACCGATGGATTCCACTCATTCCCGAAGGACAGACCGTCTTGAATAGACGGCGGCAACGTCTGCCGAACGATTGTGAGTACCCTTTCCCGTATAACTGCGATAAGGTCCACGACATGCTCGGTCGAAATTTGATCAAGGAGATCGATGGATTTGAAGACGTCTCTGTTCAAACGCTCGGGAGAACAACCGGGTTGCTCCTGTTGGAAGCAGGCCGAGACATTTTCTTGGTCTCGGAGTATCTCGGACATAGTGATATGCGGGCGCCGACATTGCACACGCTCCACAGCCCACCCCAACCGGTAACCTGCTCGGTTACCACACCCCAACAGCTTGCAGTTTTGTCCGAAGGGCCAAATTTCCCGACATCGATTTATAATACTGTTCCCGGCGGGAGGCGCTCGATTTATCCGGATAGGGTTCCTGATAAATCCGGTCTAGTGGCTGATAAGCCCTGGTGGATCGCACTTTCCCCGGTTGTGAGCCTGTAAACGACCATCCGGATCTTTCGTGTGACCGATATAATGAAAGTTGCGGCTTCGACTTTTCCGGACATACACATAATACATGAGAATATCCGGTTTCTACATCTTCTGATTTGATCGCCCTGGCTGGAAGGGGAATTCCAACGAGGGGTAGAACCGGTATCGGAATCCCCGAGAGTCTCCCTGTGATTTGCGGAGGTGGAGGGATTCGAACCCCCAAGGGCGTGAGCCCGGCGGTTTTCAAGACCGCTGCCTTACCAATTAGGACTACACCTCCCTGTCTCGGATGAATTTAGCCAACGTCCGATCCGGATACAATGCGAAATCTTCCCCCTTCACTTATCAAACCCCCCAGGGTGTGAGACCGGCGGTTTTTCCCGGCGGGATGGCTGTGAGGCCCCGGCGGGGCCGCCGCGAGGCAAGACCTCTGCCGTACCAATTAGGACTACACCTCCCTGGTTGGGGCAAGTTTAACCAACTTCCGATCCTGCTACAATGTCAAATCCCGGCTCCCTTGTCCCTGTTGGCGCCCCACAGGGAATCATGGGGAGGCCTGCGGTGCATTGCGAGGATGTTATCTCCAGGTTCAGATCGACTTCGAGTTTTCGGACAGTAATGTTTCCAGACCATCCGATGTTGCGATGCTTCCCGCGCAAAGGTTTCCCTTGCTTCCGTCGGCGGTTGTGATGAGATTTATCATGTATTTGTCAACTCTGGCCTTGTTCCTGATAGTGTGAAGAGTTCCCAAGCGAGCCGAGCCGTGGCGGCGGCGTATCCGGCGAGCCGGAACCGGGATCTCCCGCTCTCAGGAGCAGACACGAAAGGACGGGACGGTGTTCATGGTATCCTCCGTTAGGAGCGGAACAGCGGTCGGGATAAGACGGCGAAGGCGCCCGGAAAGGCCGTGGCCTTTCCCGCGCACCGGGCAGCCTTCCGCGGAAAGCGGGCTGCCGTTCCCGGAAAGCGGGCTATCGGTCCCCGAAAGCGGGCTGTCGTTCCCGGAAAGCGGGCTATCGGTCCACGAAAGCGGGCTACCGTTCCCCGAAAGCGGGCCATCGTTCCCGGAAAGCGGGCTGCCGGTCCACGAAGGCGGGCTACCGGTCCCCGAAAGCGGGCCATCGTTCCACGAAAGCGGGCTACCGTTCCCCGAAACCGGGCTATCGTTCCCCGAAAGCGGGCCACCGGTCCCGGAAAGCGGGCTACCGGTCCCGGAAAGCGGGCTACCGGTCCCCGAAAGCGGGCTACCGGTCCCGGAAAGCGGGCTACCGGTCCCGGAAAGCGGGCCACCGGTCCACGAAAGCGGGCTATCGTTCCCCGAAAGCGGGCTATCGGTCCCCGAAGGCGGGCTACCGGTCCCCGAAAGCGGGCCACCGGTCCACGAAAGCGGGCTATCGGTCCACGAAAGCGGGCTATCGTTCCCCGAAAGCGGGCTATCGGTCCCGGAAAGCGGGCCACCGGTCCACGAAAGCGGGCCACCGTTCCACGAAAGCGGGCTATCGGTCCCGGAAGGTCAGCCGTCCGTCTCGCAGCGAGAGCGGATCCCTGCGAGAGAGTCCCGGGGCTTGCAAGGGAACCGGCCGGTTTCCCCGGCCTCTCCGGCGGCAGTCCCCGGAATGCAATGGGGCAGCCCGGTTTGCCGATGGCGCTTCCGGCTCGCCCCGGCGTCGTCCCGGGCAACTCTCGCTTCTTTTCCCTGGAACAAGCCGGTGGTTGCCCTTTCCGGGACATGGAAGAGGAGTAGTCAGACGGGGTGTGCCTTCACACCGTCCAACGAGAGGATCTAACGATGGGTTTACCCTATGCAACGGAGGACATATTAACCGAAGCCAAGCTGGCTCTCAAACGGGCGGCGAAGGATCAGGACGCCTTATCCGCCCTGGGGGTTACCCGGGACTGGCTCGAACAGTACCGGGAGGAAATCCGGACGGCGGAGCATCTGCCGGACGAGGAGGTCCGGCAGCTCCGGTTGGAAGAAAAGACCGAACAGAAAGACGAGGCCCTGGCGGCGTGCTATGGGTGGGCGGATAATTTGCAGGAGCGCATCCGGTTTCAATACGGAGCGGCTTCCTCCCAATACCAGCGGTTTCCCACCGACGAGAAAAACGAGGCCCGAACCAGTGAGCGGAAAATGGCCCCGCTGATGGAGACCCTGATTCAGTATGCTGCCAACCTTGCGGGTGATGCTGACGGCCAGGGGGCATCCTCCGAATTTGCGGACGAGGGCCGGACCTTGCTCCGGGCGCTCCGGTCGGCCGACCAGGCGCAGGAAGCGCAGAAGGTGGACAACCTGGCCGCCACCCGGGAGCAAACGGAGGTGTTCCGGACGCTCTACCGGAAAGTGAACCGTATCAACCGGGCGGGCCGGACGGTGTTCCGGGACGATCCGGCCAGGCGGGCCCGGTACCGCAGTCCCTGGCATAAATATAACAAGCGGTAGCCATTGCCGGGCGGAGGCCGGTGCATCCGGGGATGCCGGAGAGCGTGCAGCGCCTCACGGCGGCTTCTCTGGGAAAAAAACGACACGGCGGGCTGGATTTAACCATGTCCGCCACTCCGGCTCGGACGCTGACGGAAAACGAGAAATCTCCTCGCGGGAGGGAACCCCGGGGCGTGCGCAGACGGAGTGAAATTTGCCCCGGGGACTCAGGAACCCCGAACTCAGGAGATCAGGATTCCAATCAAGGTATAGCATTTGTGATCCGGGACAGATCTTTCCTACATTATGGGAATTTGAGCCGGTGACAGAAGGAACCGCTTGCATGAAACGACCCAACTTATTCAGTATTAAATCTCAACTGATCATCCTGGTGTTGCTGACCATTTGTCCCATTGTCATTCTGTTCCTGCATACGGCCAACCGGCAGCGGGAAATCACCACCGAGCGGATCGAGCAGCATAGCCTGAACCTGGTCCATTTCCTGGAAAAAGAACAGATCCATCTGATTGATGAAACCCGGCGTCTGCTGCAAACCCTCTCCCGTTCGGAAGAGTTGCAGGATTCGGGGCAGTCCGCCGAATGCGCCCGGATGTTTGGGAATGTGCTTCAGGAGTATCCGTATTACAGTAACATCACGGCGTTTTATCCCGACGGAACGCCGTTTTGCAGTGGAAAACCCGCAGCCGGCCCGGCTGGGCGCGTGTCGGCACAACGGTGGTTTCGGGAAGTAACCGAGGAAAAACAGTTTATCGCAGGCGCTTACGTGGCGGGGGGGCCGAACCGGGAGCCGGCGCTGGTCTGCGGGTACCCGGTACTGACCGAAGGGCAGCAGGTGCGCCTGGTGCTGACGGTCAGCCTGAATCTGGGGTGGCTCACCCGGCAGATGAGTCAATCGGAACTTCCGGAGCACTCGACCTTGACACTGGTGGATGGGCGGGGGATCATTCTGTCCCGATACCCGGAGGACGCCGGCTTGGAAGGGCAGGTGTTTCTGGATTCCACGTTTTATGCTTCGGTGGGAGACAGCCGGGAGGGCACGGCTGTCAGGCAGGATATCGACGGGATCCTGCGGCTGTTTGCCCTGCACAAACTCGGGACAGGCGATGACAGCGGATATCTGCTGCTCGGGATCCCCGAACAAACGGTGCTTTCTCAGACCAATGCCCTGCTTAGCCATAACCTGCTCTGGCTGGGATTCGTCACCCTCAT
>Ga0209918_1001219_pt1 | contig 14485 bp, 13 predicted proteins | sample SalPonD_shore_MG_FD_185712 | JGI IMG/M metagenome (GOLD analysis project Ga0209918, IMG submission 185712) | Salt pond soil microbial communities from South San Francisco under conditions of wetland restoration - Salt Pond MetaG... | ecosystem: Environmental > Aquatic > Marine > Intertidal zone...
CGAAAGTGATGCGGCTCAGGCGCCGGGCGTTGGGTTCGACCCGCGGGTCGGTGGTATAGACCCCGTCGACATCGGTGTAGATCTGGCACTCGTCGGCCTTTAGCGCCGCGGCCATGGCCACGGCCGTGGTATCCGAGCCGCCCCGCCCCAGGGTGGTGATGTTGCCCGCCTCGTCCATCCCCTGGAAACCGGCGATGACCACGACACGTCCGGCGGCCAGGTCCTGGCGCACACGGGCCTCGTCGATGCCCAGGATACGCGCCTTGGTGTAGGCGCTGTCGGTGCGGATATGGACCTGCGATCCGGTATACGAGCGCGCCGGACAGCCGCGTCGGTTGAGGGCCATGGCGAGCAGGGCGATGGTCACCTGCTCACCGGTGGACAACAACACGTCCATTTCGCGCGGGTTGGGATGCGGATCGACGGCGCGTGCCAGCTCGACGAGCCGGTTGGTCTCCCCGCTCATGGCCGAGACGACCACCACGACGTCGTGGCCCTGGGCGCGCGCCTGGATCAGGCGCTCGGCGACATGCTCGATGCGCTCGACGCTGCCCACCGAGGTCCCGCCGTATTTCTGCACGATCAGCGCCATGGAACGCTACTTCCAACCCAAAGGGCGCAAATTAAACACTAATTGCGGAAATAAAGAAAGGGGAGCAGGCGAAAACGGGCCTCACAGGCGCTCGCGGACCCAATCGGGCACGGCCGCCAGGGCCGCATCCAGCCCTTCGGGTTGGTTGCCGCCGGCCTGGGCCATGTCGGGCCGGCCGCCGCCCTTGCCGCCGACCTGGGAGGCCACGGCATTGACCAGCTCGCCGGCCTTGATTTGACCGGTGCGGTCCTTGGTGACGCCGGCAACCAGGCTGACCTTGTCGCCGCTGACCGCCGCCAGGACAACGGCCGCCGATCCGAGCTTATTCTTGAGCTGATCGACCGTCTCGCGCAGGGTCTTGGCGTCGGCGCCGTCCAGACGCGCGGCAAGCACCTGCACGCCATCGACCGCCACGGCCCGGTCGGCCAACTCGCCCCCCTGGCTGCTGGCCAGCTTGCCCTTGAGGGTCTCGAGCTCCTTTTCGAGCTTGCGGCTGCGCTCGATGAGCTGACCGACCTTGTCGGCCGCCGTCTCGCGCCCCGCCTTGACCAAGGCGGCTACCTCGTCTAGGTGAGCCTCCTCGTCGCGCACCCACGCCAGGGCACGCGCCCCGGTGACCGCCTCGATGCGCCGGATGCCTGCGGCGACGCCCGCCTCGGCCGTGATCTTGAACAGGCCGATGTCGCCGGTGCGCTGCACGTGGGTGCCGCCGCACAGCTCGACGGAAAATTCGCCCATGCGCAGCACGCGCACGTCCTGGTCGTATTTCTCCCCGAACAGCGCCATGGCGCCGCTCTCCAGGGCATCGTCCAGGGACATCAGCCTGGTCTCGACCGGATGATTCGCCCGAATCTCGGCGTTGACCAGGTCCTCGATCTCGCGCAGCTGCTCGTGGCTGACCGGCTCGAAGTGCGAGAAGTCGAAACGCAGGCGATCGGCCTCGACCAGCGAGCCCTTCTGAGTCACGTGGTCGCCGAGCACCACGCGCAGCGCGGCGTGCATCAGGTGCGTCGCCGAATGGTTGTAGGCGGTATCCTGGCGGCGCTCGACGTCGACCCGTGCCTCGAGCCGATCGCCAACGCGCAGCTCGCCGCTTCGCACCCGACCGATGTGCCCGAACGGCCCACCGCCCTGCTTGCGCGTGTCCTGGACCTCAAACTCGCCGGTCTGGCCGCGCAGCAAACCGCGGTCGCCGACCTGGCCGCCCGACTCGGCGTAAAAAGGAGTGCGGTCGAGCACGACCATGCCGGACTGCCCGGCGCCCAGGTGATCGACGGCCTCACCCTCGGCGTAGAGACCGATGACCGTACCCTGATCCGCCAGGTGGTCATAACCGGTGAACTCGGTCTTGCCCTGGATCCCGAGCTTGACGTCGTACTGGCCCTCGAACTGGCTGGCCGCGCGTGCGCGCTCGCGCTGGGCGGACATCTCGCGCTCGAAACCTTCCATGTCGAGGTGCAGGCCGCGCTCGCGGGCGATGTCGGCGGTCAGGTCGACCGGGAAACCGAAGGTGTCGTAGAGCTTGAACACCGTCTCTCCCGGAATAATCTCGCCCGACAGTCCGGCGATGGCCTGCTCCAGGATGCCCATGCCCTGGTCGAGGGTCTCGGCGAAGCGCTCCTCCTCCTGGCGCAGCACGCGCTCGACCTGATCGCGGGCGCGGGCCAGCTCGGGGTAGGCGCCGCCCATATCCTGGGCGAGCACGCCGACCAGCTTGTGGAAGAACGGCTCGCGCTGACCGAGCTTGTGGCCGTGGCGAATGGCGCGGCGAATGATGCGCCGCAGCACGTAGCCGCGGCCCTCGTTGGAGGGCAGCACCCCGTCGGTGATCAGAAAGCTCGAGGAACGGATGTGATCGGCGATGACCTTCAGCGAGGCGTCGCTGCGGTCGGCGCAGTCGGTCAACTCGGCGGCGGCGCCGATGAGATTCTGGAACAGGTCGATCTCGTAGTTGCTGTGCACGCCCTGCATCACCGCGGCCAGACGCTCCAGGCCCATGCCGGTGTCGACCGACGGCTTGGGCAGCGGGGTCATATTACCGTCGCGATCGCGGTCGTACTGCATGAACACCAGGTTCCAGATCTCGATGTAGCGGTCGGCCTCGGCGTCGGGGCTGCCCGGCGGTCCGCCCGGGACTTCGGGACCGTGGTCGTAAAATATCTCGGAGCACGGCCCGCAGGGCCCGGTGTCGCCCATCGACCAGAAGTTGTCGCTCTCGTAGGGTTTGCCGCCGGGCTTGTCGCCGATGCGGGTGAAGCGCGCCGGGTCGACCTTGACCTCCTTGAGCCAGATATCGGCCGCCTCGTCGTCGTCGGCGTAGACCGTCACCCACAGGCGCTCGGGCGGCAGGGCCATCACGCCGGTGAGAAACTCCCAGGCAAAGCCGATCGCCTCGCGCTTGAAGTAGTCGCCAAAGCTGAAGTTGCCCAGCATCTCGAAGAAGGTGTGGTGGCGGGCGGTATACCCGACGTTTTCCAGGTCGTTGTGCTTACCGCCGGCACGCACGCAGCGCTGAGAGCTGGCGGCGCGGGAATAAGATCGCGTCTCCAGGCCGAGAAAGACCTCCTTGAACTGGACCATGCCCGCGTTGGTGAACAGCAGGGTCGGATCGTTGGCCGGCACCAGGGGGCTGGACGGCACGACCTCATGGCCGCGTTCGCGGAAGAAATCCAGAAAGTTGCTACGTAATTCAGCGCTGGTCTTCATGTCGTTCAATCGTGGGGACACCGTCGCCGGCGCCCAAGTCCCGATAGGGGCCGAAGGCCCCGGCGTCAAATCGCATCCGGGTCGTCTTCCAGACCCAGTTCATCATCCTCGTCGTTGAGCGCCGCGCGGGTCTGATCAGCGGTAAATCCCCGATACTGCAGGAACCTCGCCTGACGGGCTCGTTCGTGCAGGTCGCCCGGCGGCGCCGCGCCGAAGCGCTTGCGCCGCGCCCGCGCCGCCCGCTCCCGCCAGTGGCGGTCGGAAAAATCGACGTACCGGGCAATGAGCTCGTCGGTGAGTCCGCGTTCGCGCAGCTCAGCCTGGATGCGCCGCGGCCCCGAGCCCTTTTCGATGCGCGAGGCAACGAAGGCCTCGGCAAACCGCTCGTCACTGAGCAGCCCTTCGGCCGCGAGCCCCTCGAGGGCACCGGCCACCGCCGCGGGCTCGAAACCCCGCGCGCCCAGCTTGTGCTCCAATTCGCGGGTGCTGTGCTCGCGACGCGCCAAAAATCGAACGGCGGCCTCCCGGGCCGCCGCGGCGTCATCCTCGGCCAAGGCTCGGTATCGCTAGGTGCGGGAGCCGGCTCAGGCCTGGGCGTCCGCCTCGAGCGGCTCGTCCGCCGGCGGCGCCTCGCCGCTGCCCTTGACCGGTAGCACCTGGGCCCGGATCTTGGCCTCGATCTCGGCGGCCATCTCCGGATTGTCCTTCAGGAACTGGCGCACGTTGTCCTTGCCCTGGCCGATGCGGTTGCCATCATAGCTGTACCAGGCACCGGACTTGTCCACAATGCCCTCGCGCACGCCCAGGTCGATGATCTCGCCCTCGCGCGAGATACCCTCGCCGTAGAGGATGTCGAACTCGGCCTGCTTGAACGGCGGGGCCACCTTGTTCTTGACCACCTTGACGCGGGTCTCGTTACCCACGACCTCGTCGCTCTTCTTGATGGCACCGATGCGTCGGATATCCAGACGCACGGAGGAGTAGAACTTGAGCGCGTTACCGCCGGTCGTCGTCTCGGGGCTGCCGAACATGACGCCGATCTTCATGCGGATCTGGTTGATGAAGATGACCAGGGTATTGGAGCGCTTGATGTTGGCGGTGAGCTTGCGCAGGGCCTGGGACATCAACCGGGCCTGCAGGCCGACGTGGGAGTCGCCCATGTCGCCCTCGATCTCGGCCTTGGGCGTCAGCGCGGCGACCGAGTCGACCACCACCACATCCACGGCGCCGGAGCGCACCAGCATATCGGCAATCTCCAGGGCCTGCTCGCCGGTATCCGGCTGGGAGACCAGCAGGTCATCGACGTTGACCCCGAGCTTGGAGGCATACTGCGGGTCGAGCGCGTGCTCGGCGTCGATAAAGGCCGCGGTCCCGCCCAGCTTCTGGCATTCGGCGACGACCTGCAGGGTGAGTGTGGTCTTACCGGAGGACTCCGGACCGTAGATCTCGACCACCCGCCCGCGCGGCAGGCCGCCCAGGCCCAGGGCGATATCCAGACCCAGGGAGCCCGTGGAGATGGCGTCGATGTCGCGCACGGCACCGGCATCGCCCATGCGCATGACCGACCCCTTGCCGAACTGCTTCTCGATCTGGCTGAGTGCCGCACTCAGCGCCTTCTTCCTGTTCTCCTCCATCGTGTGCACCCCCGTATCAAATGATTCGAAGTAGCCCCTTCCGTGGGCCTACCACTGGTAAGGCATTCACCAAAGAACTAACGCGGATTATTTCACAAATCCCGCCGCCCAGCCTAGCGGGCTGGCGAAAATCTGTGGCACGCGGGTATCGGCGGCGCGATGCAGGGCATCGCCTATGTAATTGATCCGGCTGAAACGCCGTGTCATTCAGTCCGGGGCTCGTCTTCGCCGGCGCCATGCAGCGGCCAGCGTCGCAGTACTCGATACTGGGCGCCTTCCGGCAACGTCACGGACTCGACGAGGGCGAAGTCCCGCACATCCCACACGAGCGGGTCGAGCGCCGTCGCCTGGGGACCATGCCCGACCTTACGCATCAAGGTCACGTGGGCCTTGAAAGGCCGCGATTCGGGCCGGTAACCGCAGGGCAGCAGGGCCCGTGTCAGCTCCTGGACCAAGGCGCTCAAGGCGGGCGGAATGACCGAGGCGCCGGCCCAGATCACGCGGGGGCGCGGGAAGTGGCCCAGGGTATCGAACACCAGCCTGAACGGCTCGCCGTGCATACCGTCGGCCGCCGCCTCGACACAGGCCTGCGCCGCCTCGTCCAGGCTGCCCAGAAACGCCAGCGTCAGATGCAGCTTCTCGGGGCCGACCGGCCGCCCGCCCCCGCCGCGGACCAATTTACGGGTGCGGCGCACCAGCTCGTCCTGCAGCGCCGCACTCGGCCGCAGGGCGAAGAACAGGCGGCGGGTCTCAGCCGGTGCCATCGAGCCGTTCCAGCACCCCCTCCAGGGCGGCCACCACGGCTTGGCGGCGCACCACCTCCCGATCGCCGGCAAACAGCGCATGGCGGCATTCGACCTCGGCCCCGCGTTCGGCCCACGCCAACCAGACGGTACCGACCGGCTTGTAGGGGGTGGCACCGCCGGGCCCGGCGATACCGCTGATGGCCAGGACCACGTCGGCGCGGCTGCGGGCCAGGGCGCCGGCGGCCATCTCGCGCACGGTCTGCTCGCTCACCGCACCGTGCTCGCGCAGGGTCGCCTCACTGACACCCAGCATCTCCTGCTTGGCCTCGTTGGTGTACGTCACGAAACCGCGATCAACCCAGCCGGAGCTTCCCGGCACGTCCGTCAGGACCTTGGCCACCCAGCCCCCCGTGCAAGACTCGGCGGTCGCCAACCAGGCGCCCTTAGCCTTCAACGCGCGCCCGACCCGCTGCGAAAGCTCGAACAGCGTCTGGTCCATCTCATCCTCGCGATCTGATTTGCGTGGTCCCGCTACCACCATAGTAAATGAATCCCCGCCGACAGCAACGGCGGCTGCGCGTCGCGGCTGACGCCGGACGAACGAACAACACCGGGGAAAAGGCACGGGCGCGACAGCGCGCGCGGCATTCAATCGAGGACGGATTGGATCACCGCGCCGACTTCGAAGCCCTCGCCGCGGCGCTGCTTGGCCACACGAACGACCTTGACCAGGGCGTGCAGCGGCTGCGTCACCGGCTGCTCAGGACTGATAGTCACTTCGAGCTCGGATTCGACGGGAATGTCGTGGCCGGCAATGAACATCATGCCTCGACCACTGAGGTTCTTGGCCTGTCCGTACTCGACTTCATCGGCGTCCGGTGCCTTGTATGTAAGACTGCAGTCGACCGTTATTCTTATGAAGTCCCGCTTTTCGTCGAACTCCCGCGCCATGCTTGATCTCCTAGCGATATCAATTAGGTACCAGAGTCATTCCACGCGCGCAAGGGGTTTTGCCGCAGGCCGCCGAGGCGCACGCACGCGTCGCGCCGGTGGCGTGAACACGCCAAACGCGCAAGGCGGCGCCTGGGCAACGCACAGCCAAGTCCGCTAAACTCGACGCGATATGGCCACCCCCTCGCAAGCACCGACACCCTCTCCGAGCCAAGCCTCGTCCTCGACGCGAAGCGAAACGCTGCAGGCCCATACGCCCATGATGCAGCAATACCTGCGCCTGAAGGCCGAACATCCGGACATCCTGCTGTTCTATCGCATGGGCGATTTCTATGAGTTGTTCTATGATGATGCGCGCCGCGCCGCCGAGCTGCTCGATATCACCCTGACGCATCGGGGCCAGTCGGCCGGCGAACCTATCCCCATGGCCGGCGTGCCGTATCACGCGGTCGACAGTTATCTTGCGCGGCTGCTCAAGCTCGGTGAATCGGTGGCAATCTGCGAACAGATTGGCGATCCGGCGACCAGCAAGGGACCGGTCGAACGCAAGGTCGTTCGCGTCGTCACGCCCGGCACGGTCACCGACGAGGGACTGCTCGAAGATTCCCGCGATAACCTGCTGGTCAGTCTCGCGCCGCAGCCGGGCGGGGAGCGCTTCGGCGTGGCGGCCCTGGACATGGGCAGCGGCCGATTCACCGTGAGTGAGGTGCGGGGTCCGGAGGCGCTGCAGGCCGAGCTCGAACGCCTGCGCCCCGCCGAACTATTGTACCCCGAAGACCAGCCGCCCCCGTCGCTGCCGATCGCCCTGCGCCCGCAGCCGCCCTGGCGCTTCGAGAGCCAGGCCGCCGCACGCCTGCTCTGTGGCCAATTCGGCACCCGCGACCTGACCGGCTTCGGCTGCGCGGACATGGACCAGGCGATCGGCGCGGCGGGGGCACTGCTGCATTACGTGCAGGAGACCCAGCGCACGGCGCTGCCGCATATCCGCGCCCTCGGCGTCGAACACATCGACGAGGCCGTGGTGCTCGACGCGGCGACCCGACGCAACCTGGAGATTGAAATCAGCCTGGCGGGCAACCCAAAGCATACCCTGGCCGGCGTGCTCGACCGTGCCGCCACTGCCATGGGCTCGCGTCTGCTGCGCCGCTGGCTGCACCGCCCGCTGCGCGATCGCACGCGCATCGGCGAGCGCCAGGCGGCGGTGGGCGCCCTGCTCGATGCCAGTACGTACGAACCGGTGCACGCGGCACTCAAGGGCATCGGCGACATCGAACGCATCCTCAGCCGTATCGCCCTGCGCAGCGCGCGCCCGCGCGACCTCACCCGCCTGCGCGAGGCGCTGGACCGCCTGCCCCAACTGCAGAGCGCGCTGCAGCCACTACTGCGATCCCAGCAGGTCCCGCGGCTCACCGCGCTGGCGCCGCGCCTCGGTCCGTTCCCGGCGCTGCACGATTTGCTGACCCGCGCGGTAGTCGACTCGCCCCCCGCGCTGGCGCGCGACGGCGGCGTCATCGCACCCGGCTATGACAGCGAGCTCGACGAACTGCGGACGCTGCGCGACAGTGCCGGCGACTATCTCATCGAGCTCGAAGCGCGTGAGCGCGAGCGCAGTGGCATCGCCTCGCTCAAGGTCGGCTATAACAAAGTGCACGGCTACTATATCGAAGTCACCCGCACGCACAGCGACAAGGTGCCCGAGGACTATCAGCGCCGCCAGACGCTCAAGGGCGCCGAGCGCTATATCACCACCGAGCTAAAGCGCTTTGAAGACGAGGTCCTGAGCGCGCGCGAACGCGCCCTGGCACGCGAGAGACGACTCTACGACGAGCTGCTCGAACACCTCGCCGAGCACCTCGAGCCCCTGCAGGGCTGCGCCGAGGCGCTGGCCGAGCTCGATGTCCTGAGCAATCTGGCCGAACGGGCCGAGTCGCTCGGCTTCTGTGCGCCCGTCCTGAGCGAGGCCCCGGGGATCCAGGTACGCGAGGGACGCCATCCCGTGGTCGAGCACATCCAGGACACGCCATTCACGCCCAACGATATCGCGCTCGATGACGAACGGCGCATGCTCATCGTCACCGGACCGAATATGGGCGGCAAATCGACCTACATGCGCCAGACCGCGCTCATCGCACTGCTCGCGCACATAGGCAGCCACGTGCCGGCCACGAGTGCGACGATCGGTCCCATCGACCGGATATTCACCCGCATCGGTGCGGCCGACGACCTGGCCAGCGGCCGCTCGACCTTCATGGTGGAGATGACGGAGGCGGCCAACATCCTGCACAACGCCAGCGCGCACAGCCTGGTGCTGATGGACGAGATCGGCCGGGGCACCAGCACCTTCGACGGACTGTCCTTGGCCTGGGCGTGCGCCGAGGACCTGGGGCGGCGCGTGCGCGCCTTCACGCTGTTCGCCACACATTACTTCGAGCTCACCGCACTGGCCGAACACATGCCCGCCTGTGCGAACGTCCACCTCGATGCCGTCGAGCACGGCGATCGCGTCGTGTTCCTGCACGCGGTCAAGGACGGGCCGGCCAGCCAGAGCTACGGATTGCAGGTCGCCTCGCTGGCCGGCGTGCCAGCCCATGTCATCGATGCCGCGCGGGCGAAGCTGGTGGAACTGGAAAACACGCACGCCGCGCCGCTCGACGTCGAGCCCGAGCTGCCGCTGTTCGAGTCGGGCGCCGCCAATTGCAATCCACCCCGCCCCGATGCGCTGCGCGAGCGCCTGGCAAACCTGGAGCCCGATACGCTGACGCCGCGCGCCGCACTCGAACTCCTCTACGAGCTCAAAGGGCTGATCGAACTGCCCGAATGAGCGGCCGGGGCCTGTGGCGGCACACGGCACTCGCATGAGGTGGCTTTTCGCATTACCATATCGGACCGATCCGGCGGGCTGCCCGGATCGGTGGCCGGGATAGCGTCCCCCAAGATCCCAGGCAGATTTGCAGAGGAGTGCCTAATGACATACGTCGTCACCGACAACTGCATCAAGTGCAAGTACACCGACTGCGTGGAGGTCTGTCCCGTCGACTGCTTCCACGAAGGTCCGAACTTTCTGGTCATCGACCCGGACGAGTGCATCGATTGCACCCTGTGCGAACCCGAATGCCCTGCCGAGGCGATCTTCGCCGAAGACGACGTGCCCGAAGGCATGGAGAATTTCACGGAGCTCAACGCCGAGCTCGCCAGGGAATGGCCGGTCATCATGGAGAAGAAGGATGCACCGCCGGACGCCGAGGAATGGGACGGCGTGCCGGACAAGCTCCAATATCTGGAGCGCTGAGGTCGCCGCGTCGAGAACGCCAGATAAAGAAAGGGCGGCCATGAGGCCGCCCCGTTTCAAGGTCCTGCGGGCAATCCGGCCCGCGTGCTCGTCCGTGAATCACATTACAGCCGTCCAGAAGCGCTCCCTCGTCGCGCTTCCCTAGCGCCTTATTGGATAACACAAAACTGGTCGTCCTTGAGCAGGCCGCGAGGCCCATGCCACCGCTCCGTATGGCAGTCGTCCTTGTCGTCCCTGAAGAAAACGTCCGTGTACGAAAGAACAGGATGCTGAGCCTCAAGCCTAGCAAACCGTGGCGTCCCGACAAGCCCTCCCAGCGGGCCTGTCCGGCCCGGGAACCACTGTCATCCCTCCGGGGCTGTGGGTTTTCCTCCACGGTGCCAATGGCTTACACAAGCGACCGCAGCGGCTGCCAGCCCCGGGGCGACAGAAAGTGTCGACGAACGCCTACATGGATTGTCGGAAATATCCTACACGCGTCGGACCGCAGACAGGTCCCGAACGCCCCGGCGCAAGCTTGAATTTACCCCTGCCCGCCCCCAGCCTACCGAAGGCCGGGTCGGTCGCCGGTCGACGCCGGCACGTGACCGCACGGGCAAACCAGCGTTACACACGGGAGCTTAAGTACATGGGCAATACCGCGGAATCGGCACACAGCGTGGACATCACTCGGGAAAACTTCTCGGCCGACGTCATCGAGGCCTCGGAGAGTGTGCCGGTGGTGGTCGACTTCTGGGCACCGTGGTGCGGCCCTTGCCAGACACTGATGCCGCTGCTGATGCGCCTGGCCGAGGAGTACGCGGGCGCGTTTCGCCTGGCCAAGGTCAACATCGACGAGCAGCCCGAGCTGGCCACACAATTCGGTGTGCGCAGCGTTCCCACGGTGAAGGTGATCCGTCTCGGCGAGGTCGTGGACGAATTTCTCGGTGCGCTTCCCGAGGCACAGATTCGCGACGTACTCGATCGCTACGTCGAGCGGACCTCGGATAAGCTCGCTGCGGATGCGCTGGCCCAAATCGAACGCGGCGAGGTCGAGGCCGGCCTGTCCGCCCTCGCTGCCGCCGCCGACAGCGACCCAGAGAACTACCGCACGCGCCTTGCCCTGGCCGAAGCGCAGACCCAGGCCGGCGACTACGACGGCGCCGCCGCCACCCTCAGGGCGCTGCCGGCCGACGTGGCAACCAAGCCGACCGTCGTCAACCTGCAGGCGCGCCTGGATTTCGCGACCGTCGCCCGAAGCGCCCCACCCCAGGAAACACTGGAGGCGGCCGTCGAAGCCGACCCCGACAACAGCGAAGCCCGCTACCAGCTCGCCGCCCGCCGCGTCCTCGGCGGCGACTACGAGGCGGCCATGGACCAGCTGCTGGAGATCCTGCGCCGCGACCGCGCCTACGGCGACGATGCCGGCCGCAAAGGCCTGCTGAAGGTATTCGAACTGCTGGGAGGCAAGGGCGAGTTGGTCAACCGCTATCGGGGTCGGATGTCGGCGGCGCTGTATTGAGCTGAGCCGGGTTGAGCGGGCAATCGCCCGGCCCGGCGCCGGACCATGGTAGTCAGGCGAAGGCCTCGTTCTTGAGGATCTCGCGCACGTTGATTTCGTAGGCCGACGATTCCAGTATGCGCTTGATGTACAGCTCCTCGCCTTCACCCTGGAGCGCGAGGTTGACCATCTTGCGTACCCGATAAGGGCGCTTGTCGGGGGCGAGCAGCAGCATCACGATAGGCTTGAGATGGCGCTTGCGATTGACCGTCATCACCATCCCAACCTGACCGCTGCTGAGCTCCACCAGACTGCCGATTGGGAAGATCCCCAGGCACTTGATGAACTGCTCGAACAGCCCCTTCTCGAAGGTGACCGGCGTGTGGTCGTACATCATGCTGAGCGCGTCGTGCGGCGAGATGGCCGAGTGGTAGACACGGTCGCTGGTGACCGCGTCGTAGACGTCGACGAGCGCGACCATCATCGCGAACTGACTGATTCCCTCACCGCTGAGACCGCGCGGATAACCGCTGCCGTCGATGCGTTCGTGGTGCGAAAGCACGATATCCAGTGCACGCGGCGGCAGCCCATCGACCTTGTCCAGCATCTTGTAGCCGTGGATGACGTGCTTCTTGATGGTCTCGAACTCCTCGGCCGAGAGCCGCCCGGGCTTGTTCAATATCTCCAGCGGCACGCGCATCTTTCCAATATCGTGCAATAGCGCTCCCAGCCCGAGATCGGCCAGCTCATCGGCACCGAGCCCGAGATAGCGCCCGAATGCCACCGAGAGGATGGACACGTTCACGCAGTGAATGGAGGTATATTCGTCGCGATTCTTGAGGTTGGTCATCAGCATCAGGGCGCTGGCATTGCGCATGACGCTGCTCACCATCTCGGAGACCTTGCGCCGAGCCGACGCCGTGTCCACGCTGCGCCCCAGCCGCACGTCCTCCAGGGCCGAGTCGATATAGTTCTTTGCATCGTCGAAAATGCCCCGGGCCTGTTCCAGCTCGGCCACGAAGCGGGTCTGGTCGTGCCCCTCGTCGTCCTTCTTCTTAGGGCCACGGGGTGTGGGGCTGGAGATACCCACCCGGGCCTTGGACTTGGGAACGGGCCGCAGCGTCTGCAGGCCCTCGCGTACCTCGGGCATGCGCTCGGTTTCGATGAATACGTGTTTGCACAGACGACGCAGCTCTTCGAGCTCCCCCGGGTGATTGATGGGAAAGCCCTGAAACAGGAAAGAGGTCTCCTCCCATGGACAATCCAGGGCGGAAACATACATGCCGATCTGCAGCTCGTCGACGCTAATCTTTTTTTGCATATTGTTATCGCGTCCCGTTCGCGTATCGGCCCCGGTCCCCCGGTTCGACCGATAGCCCCCCGACGGATCATCCGCGAGGGTGATGGCGGGCGTGCAGTCCCTTCAGACGCACCTTGGCTATATAAGTATATATCTGCGTGGTGGACAAATCACTGTGTCCGAGCAGCATTTGTACCACCCTCAAGTCGGCTCCGTGGTTCAGCAAGTGGGTTGCGAACGAGTGCCGCAGCGTATGCGGCGAGAGTGACTTGCGGATCCCCGCGGTCAGGGCATGACGCTTGACCGTGTGCCAGAAAGTCTGGCGGGTCATCGCCCGCCGCCGGCGTGACGGGAACAACGCGTCGCAGGCGACACCGCCCAGCAGGGCTGCACGCCCCTCCCTCAGATAGCGTTCGAGCCACCCGACGGCCTCTTCACCCAGGGGGACGAGGCGCTCCTTGCTGCCCTTGCCCACCACCCGAACCACGGCCTGGCGCAGGTTGACCTGGGCCGGCGTCAGTCCAACCAACTCCGAGACGCGCAGGCCCGTGGCGTAGAGCACCTCGAGCATGGCGCGGTCGCGCAGGCCGACCGGATCGTCCGTGTCCGGCGCCGCGAGCAGGGCCTCCACCTCGCCCTCGGTGAGCGCCTTGGGCAGCGGCCGGCCCAGCTTGGGGGCATCGAGACGCGCCGTGGGGTCCTCGCCTATGAGGCCCTCGCGGCGCAGATAGGCGTAGAAACGGCGCAGCGTGGACAGCAGCCGCGCGGCACTGCGGGGGCTGTTGCCGCTGGCGGCACGGGCGGCCAACAGGTCCATCAGGTCCTCGGCCTGCACCGCGGCCAGACCACGCGCACGGGTCTGGGCCAGCCAGCGGACCGTGGCCAGCAGGTCCGCGCGATATGCGCTCAGGGTGTTCTCGCTGAGCCCCCGTTCCATCCAGAGCGCATCGAGAAAGCGCTCGACCAATGCGACCTCCGATTCCGCCCCGGGCGCCGCTTCCGCCCTATCGCTCATGCGCCAACAACCAGTGTTTGATCCCCAGTCCCGGCCCGTCCAAGGCTCCGCCGAAGCCGCCCAGCCCGTCGCTGGCGACCACGCGGTGACAGGGCACCACGATCGGCACGGGATTGGCGCGGCAGGCGCCGCCCACGGCCCGGGCGCTGGTCCCGAGGCGCCGTGCCAGCTCGCCATAGGTCATCGTCTGCCCGGAGCCGATCCCCTGCAGGGCCTGCCAGACGCGGCGCTGGAAGGCCGTCCCGGACAGCGCCAGCGGCAGGGTGAATCCGGAGCGCGGCTGCGCGAAATACGCCCGCAGCTGGCGAGCGGCCCGCAGCGCGACGGGATCGGCCGGCGTTCGGGCGGCAGCGGGGCCGGTATACAGGAAGTCGACCGCGCTCAAGCAGCCCGCCGTCACCCGCAGGCCCAACAGGCCAACGGGCGAATCGACCAACAGGTCGTAGGGGCTTTGGGCCGACGTGCTCGGCCTCGGCGATGCGGACATGCGGACATGCGGACATGCGTGGAGAGTAGCGCGGCGCAGCCGACGGGGAAAGGGCCGCCGAAGGATGGGGGCCTTTAGTGGCCAAGCCACAACTGCTGCATGTCGTGCCTCAAAACGGCCCGGCGGGCCGGGTCGGTGGTGACCGCCAGCAGCTGGCGGTACAGGTCGCGGGCATCATGGCGCAGTCCGGCCTTGGCCAGGGCGCCGGCCGCCTGGTAGCGGGCGGTCTGCGCCCAGGGGTCCATGGCCTGGGGATCGCCGTACATGGCCGACTTGAGATACAGG
>Ga0209918_1001220_pt1 | contig 14473 bp, 5 predicted proteins | sample SalPonD_shore_MG_FD_185712 | JGI IMG/M metagenome (GOLD analysis project Ga0209918, IMG submission 185712) | Salt pond soil microbial communities from South San Francisco under conditions of wetland restoration - Salt Pond MetaG... | ecosystem: Environmental > Aquatic > Marine > Intertidal zone >...
GTTTTGCAAAGTACTCTAGCAATAAGTAAAGATCTTGAAATGGCAAAAAAATTCAAAAATTGGAAAAACCACAGAATTGCATAATTCCATCAAAAAGTTGAGATCTTATTATTTGGGTTTAACATACCTTTTACTCAACACATAACATCTTGATCTAATCAACAGAGGCCTGCAAATTTCTGCGATTAAAAAAAAATTTACCATGGCAGAAGGTGAACAACAAACAATGTATAACCCGGAATTGCTGGCTAAAAAAGCGCGAGAATTAGCCAGAAACCGGAATTTAACCCGGGAAAAACATCCAATACGATCGTTATATCCTATCCTGGAAAATGCGATGAACAGTCTGAAGAAAGTTTATCGCATTCTTTCTGTTGAAGCCCAAAAAGATAAAGAACTTACGCCGGCCGGAGAGTGGTTACTCGATAATTTTTATATCATTCAGGAACAGATCATCCAGGTTATGGAAGATCTGCCGAAATCGTATTATCGTGAACTTCCGAGAATTAAAGAGGGACCCTTTAAAGGATATCCGCGTGTTTATGAAATTATTTATGAGCTCGCCGGGCTGACTGATAATGTGATCGATATCCAGAATATAGAAAAATTTGTGAAGGCCTACCAGGAAGAAGATTTATTAACTCTGGGTGAACTGTGGGCTATTCCACTTATGAGTAAATTGGTGCTTATTCAGCAGCTTCAGAAAAAATCGAAGCTCATTATAGAGAACAGGAAAGATCGTAAAAGGGCCCTGGATTGGGCGCAGCGATTCACGGAGGCCGTGGAGAAGAAACCTTCGCAGGGCTTAAAAATATTGATTATGATGGCAGAGACTCTGCCTACCGTTACGCCTGATTTTTTGGTCAAAGTGGCGAATAAACTTCAATCGGAAGGGAAGTTACTCGAACTGCAGCGCACCTGGCTGGAATGGCAATTCAAAGAGTGGAATACCACGCTGGAAGAAGAGAGCCGGAAAGAATCGCAACACGAATCCAAGCTGCAGTTGAGCGTACAGAATGCTGTGATCTCATTGCGAAAAGGATCGGAAGCCCGTTGGTCAGATTTTGTTGAAAAAAGCTCCATCGTTGAACGTTCACTTCGCCTGGATCCTGCCGGTGTTTATCCTAAGATGGATTTTGGAACCAGGGATAGGTATCGGAAACGGGTTGAAAAATTGAGCAAATATTCGGACCTGACAGAATTTGAGGTTGCTGAGCAGGTACTGTTACATACGGAAAAAGCCAGTTCCAATGGGATGAAGGATGTACATGGATCCAATCATGTTGGGTATTATTTGATCCGGGACGGGTACCCGATATTGGAAAAAGCCATTCAGTATTCTCCACCATGGAGTGAACGAATAAAACGATTTATCGAGCGACATTCATCCGTCTATATTCTAATAAATATCGTTACGGCACTTGTACTAACTTCCGTACCGTTGTTTATCGCCAGGTCACTGGGGGCACCCTTTGTGATTTTGGGTATCCTTGCCGCAGTATCTCTCATTCCGGGTTTCGATGTGGCTATTGCAATGGTCAATCGTGTCATTACCTTACTGCTTCCCCCGAGAATTCTGCCCAAAATGGATTTCGGCACTGAAATACCGGATTCCGAGAAGACACTTGTAGTAGTGCCAACCCTTATTTCTTCAGTAAAAGACGCGAATAAGCAGGTAGAGCAGCTTGAAATCCGGGCCCTGGCAAATACCGATAAAAATATTCGATACGCCTTGTTGACGGATTTCCTGGACGCCCCGGAAAAAAACATGCCATCAGATGATGAAACCCTGAAGGCCGCGACCACTGCTGTTAAGGAGTTAAATAGAAAATATAACGATGGGCAGGGCGACCGGTTTTTCCTGTTGCATCGAGAACGGATGTGGAATGAGTCGCAAAATTGCTGGATGGGGTGGGAGCGTAAGCGCGGAAAGATTGAAGAACTAAATTCACTGCTTCGACAACCCAAAGCGGAAACAACATATGCTACCATCGAAGGAGATTTCTTTGGTTTCACAAATCATAACGCGGTTAAATACGTTATTACCCTGGATGCCGACACACGATTGCCCCCGGGCAGCGCTTTTAAATTAATACGTACCGCCGCTCATCCCCTCAATATGCCGGTATTTGACGAGCAGGAAAACCGGGTGGTGAAAGGTTACGGTGTCCTGCAACCTCGTATCTCCATCACGCCTTCAGCCGCCGTTAGAACACATTTTGCCAAGATATTTTCAGGAAATATCGGACTTGATCCCTATACAACAGCCGTTTCCGATGTGTACCAGGATTTGTTTGCAGAAGGTAGTTTCACGGGAAAAGGGCTATATCATGTGGATGCATTTCGGCAGGCTTTTGAAGGGAAATTGCCTGAAAACACCATCCTGTCGCACGATCTGCTGGAAGGAAATTATGTACGTACGGCCCTGGTTACGGATATTGAACTTTTTGATGATTATCCCACCAACTACCTGGCTTTTTCCCAACGTTTTCACCGCTGGGCTCGGGGCGACTGGCAGATTGTAAGATGGTTATTTGGGACTGTGCCCACAAAGGAAGGAAATGAGCGCAATTCACTACACCTGCTTGCAAGGTGGAAAATATTCGATAACCTACGTCGATCACTAAACCCACAGTTCCTGTTACTACTTCTACTGTTGGATTGGACCCTGCTCCCCGGATCTACATTGATTTGGACCCTCGCTGTGCTGGGTGTTCTTGCTTTTCCGATCTATTCCAATTTTTCGACCGACATTTTCCGACGTCCCGCCCGGGTGGCCTGGAAATTGTATATCGATAAAATATTAAACGACCTTAAAAATAATTCGCTTCAGGCAGCTCTGACGCTTACTGTGCTGGTGCATCAGGCTTTTATGCTTAGCGATGCCATATTAAAAACGCTGGGCCGGTTAATCTTTACACGCAGAAATTTGCTGGAATGGACTTCCGCATCGCAAACTGAGTTAAAGACTCGAGGGAACCTGGAAAACTACCTGATTGTCATGCGGTCATCCATTTTGTGGGGTATTTTCTCTATTCTGTTGACTAGTATTATGCATCCCACCGGATTACTCATTGCCGTTCCTTTTGGAATACTCTGGATTGCAGCTCCCTTTTTGATTTGGTATATAAGCAAACCGATTGATTACAGAAAAAAAGAATTGTCGGACGATGAATTGACGACCCTCCGGCTCTACATGCGCAGAACATGGATGTATTTTGAAAAACTGGTCAATGAAGAACATTCATGGCTTCCCCCGGATAATTTGCAGGAGGAACCGGCGGTTTCAGCTGCTGCCCGAACTTCGCCCACCAATATCGGGTTGAGCCTGGTTTCCACACAAATCGCTTATGATTTTGGCTTCATCACACGATTGGAAATGCTGGAGCGGCTTGATCATATGACCACATCCATGTCGATGCTGGAACGCTATCGCGGTCATTTCTACAACTGGTACAGCACCAAAGTGGGCGAAGTGCTGCATCCGCGGTACATCTCAACCGTAGATTCAGGAAACCTGGCAAGCTGCCTCATTACCCTGATTCAATCTCTGCGTGAAGTGGAAGAATCGACCTGGCCCAATCCATATTTTTTCGATGGACTACGCGATACGCAAACCGTTCTGGAAGAAACCACTAATTTATTGATTGAGTATGCCAATGGATCTGAGTCTATAACCAAAATGAAATGGCAGATCGACAGGCTCAATACCAAGATCCCGAATCAACCCATTGAAACTATTACGGGATTCTGGGAAAGCCTGAATGAAATGCGACCCTGTGCGGAGGCCATGAGCCGGGTCTCAATGGAAGTTTTGCGGGGAAGTATCGGTGACCTGGCATTAGAAGAAATTGAGTACTGGTTCTCCCGGCCGTTAAATCAAATCGACCGGCAACGGGAAGAATTATTGGCGGTATTTCCCGATTTGGAGACTGATGTTAGTAGTATCCCCGAAGAACTCAATGCTCCACAGAAATTAAAAACCCTGCGGAAACAGTTCTCTTCGCGCATCCCGGCCATTTCGGCCCATGTTATGGAAAAAGATATCAATGCTGTTGAACAATGGGTAATGACAGTTCAGCGTATCATTGATCGATGTGAAGCCTTTATCAATGAGATGGATTTCGCCTTTTTATATGATAATTCCAGGGATCTTTTTTATATCGGGTTCAACGAAGATCGATCCGAAGCGGATAGCAGTACGTATGATTTACTGGCGAGTGAAGCCCGGCTGGCATCCTTCATCGCCATCGCCAAGGGAGATGTCCCGGCCCGACACTGGTTCCAGCTCAGCCGGCGGTTGACCGCTGTGAACCGGAGTGAAATATTATTGTCGTGGGGCGGAACGATGTTCGAATACCTGATGCCCCTGCTTTTTATGCGCCGCTATGAAGGGACGATGCTGGATGAGACCTATGACAACGTTGTAGAATGGCACAAAAATTATGGCGAACAGCGTAAGAAACCCTGGGGGTTTTCGGAAAGTGCATATTTCGGGTTGAATATTCAACTGGATTATCAATACCGTACCTTCGGAGCACCGGGACTTGGGCTTCGCCGGGGCTTGGCGGAGGAATATGTGGTGGCTCCCTACGCAACCATGTTGGCCCTTATGATTAATCCGGCATCATCTTTCGAAAATTTGAAAAAATTACAGGAAGAAAATGCCTATGGATTTATGGGCTTTTATGAGGCCGTCGATTATACCCAGTTTCGTTTGCCACCAACGCAGGATGTGGCAGTCGTGCAATCGTATATGGCACATCACCAGGGAATGTCTATGGTGGCTCTGGCCAATGTTCTGAAAGAAGATATTATGCAAAACAGGTTCCATTCAAGTGCCCTGGTGCGCTCGTGCGAATTGCTGTTGCAAGAGCGAATCCCTCGAGCGATCCCGGTAACCAATTATCACCCGATTGAGATTGAACTGGAGCCGGCCGAAAGTGAATCGCCCTATTACGCGGTGGATTACATTGATAAAGAGCAGCTATTTGCCCCGGTTCCAAGAGTCCACCTGCTCTCAAATGGCAATTATACCACCATGATTACCAATGCGGGGACGGGTTATTCCGCTTTTAAACACATAGCGTTGACGCGGTGGAAAGGCGATCGGATCAGGGAAGATGAAGGGTTGTTCATTTATATCAAAGACCTGGATAATAAGGATTATTGGTCGCTTGGTTACCAACCGGCTGAAAAAAATCCGGATCGTTATGAAGGATGGTTTCAGCCCGGTAAGGTAGAAATGGCCCGGGTTGACAACTGGATCGAGAGTTTCGTGGAAATATGTGTATCGCCGGAAGAGAATATCGAATTACGGCGCATTACACTGACCAATTATCAAGATAAAGCCCGGAAACTGGAGCTCACCAGTTATGCCGAAGTGGTGCTGAATGAAATGGCTGCGGATGCGGCACATCCGGCGTATTCCAAATTATTTGTGCAAACCGATTACCTGCCGGAGCATCATTCCCTATTGGCCCATCGCCGTCCGCGCTCACCTGATGAAGAAACCAAGTGGATGCTGCATACTATGGCTAGCCACGATATCGATAATCTTTCTGAACCCCTGCAGTTTGAGACGGATCGGAATCAGTTTATTGGTCGTGGGCGTTCACTCAAAAGACCGCGCGCTATGGATGAGGATGTAAAATTATCCGGAAGTGTGGGTAGTGTGCTCGACCCGGTGTTGAGTTTGCGCCGGATCGTGGAACTGAATCCCGGCGAAAAAATGCAGATCACTTTTGGTTTGGGATGGGCTGAAGACCGGCGGCAGGCTGAAGAAATGGCTGATCGATATGATAATCCATATGCCGTTGACCGGGTATTTGAACTGTCCAAAGTGCACGGTAATGTGGAACTCGAACACTTGAATATGACGGGAAAACAGGTCATATATTTTCAACAGATGGCGGGTTCTATTTTATATGACAATCCGGCGACCCGGGCATCGGAAGAGATTCTGATGGAAAATCGACTCCAGCAGCCCAAATTATGGGCTTATGGCATTTCCGGCGATCTGCCCATCGTTGTCGTTCGTATAAAGCAGATGGATGAGATAAAAACGGCCGAAAAAATGATCAAGGCTCACGCTTTTTGGCGCTTTAAAAATTTGACGGTCGATTTGGTCTTTATTAATGATCATCCGGCTTCCTATGCCGATGAAATACAGGAAGCTTTAATTCAGGCCGTCCAGATTTCACCGGAACGCAATTTGCTAAACAAACGGGGCGGGATTTTTATTCTGCGAGGCGATGATATGGACAGCCGTGAAATGGCGCTTATATTATCAGTGGCACGTATCATCATTACCGGTAAATTGCCTAAAGTGGATGAATTAACCGATATTGAGCGAGAGATGAATGCCGATGACCGATTGAAAAGTGAAGTGAAATTTAAACCGGCTTCAGGGACTTCCCAAAAAGAAAAAGAGAGCAGTGAAATGAAAGCTCAAAAGGGTTCCCAGAAGGAGAAACCAAAAGAAAAAGATGTAGGGCAAAATCAATCGGTTTCGGATGATATGAAGCAATACCAAGCCCCGTCTCATTTGTTCAATGGCTATGGCGGATTTAATGAGGATGGAACCGAATATATTATACAGGTTCTTCCCGACGAAAAAACCGGTCAATTAAAACTTCCCCCGGCTCCTTGGATTAATGTGATTGCAAATGAGCAATTTGGCTGCATGGTCACGGAGAAAGGTAGCGGGAATACCTGGAGTCAGAACAGCAGGGAAAATCGACTAACGCCCTGGTCAAACGACCCGGTTTCTGATCCCGCAGATGAAGCCTTTTATATCCGGGATGAAGATGCCGGTGAATTTTGGTCGCCCATGCCGGGACCTTGTCCGTCGGCTAGCCCATACGAAGTGCGTCATGGTTTTGGTTACAGCACCTTCCGTCACAAATATAAAAATCTTGAACAGGAAACCACGATAATCGTCCCGCGCAAAGACCCTTTAAAATTGATCCGGCTGCGCTTGACAAATTCGGGAAAAATCACACGACATGTTTCAGTTTATCGATATCAAACCTGGGTTCAGGGCGTATTGAAAAAAGATTCTTCCCGATATGTCACCACCCGGTTCAAAGAAGATACAAGAGCCTTGTATGCCGAGAATTTCTATAATAATGAATTTGCCGGCCGAACAGCTTTTGCACTCTTCCATCTCGATGAACATCAACCGCAGTTTACGGCCAATCGTTTGAGTTTTATCGGGCGGAATCAGGATATGGAGAGCCCCAGGGCACTGCAGGTAGAGAATCCACTGGATGGTAAAACCGGGGCGGGGCTCGATCCCTGTGCGGCATTCCGCTTTACGCTAAAACTGGAACCTGGTGAAAACATCGACCTGCTCTACCTGACAGGGGAGACCGGGAGTGAGCAGGAGGCCGACCGGCTCATCGAGAAATACACAAACGTGGAAGCATTTGATAATACGCTCCGGGAAGTGAAACAATACTGGAAAGAGACCTTATCTGTTATCCAGGTGGAAACGCCCGAACCGGAAATAAATATGATGGTTAATGGATGGCTGCTGTATCAGAATTTGAGCTGTCGCATCTGGGGACGATCGGCATTTTATCAATCGGGTGGTGCATACGGGTTCAGGGATCAGCTCCAGGATGTGTTGGCTCTGCTCTTTACCAAGCCGGAAATAACGCGCGATCAGTTATTACTTCATGCGGGGAAACAGTTCAAAGAAGGAGATGTGCTGCACTGGTGGCACCCACCAACGGGGCGTGGAATTCGTTCTCATATTTCCGATGATTTGCTCTGGTTACCCTATGCCACGGCCTTGTATGTTAACGTGACGGGAGATACTTCAGTCCTGGACGAAGTATCTCCATTTATTGAAGCGAGAGCATTGGAAGAGGGTGAACATGAAGCCTACCTGACGCCAACGCAGTCGGAAGAAAAGGCTACTTTGTATGAGCACTGCTGCCGGGCCCTGAATCATGCCATGACCAAAGGCCCGCACGGGCTTCCCCTGATGGGAACCGGAGACTGGAATGACGGAATGAATTTAGTGGGCCATGAAGGCAAAGGGGAGAGCGTTTGGCTGGGATTTTTCATTTATGATATCCTGGAGATGTTTGTTCCCATTAGTAAAGAACGAAAGGATGAGCAGCGTACCCAGCATTTTACCGCCTATAAAGAGCATCTACACACTACCATTAACGAACAGGGTTGGGATGGAAAGTGGTATCGTCGGGCCTATTACGATGATGGCACACCGTTAGGGTCCGCCGAAAACGATGAATGCCAAATTGACGCCCTGGCTCAGTCGTGGTCGGTAATTTCCGGGGTTGCCACGCCCGATCGGGCCCGGGAAGCCATGAAGGCCGTCGAAGAACGGCTGATTTCCAGAGAACAGGAAATTATCCGTTTATTGACCCCGGCTTTCGATCGTACCGAACATAACCCGGGCTACATCAAGGGCTACATTCCAGGTGTGCGTGAAAATGGCGGTCAATACACTCATGCGGCGGTATGGGTGGTTAAAGCCCTGGCTAAAATGAGTGAAGGGAATAAAGCCGGTGAATTGCTCAAAATGTTGATGCCCAGCAGTCACGCTTCAACCGAAGATAAGGCGAACCGCTATAAGGTTGAACCCTATGCAGTGGCGGCGGATGTATATGGAGAAAATCCCCATATTGGCCGTGGCGGCTGGACCTGGTATACCGGCTCGGCCGGCTGGCTTTACCGGGTCGCGGTGGAATCTGTATTGGGATTACAGCTTCATCATGGTGATACCTTGACCATCAATCCATCTATTCCGGGGAATTGGGATAATATCAATATTACCTATCGAATTCCGGGTAGTGAGACCGTTTATGAAATTAAAATAAAGAATCCTGATAATTTGGAGTCAGGCGTTAAAAAAGCCACAATGGATGGAAAAGGGATGGAAACAGAAAATGGTATGGCTTCGCTGCCGGTAGTCGACGACGGGAAACGCCATAAAGTGGAAATTCATCTGGGATTATTTAATTAGTTTTTAAAGGCACATAGGCATATAGGCACATAGGCACATAGGCAAGTGAACCGTTATCATTTACCGTTTTCAGTTTTCAGTTTTCAGTGGTCAAAGGTCAAAGGTCAAAGGTCAAAGGTCAAAGGTCTGTGATCATTGATCATTGTTCATTGTTCATTGAAACTGTCATTTCGACGAATGAATATGAGGAGAAACCTATTCACTTTAATCTCGAACCCCCACTTGCGGGGTGAGAGACCTAGCCTCGCGAGCAACGCTCAAAAACAGTACTTATCCCGGATGGCAGAACCCGGTTCGCGGCATGACTTACCGTGATCAGTAAGCAGTGTAGAGAGAGGAGTAAGCAGTTGCACATTGTTGATTAAAAAGCCAAAAAGGAGGTCTCCTCCCGCTCGATGCATGGACAACGGCCTTTCCTTATAACATCAAAATTTTATTGATAAAAATGCGGAGATTGGGAACGAATTGGTAGATGTGGCCCTGTGTTACTTGTAAGAGGGCTTTGCAAAACCAGGGATTTTGTTCAATCCCGAATGCTTTCGGGGTGAGTGATTTCAAAACCGCGGCGTATTAGTAATACGTGAGGATTTTGAAATCTCCCGAAAACTTTCGGGAAGAATTTGGACAAAAGCACGGTTTTGCAAAGTCCTCTTGTAACAGTTGTTCGAGGCGGGTTCTTGAGATTGCATCGTCGGTTAATCGGAGGTTTCCTCCGGTTAGGTTGGCTCTTCGCAATGAGATGGAATAGGGGGCTAACCAACCGTAAACGCGTAAAAAAATAAATACTTTCACCTTCCTTATTATGCTTGTTAGACCTGTAGGAATTATTCCCACAACTCTATAATAAATCTCCCTGACAGTTATTTCGCCACAATGTTGTACTATACATTAGCCTTTTCTACTTAGATTTTTATTGAGGAGAATTTAGCAGGAATGCTGGTTGTGGTAAGTAAAGCCCCACAATATAAATATTGTAAAAAAGAATCTTGATGGACATTATTGGAGGTATACACTATGCAGAGAATTGATGTTTTAATAATTGATGATGCCGTTTTAGTTCGACAAATGATAGCCGACATTTTACAAACGGATTCCACATTTCGCATAGTGGGCATAGCGGAAGATGGGGTTACTGCAGTAAATTCGATTCCTCAAATTAAGCCGGATATTGTGCTGCTCGATATGCATAGTACCAAGTTTGATAGTGTAGGATTATTGAAAAAAATCCGTACGGAGCACCCGGAATTACCGGTAATCGTATTAACCACCCGAACGGAAGTTGGGGCTGAAATCGCTTTAAATGCGATTGAAATGGGGGCTATAGATTTCATTACCAAAACCAAAACGGCCGGGATGCTGTTATTTGCAGAAAACCACCTGAGAAAACGATTAATTCCCATTTTAAAATCTTCCGTAACCAAAAGTATACCAAAAAGTGAGAAACCGGAAATCCTGGCGCTTGATGAGCACAAAACGAGTTACAGGAAACAAAATCAACGAACGGATATCGTGGTTATGGGGGGCTGCATCGGTGGAGCTCATTCTATCATGTCGTTTATTCCGGAGCTTCCCGCAAATTTCCCGATTCCGGTGGTTATTGCCCAGCATATGCCGAAATATTATACCCGTGTGATGGCCGATAAATTGGATAAGGTATCGAAAATTAATGTCAGGGAAGGGTACGCAGGAGCCATTTTGGAACCGGGAACCGTTTGGATCGCACCCGGCAGTTTTCATACGATTATTCAGAAGCGGAATGGTCAAAAATATCTGCATGTATATCGCGGACCGCGGGAGAATAAATGCCGGCCTTCAATTGACGTACTTTTCCGATCCGCCACGAACATTTATGGAAGGGGTGTATTGGGAATTATTCTCAGTGGCCGAGGAAAAGACGGGGTTGAAGGCAGCAATTATATCCGGTCGGCGGGCGGTTATGTAATGGTTCAGGATCCTGAAAGTTCCCTGGTTTGGGAATTTCCCAAACACGTAGTTGACAAACGTTACTTTGATGAAGTCGTGCCGCTTAAGCACATGACTGAAGCTATAATGATGCGAACTGCAATCATGCGGGATTTCGAAAATGTAGCTAAAACCGCAGACGGGCATAAACAAATGAACTTAAAATGGCCCGGCAATGATTCGACCGGGAATAATTCGGACAGGTCCTATTTGAACTTTAATTATACGTCATCTGTATAATTTTTAATCTTCCAATCTCTATTTTATAGAGGACTTTGTCTTTTTGACAGCCTCAACAAGATTGTTTTGAAATCCTGATAGATAAAAAATGACAAACCTATCAGGATAAATTCACGAGCTATTACCAAAACAGAGAACTTTTTACAGGGAAAGTAGGTTTTTGTAGGTAGAGAGAGTTGAGATTAAAATTTTCTCAAGTGCTTTCTATCAAACCATTTGTTAAATCTTTCAGAGAGGAGATCATCAATGTTGAGAAGGCTATTAGTGGCGCTTGATCCCGACCCGGACAGCTCATTAGCAACAAGGTATGCCATTCTTCTGGCAAAGCGTTTTGATGCCGAGTTATTTGGACTGGCGGTAGTTGATACCAAAAGTATTAATGCAGAAATCAGTGGGGGCAGTATTGGAGCTATTTATTATGCGGATCAATTGCGGCGATATTTGAGCAATAGAGCCCTTGATACGGGTAAAAAACTCATAAATTCTTTTAAAGAGGCCGTTGATGAAGCGGAAGTTAAACATGCTGAATGGGTTAAGCAGGGGGTACCCTTTAAGCGTATTATGGAAGATATGAAGTATCATGATATGCTGGTGGTGGGCCGAAACTCCCATTTCCTTTACAATCGCCCTGAAGAACGAACAAAAACCCTGGCAAAGGTCGTTAAAGACGGCGTCGCCCCGGTTTTGGTGGTCGGTGATACCTATCGTGCCATTGATAAAGTATTAATTGCCTACGATGGGAGTGACGCTTCCGCACGTTCCATGCAGTGTTTTGCTCATATTCAGCCGTTTGGAGACAATATATCTTTAGACATCATGCACGTTCGTCCCGGAAATTCAGACATCCAAAAAAAAGAATCGGATCTGTTGCTTTCACTTAGCTGTGATTATATGAAAGCTCATGGATTTAATCATGTAGTTGGGAAAAGCCTGGAAAATGGAAATGCCGGGGACCAAATTATCACTTATGCCGATGATAATAATGTGGATCTTATTGTAGCCGGCGCTCATTCCGTTTCCGCAATTCGCAGGGTTACTTTTGGGTCAACCACGTATGCTTTGTTGGAAGAGAGTTCATATCCATTGTTTTTGTATCATTGAAAACATTTTGAACAATGAGATCATTTGATCATTTAATCATTTAATCATTTAATCATTTGAGGAGATCGATGAGTAACCGGGCGTTTTGTGGGGCGCGGCCTTCGTAGTCATTATCGAAGTAGCAGTAGATCTCTTTACCTTGATCAACCCATGATTTAAATTTTACAGCCCAGGATTCAAGCTGCTTTTTGGTGTAATTGCCCTGGTATTTTTCGCCGGGTCCGTGCAGACGTATATAAATGAAATCGGAAGTGATGTGAATGGGGGATTCTTTGCCTCCGAGTTCGTATATACAAAAAGCAGCGTTTTTTTCGGAAAGCAATTTCAGAATGTCTTCATCAAACCAGGTTTCGTCCCTGAATTCGAAGGTGTATGGATATTCATCCGGTAAAGCTTCTATAAAAGTTTTCAGTCTACCGGTATTTTTATGCCAGTGCGGAGGCAGTTGAAAAAGTATAGGCCCCAGTTTTTTTCCCAATAGCGGAACCCGGTCGAAAAACTTTTTTATACTTTCCGCCGGATCATTCAACTTTTTCATGTGAGTGATATACCGGCTGGCTTTGACAGAAAAAATGAAATGGTCTGGAACGGTATTTTTCCAGTGTTTTAAAGTTTTTGGAGAAGGCAGGCGGTAGAAGGTGCCATTAATCTCCAGGGTATTGAATTGGGTTATGTAATACGACAACATTTCATCCGAAGAGATTTTATCCGGGTAGAATACTCCTTTCCAGTGATTGTAATTCCACCCGGAAGTACCGATATGGATCATTTTTTCGTATTCGGACATAATGAGATCTATTCACATTTTGTTAAATCCAATCGAAATTAATTCCTCAATTTCTAAACATCTCAACTACCTAACCCGGATATTTCACACTATAATACCTAACCCGGATATTTCACACTATAATGTGTAATATTACCGTATCATAATGCTATTCAAAGCATTATATCCATTTCAAAGAGGAAAAAAATTCTTGGTGGAATATCCGGGCTAAACTTTAATGTCTTTTATATTTTGCCATCAGATCATCTTTTTCAATGATATGTCCTTCCATAGCGTCAATGAGCTGTTTTTTTGTAGCGCCGGGTTTTAGATCGAGTTGGGTATTCAGCGCGTAAAGTTTCATGAAATACCGATGCGTACCACCCGGTGGGCAAGGTCCGCCGTATGCCAGTTTCTTAAAATCGTTGATGCCGTGGGTAGCGCCGTTATCCAGCGTTTTCTGAGCGGGAATATCTTCTTTCAATTCATGTTGCTCGGCCGGGATATTATAAAGCACCCAGTGGACCCACGTTCCGGCAGGGGCGTCGGGGTCATCGAAAATAATCGCGAAAGATGTGGTGTTTTCCGGGGTATTTGTCCAATGAAGGGGAGGAGAAATATTGGCCCCGTCACAGGTGTATTTGGATGGAATCATACCTCCTTTTTCATAGGCAGAACTTGTAAGTGTCAAAGCCATATTGTGACCTCCATTGATTTGTAGTAAGAGACTGGTTAACAAGAAAAGTATGCGGAAAGTCATAGCGTATAAATACGTATGTTAAATATTGCAGGTGATCAATTACCCTAACAACAAGATGATTAAAAAGGTTTGATTTTAATTTCTCTATGTTTCATTAACGAAGTTGATCTTTCTCTTGAGATATAATTAACCCGGATATTTCACCAGGAAATTGGTTCGTGGACAAGGCGAATATCAAATGGTAGCGGAAACGTACATAAGGTACGTTGAGCAGGCCATTTGATATTCAACGCAGTTCCGAACACTTTCGGAATAATTTCGCAGCGTTCTACACCGTGTCATTATTTATTCAAACTTAAAAATTGATATAAGGGTATTAATATCAATAGGTTCTTTAATTATACTATAATTTTCTGTGAAATATCCGGGTTAGTGAATTGGCGAGGTTAATTAGTCTTCAATTTTTATAACGGTTTTTAATTTCCTGAATTTAAGCGAATGGTATTGATTCATGAGGACTTTGCAAAACCGTTCTTTTGATCAATATCTGCGTTATCGAAAATCTGAACAAAAGCCCTGGTTTTTCAAAGCCATCTTCAATTTAATTTCCATTTTGTAGTTTCAAGTAGCAGTTTTCAGATGGGACGCGGAGCATCCGTTTGACGTTACGAGCCCCTAATGCGCCCCAAAGCGGGGCACACCATTT
>Ga0209918_1001221_pt1 | contig 14447 bp, 12 predicted proteins | sample SalPonD_shore_MG_FD_185712 | JGI IMG/M metagenome (GOLD analysis project Ga0209918, IMG submission 185712) | Salt pond soil microbial communities from South San Francisco under conditions of wetland restoration - Salt Pond MetaG... | ecosystem: Environmental > Aquatic > Marine > Intertidal zone...
CCCGGAGGAGCGGAGCTACTTTTGAACGGCCGGATGCGGGAGCCAAGTTTCTGGTTTCAATCCTCTCCGCTCCCGGAGGAGCGGAGCTACGGATGACCCGCAAAATCCACCGATAGTCGATCGTGTTTCAATCCTCTCCGCTCCCGGAGGAGCGGAGCTACCGCTGCGACTGGGGCCTTCGCGAAGATGTCCAAGGTTTCAATCCTCTCCGCTCCCGGAGGAGCGGAGCTACATGGCGATGTTGTTGAAACCGGGGGAAGATCTGGCGTTTCAATCCTCTCCGCTCCCGGAGGAGCGGAGCTACATAATTTCAAGTAGGCGAAAATGGCAGACGCTAGAAGTTTCAATCCTCTCCGCTCCCGGAGGAGCGGAGCTACCCACCCGGAAATATGCATTTCCTTTGATAGTTGGTTTCAATCCTCTCCGCTCCCGGAGGAGCGGAGCTACCATGTGAAGACGGCCAGCGGGACGGCGGGATATGGTTTCAATCCTCTCCGCTCCCGGAGGAGCGGAGCTACAACGCTACTCATGTGCAGTGTGATTGTCGACTGTAGTTTCAATCCTCTCCGCTCCCGGAGGAGCGGAGCTACATTGACCGCCACGGGCGGCTATATCTCAGATACCTGTTTCAATCCTCTCCGCTCCCGGAGGAGCGGAGCTACACATCCGATATTTTTGTGCCGGCCGCAACCCCACAGTTTCAATCCTCTCCGCTCCCGGAGGAGCGGAGCTACACCGAAAGGTCAGGCTGTTCACCATCACCGCTCGGTTTCAATCCTCTCCGCTCCCGGAGGAGCGGAGCTACGACGAACATAGGCGGGTTTTGCGGGTCATCCTTAGGTTTCAATCCTCTCCGCTCCCGGAGGAGCGGAGCTACCTTTTTTTCCGAATAATCTTTCTTCCGGGAAATAGGTTTCAATCCTCTCCGCTCCCGGAGGAGCGGAGCTACAAGATATCATTCAGCGATGGATGCGGGAGGGATCGTTTCAATCCTCTCCGCTCCCGGAGGAGCGGAGCTACGGACAAATCTTGATATCAATTCTTCATCCAGGAGCGTTTCAATCCTCTCCGCTCCCGGAGGAGCGGAGCTACAATTAATCCAACAAGCATTGATTAGCCGTTATTAGTTTCAATCCTCTCCGCTCCCGGAGGAGCGGAGCTACCGGACCGGCGGCGGACTACTACCGCCGGCGGACCGGGTTTCAATCCTCTCCGCTCCCGGAGGAGCGGAGCTACCAATTCCGTGCCGGCCGGTCCCGCCGCAAATATTGTTTCAATCCTCTCCGCTCCCGGAGGAGCGGAGCTACCCAGATCTGAGGGGAAAAAAATTATTATTATTCGGTTTCAATCCTCTCCGCTCCCGGAGGAGCGGAGCTACTTGAGAAATTCACGGATTATCCGGTCGATCAAAATGTTTCAATCCTCTCCGCTCCCGGAGGAGCGGAGCTACCCGGCCGCCCTTGCCTGAACATCCGGCGGAGCTTTGTTTCAATCCTCTCCGCTCCCGGAGGAGCGGAGCTACCCAATATGACCGGACCCGATCCAAAACATCCCCGGTTTCAATCCTCTCCGCTCCCGGAGGAGCGGAGCTACATCCGGCTCCAGGTCGTCCTGCTGGGTATCAAGCAGTTTCAATCCTCTCCGCTCCCGGAGGAGCGGAGCTACTTGATTTTTCGGCAGAGTGTTTCCAGCAAATCACGTTTCAATCCTCTCCGCTCCCGGAGGAGCGGAGCTACCATCCAGGGATAAGACTTCGGGGCAACAATGCCGGTTTCAATCCTCTCCGCTCCCGGAGGAGCGGAGCTACTGCATCTCCTCGATGGCATGGCGGAGAAATTCAAGTTTCAATCCTCTCCGCTCCCGGAGGAGCGGAGCTACGTCCTGCTGAAAACCATGTGATGCTCTATGATGTTGGGTTTCAATCCTCTCCGCTCCCGGAGGAGCGGAGCTACAAACGGCACAAATTACATCGAACCATCAAACAACGTTTCAATCCTCTCCGCTCCCGGAGGAGCGGAGCTACACACACCAGTGGCCAGAGGCGCTCGTTAAAGATAGTTTCAATCCTCTCCGCTCCCGGAGGAGCGGAGCTACCTAATCTCTATCCCGGGGAGAATCATGACTAACAGTTTCAATCCTCTCCGCTCCCGGAGGAGCGGAGCTACTGGGCGATCCGTTGTAAACCGTTGTTTTGAGGCAGTTTCAATCCTCTCCGCTCCCGGAGGAGCGGAGCTACAGTACGCGGACAATGACCGGACATTTCCTTTAACGTTTCAATCCTCTCCGCTCCCGGAGGAGCGGAGCTACATCTTGGCCGTGCTGGTATGGCTGGGAATTACGCGTTTCAATCCTCTCCGCTCCCGGAGGAGCGGAGCTACTTGATTACAATAGAGTCCGATGTCCTAAATGTAATGTTTCAATCCTCTCCGCTCCCGGAGGAGCGGAGCTACCCACTCCGATGGCCCGCCGGTGCTGCTCCATCCGTTTCAATCCTCTCCGCTCCCGGAGGAGCGGAGCTACACGGATCAACAATGCTACTATTTGTTTCATCTTGTTTCAATCCTCTCCGCTCCCGGAGGAGCGGAGCTACTACTTTTTCAGTTAATGGTGTCTCATCTATAGTTGTTTCAATCCTCTCCGCTCCCGGAGGAGCGGAGCTACTATTACACTTTTACCTGAGATAATTGCAATGTCGGTTTCAATCCTCTCCGCTCCCGGAGGAGCGGAGCTACATTAGAGGAAATTGAAACGTTTCAAAATCCAGAAGTTTCAATCCTCTCCGCTCCCGGAGGAGCGGAGCTACCTGATAATACCTTTTCTGGTTCCGCCCCCTTTTCGGTGTTTCAATCCTCTCCGCTCCCGGAGGAGCGGAGCTACATACAGATCCCGCTCCGCCTGCCAGTCCCAAAACAGTTTCAATCCTCTCCGCTCCCGGAGGAGCGGAGCTACACCCCTGGATGCCCGTTAAAATATCCCGGATCATCGGTTTCAATCCTCTCCGCTCCCGGAGGAGCGGAGCTACCGGCCGCCCTTGCCGTAACATCCGGCGGAGCTTTGTTTCAATCCTCTCCGCTCCCGGAGGAGCGGAGCTACGTCCCCTACCGGAGTATTGCTCCCCGTGTTCGGCGGTTTCAATCCTCTCCGCTCCCGGAGGAGCGGAGCTACAAGTACAGCGCGGCGATGTTTTTGATTCCGGATGGTTTCAATCCTCTCCGCTCCCGGAGGAGCGGAGCTACTCAATTCCGTGCCGGCCGGTCCCGCCGCAAACATCGTTTCAATCCTCTCCGCTCCCGGAGGAGCGGAGCTACGGGGATCGTCTCGTTCCCCGGCATGAGCTCCAGGGAGTTTCAATCCTCTCCGCTCCCGGAGGAGCGGAGCTACAAAGATTTCCCCGAAGCCTTTCCATTCCTGTTCAGTTTCAATCCTCTCCGCTCCCGGAGGAGCGGAGCTACGGTCCGGACATATCCCCACCGAAAGCCCCACATAAATGTTTCAATCCTCTCCGCTCCCGGAGGAGCGGAGCTACATGACCAGATTCGGCCCTGTCAGTGTGTAATTCGGGTTTCAATCCTCTCCGCTCCCGGAGGAGCGGAGCTACGGCACTTCATCTAAGGTGCATAATGATAATATACACAGAGATGTTTTTGCGATCCTGTCATTTGCAGAGGGATCAATGGGGGGAATGAAGATTTACAAAATCCGGAAGTGACTGTTTGGGCGGGATTTAATGGGAATTGCGAACCTCCTGGGGATTTGATGGGCGCTCTATGTTCGCGTCGATTCAAATCTACTACCTTTTGTATTGATTACAGGATAAGTGGATCGCCATAGTCAGTGGCCTGGAATCGTCCGTATTCTTCCACAAAATCTTTTGCGGCACCCTGCAAATGATAAATCCGCAGGTTATCTTTTTCTTCATTTATAATGCCGATGAGTCGATGTCTGAATTCCTCATATTGCGCCTTGGTCAGCGAACATTCAAACAAAGAATATTGCACACGTTGTCCGTGTCCTTCGCATGCCTTTGCCATCCGCCTGAGCCGTTTTCGTCCGGCACTGGTCGTGGTATCCACATCGTAGCCGATTAGTAGTCTCATATCTCTTACTTCCACAGATATGGTGTATATTCCGGGATTTCACCCCGGAGGCGTCTGGCAAGGATTCGTGCCTGAACATGAGGCAGCAGTCCTATTGGTACGGACTTTTCAAGTAGCGAATGATGCACTTCAATATTCTTCCGTTCCTGATAGGTGGCCAGAAAGGTTTTTCTCGCTTCCTCAGACATTTCCACCGCCCCACCTTGTCTCCGGACAAAATCAGATTTCCCGATCTGTCGCCGGTTAATCAAAGTCAGCACTACCCGATCGACCAGAGCAAAGCGGAACTCCTCCATCAAATCAAGGGCCAGTGCGGGCCGCCCCGGGCGGAGGGTATGAAGGAATCCTATCTGCGGATCCATTCCAACACCCTCGACCGCACCGACGCACTCGTTTGTTAATATACTATACCCAAAGGAAAGTAAAGCATTCACCGGATCCCTGGGAGGTCGTTTATTCCTGTTCATGAAATTAAAGGCTGTTGAGTCAACCTTTATGAGATGATTCAGCACACTAAAATATTGCTTGGTTGCTTCACCTTCAATTCCTCGAATCGTGTCCACTACACCGTCGACTTCATCATCGAAATTCATCGAATCGAGATGGTGTAATGATCGCTTCAATCTCTGGCCTACGGATTTCAATTCCTGTGTGGCCTTTGAATTGTCAGATTCTCTGGCCCCGCGCATGACAATCGTCCGTGCGTTCCACAGCTTTCCTTCCACGAATCTTTGTGCCAGCCGGGCAGTTAAAACATCATTGGAAAAGGCTTCGAACTGGCTGGTTCGCAACAGGACATTCCCTGTGGTAGGCCCCACCACTCTGGCTTTAAATCGTCCTGTGAAATCATGAAAGCAAACCTGTTTTCCCTCACCGGCAAAGCGCTGCAACAGGGCGGAAGAAATTGTGATCCGACCAAAACATGTAATGCCACCCAGATAAAGAATCGGGATTTTCACCTTATCCGTGTCGGGCATTTCGACGATAACCGTATCTCCATCCACATGAGCGTACGTCCCATCGGTGGTTAGATATAAGGTATTCAGAAGCGTATGCACTGCCAGTTACTCCGTGTCAGAAAACCACTGTGCAAATCGGGATTCCGGCTGGTCGACAACAGATGGCAGGCAAGATTCCTGCAAAGAACAGTACCTACACCGGTTGTCATTTACTGCCGGCGGTAACTTGGTTGAATTTAAAATTTTCCGAGTTTCCCGAATTGTCCTGATGACCTTTTCCTTTAGAGTATCCGTAAACTCCACTTCTCTGCGGCGTTTGGATTTAATATGAAATATAGCTCCTTTCGGAACCGATTTCCCGAGCATTTCCTCCAAACACATTCCCTGGGCACACAGCTGGATGTCCATGGCATCATATTGTCTTTTCTTGCCGGATTTGTATTCCACAGGATAAGGGATCCCATCATGAAATTCGACGACATCGGCTTTCCCAATTAAACCATAGGTGTCAGACCACAATGGGAATGAACGCTCGACGGTTATATTGCCCCGAGTCTCAGTTTCGGGACTATCAACACGCTCATGGGTCAGATGCCCTCGAATCGTATAGATATTTTCATCGAAGGTTTGTTCCAGATCAATCAGGGCACACTGCCGCGGACAGTAAGCTGTGTGCTCCAGCCGGGAGATCTGGAGCGGTTCTTCCCTGGTGTGCTGTATGGTTTCTCCCATTTGCATCAAAACTATACCAATTGTCTATAGTATCTTCAGAGTTTTCATCCCGCTGGAACAGATCCACCCTTCATGGGCCAGTTAAACAATCTTAGTTTATGCCAGTAAGTGTAATACCATCCGGCAATTCCTGGTTATCAATCTGTACCTGGTAGTCGGTGAATTTTCTGGGAACCTGTTCTCCATTGAGCCTTCCAATGGTTAACCGCTCAAATAGTTTATGGGCGGGGGCATTTCCCAGTGAATTTTCATGGGTGAAGATATACAACCCTCTAAACGCCATAAATCCACGACTAGCGGACCGGTCTACTTCCCACATCCTCTGGAGAGCATCCCAGAATAGTGCGAGATCCTCGGTGGTGGTGCCGGTATCCTGGCCCAGATGCGGAGAATAAAATCCTTTGGTAAGATACAAGCCATAGGGAACGATACTTTTCCGACCTATTTGCCCCGAACGTGCAGTTTCATCGTCGGCCATCCCCCCTTTTATATCTTCGGGATTGGTGAGGGCGACTCGTGTTATTGCCACATCTGTTGGTACAACAGGATCTAGCGAACGCCCAAAAGTGAACTGTACAGGCCCTCTAACCTGTCCACAGTTTACTCCTGTAGTCATTACCGCACCAAACATCCTAATATCATAAAATGTCGTACACATCCATTGTCTAGCATTCTCCTGGGTTGTTCCGTCAGGATTCTTTAAAAATGCTTTCCTTTTTTTCTCATCTTCTGGCAACTCAATATCACCTTCCTTATCAAAATGAAGATATGCACGTTCATTCTGTTTATTTAAAATTCCTCTATGTTGGACATAGATTTCGAATCCCCCTTTTCCCTGTTTAGAGAGATTTACGAAATCTCGCACCTTACGCTTGATACAAACATCAGTGACAAGCCCCTCCATTGTTTCTGGATCGACTCTTGGCAGATTCCCGGCATCAGGGTCGCCGTTCGGGTTGCCATCGGTAACGTCAAACAGCAACAAAAAATCATGCCGTTTTTCAGGATCAGTGATAAGATTTTTATTTTCCATGGTATGACTCCTTCTTGAACATGTTGGATTTTCAGTTCATATGAACATTTGAACCTGGGTTATTCTTCATTACTTGGTTCAGCGGGATGTTTCGCATATCTATCGGCGCGTTGATGGTAATATCCCAGTGCAAAGAGGCCTTGATCTTCGAGCGATAATGTACGGGGAAACGCCTGTATTGACTGCATCACCTCCGCCATTTTCTGCTGGAGTTTGACATGATAACCTGGTTTTTCCTTCCGAAGCTTACCCAAGTGAGACTGGCTCCCTTTGACCAGTCTCCCGAAGACCGAGGCCGGGGCAGTGGATGCGGTCCCGAAAAACCGGTCTACGATAGTGGATTTCACCCCAGGGATAGCGGCCTCCTGAATCTCTTCCAAAACGGACAACAACCGTCCGCAGTGATATGCCGGTGATTCCACCGACGAGTTGAGCTCTTCCATGTTTCCCTCCTTAAAAAGTGGATGGTGGTTTGTTGTAAAGACTAATTTGATTAGAGATGCCCTGGCATCTGCCGTCATTGAAGTTTCTCTGCCGCTTTCTGCTTTTAATCTGAGTAAAGCTCTTGCTAGCTGCCAATAAGGGACAGGAAATTTTTGTAACGCATTCTTTAATAGAGGCTGAATATGATGAGACTTCAACTCTTTTAATGGATCCCGGACCATACTTCTTGCCAAAGAATATATCCCAAAATATTTTCCATGCGTAAATTGTTGTGCTTTAAAAAAATCTGAAAGATTATCCTGCACCTGTTCCAAAGTAGTATTGATTAAATCTCTAACTACTACTCTACTTCCAGACGCAGATAAACTTGCAGCATAAAATGGTTCTAACTCCAAATTAGTGCTTCCAGCATGTCTACCATATACTGTTTCTAATAATACCTTCACATCGGCGGGATCAGGCTTATCAAGTAAAGATGCAATATTGAGATCTTTCACCTCAGTCACCCAAAAAACGTAAGCAATAGGTCCGATCCTTATGTGATTAGTGTCTTTTCTTAGCAAAGTATTCAGTGCATATGTGAATTTCTCTGCACACACCCTACAAATAGGGGATATAAGCGAATGTTCTAGTCCATAGGAAAAATAAGCGTTTTCATTTGCAGATATAAGAGAAGTGCCGCCAGACTGTCCACCAGGCAATCCTTTGATTTTTTTCGTGAGTCGTTCTTCCGTATTCCCTGTTTTCCCACATACTATACATTCAAATATGTTCGAGTCAGCCTCTGGAGATGAGTTATATTCATTCCAATAATGTTGTATCTGCTCTTTCATAAATGGGATTTCCCCGCCTACAGAAAAAGTAATGTTCATCGATGGATCAAAATCATCTGGTAGATGTAAATCAATATCATTTAAATTTGATAAAAATTTCGAAACGGCAAGAACATCTTGATCTCCTGTATCCTCTGCACATTGATTTATTAGTTCCATGAACGATTGGTGATATTCTTGCACCCTGTCGGTTCTCTCTTCAGACTTAGGTATACCGAGGGTATATTCTCCAGTATCCATTAACAGAATGGGCCGTATATTCCTCGATCGAGGAACCATTGGAGCGACGTATTCTTTGCCCCTAGCACCTCGTTTACTATCATCACTTAACGTAGTGATTCCGAGAAATTCACCATTCGAATCTAATTCTATTTGATATTTAATGCGTTGCTTCTGATACATTATAGGAGGAACGTTCAAAATATCTGCATATTCCACAAGTTTCTCCAGAAGCATTAGTTGCCTCCTTTATAAAGTTCTGTTGGAACCTCCATTATACCATGAACAAGTTCAGCTGAGAAAAATTGCGGTGCATTCCTGTTTTCCTCTTTTGAATAATCAATATCAAATAACATTCGCCCGAGATCATCACTCACATCGATCGGCTGTTCGGTTCCATCCGGCTCCGCGAAGGAGGCCGGGAATTCACGATTACCCAGATAGGGATGATGAAAATACTGTCCCCGCGACACCCGGCGGCGGAACTGATCCCGATATTTGGCAACATGAGAATCAGCCGCATGATCTCTCAGTAGGATCTGTGCTTTAATAAGATAGGCGACGTCGCGTAACGCCAGCGTATGTCTCTGAGTGCGGTCTTCTTCGATGAAATATCCACCACCATTCTTTTCCCAGCTGCGGGCTGACCGTTCACTCTGCTTATTTTTCAGTTCATTCCGGACCAATGAAATGTGACGAATCGGTTTGAGTACCTGGATCTCCGTAATAATCCAGGAGAATTCCGGTTTCCAAAAGATCGCTTCCAGTATTCCCCGTGCAGCCGATGGCGTCATCACGGAATATGAAACGCGCTCCACCTTCATTTCCGGACGGGTAAAACATGCCAGTTCACCCCAGACTTTCACCTCAAGCGGTGGATACTCGAACATTCGAACCTCCCTGTATTAATGAATCAGTGTTACCGGATCCTGTTTATCCGTTAATAATCCCAACCGTTTATGATATTGAGCGGTTGTTATCCAGATCCCAGGATAAATTTCATTAACCAAATTATTACGGATCATCTGTTTATGCTGCCAGTGACTTACACTCACCGTATATGGTTGAATATTTCGTAAAAAAATCCGTGGTAGGATAGAGTGATTCTTTAAATACTGTACTTGCGTCTCTACATAATCCCTGTGATAATTCGCCAGGATAGTTTCGGTATCATCCCGGATCATCTGGAATTTATTTGCAACGGTTTGAAATCGAAGATTTCGTCGATCTTCCTGAATATTTTCGGGGTCAAGGGAAACAGATTGATACAATTTTCGAAAATACACCGGAAATGTTTTTGGCGAGTTGAGTTCCATTTCTTTCCGCTGTAAAAATTGTCGGGCAATGTCAGTTCCGGTCCTGTATGAACCCTGTGGTAAACCGCCCTCTTCAAGGTCAAACACGACCACCCTTCCGGTATCCTGTTTTCCTTCTCTGTTGCAGCGACCCGCAGATTGTACGATACTATCCAGAGGTGCAACCGCCCGGTAGACCACCGGAAAGTCTATGTCTACCCCGGCCTCAATCACCTGGGTCGAAATAACTTTGCATGGCTCATTATGGGCTAATTTTTCTTTGATGGTTTCCAGCGTCTGTGTTCTATGAGCGGCACACATTGCGCTCGAAAGATGGTATACCTCAGGATCATCCCAGAGATACCAAATACGCTGCGCGTCCTTCCTGGTATTCACGACACAAAGAATCTGGGATTCTGCTGAGACCATATCGACGAACTGTTCATCCGTCCATCTCTCTCCAGTAGTGTTTACATAATTGACTCGCTGTAAATCGGAAAATAACCGATCCGGATTTGGAATTATCTCATTGACCGTAGGAAATCCCGACAGGACCGGACTATCATCCAGGGAAGGTTGTGTAGCAGTGCTCAAAACAACCGTGCAGTTATAATGCTCTACGAGCTGCTTCAAACCGTCAACAATGATTGGTAGTAAAAATGATGGTAAGGATTGCACCTCGTCCAGGATTATACAGCTCCGTGTGATATTATGGAGCTTCCGGCACTGTGAAGTACGGTTACCGAACAAGCTCTCAAAAAACTGCACAGTCGTTGTGACAATAATGGGGGCATCCCAATTTTCGCTGGCCAGGCGCAATGCTGCTTTCGAGGGATCCGGAGAGTTTTCGGGATCTTTCCACGTAATGTTACTGTGGTGTTCTAATATATATTGATCACCTAAAATTTCGCGATATACTTTTGCATTTTGTTCGATAATACTGGTAAATGGCAGGCATATAATTATACGATCGAGATGATGAATTTGCGCATGCTTTAATGCAAACCCCAATCCTGATCGCGTTTTTCCGCCCCCAGTGGGAACCGTTAGGCGATAAACACCCTGATCCTGGTTTGCCCTCTCGATGCAGTTGTTATAGACGATTTGACGAGCCTTATTTACTACAGTCTCCTCAGCCTTTTCCGCTAATGAGGTTTGACTGGTTTGAAACCGAGCCCAAAAAATATCAAAATCGGTTCGAACACCCCTGAGACTTGAAAAGGTTTGGTTGAAGTGGTGTTCAGTGTCCAGAAAATCTGCATCGACCAGCGCTGAGAATAAGAGCCGGAGAAAAAGTTCAATTTCCAGCCAATCGGCGGTATCCAAATACGGGGGAAAGGATAGTTTTGAAGGGTTAATTAAATCGTCGAAACTTTGATGAATGATGTGGAGAGCTGTTGTTGTCAACTCATTATTACATTTTTCCTGTATCCAACGTTTAAGGGTGGATTGATCGGGCAATCCACCGTGATGACCGGCAATAAGAAATGTTAAAGGCTGGAAATATTGGACAGCCAATTGGGTCCCGGCACCCTTATGATCCTGTCCCTGTGTCTTTCCACCGGATTGTAAATATCGCTGGAATCCCGGATGGGCTTTCCCAATATCATGCCACAGACCGATGTATTTACCCAATTTCCCACCACTAAATTTCCTCGCAAATTCCTCACAAAGTATGCTGACTCCTTTGAGATGTTCCTCCAGGGGATGAGAACGTCCATCCTTATTTTCAGAATGTGCAATTAACACAACGCGTACCGTTATTCTTTATGCTTTATAGAAAATTTTTAATGTATTTATGATGAGTTTCCCCGGAGGTAACCAGAATCGAATCAACCTTCTTGGGTGAAAACCGGAACTGCCGATCCTTAACCTTCACCCTGAAGGTTTCCTGATATTTGTGTAAAAAGGCGCCAAATGAATTAATGACCAGCTGCATCATGACAGCCCTTCTGTTTCGGACGTGCTATAACGGGTGATTATTTAGGAAACCACAATTACCGGACCGAGCAGGATCAATCACCGCTAAACAAACAAATAATGATCAGTATGTGCTTAATATTGAACATTAATTTCGAAAAGACAAACATTTTTTACGCTTCTGCCGATACTCCGGGGGACCTAATGTCCGAGATGTAGAAATGGAAGCATTCAGACATGTCGACAGTCCACGGCCCGATTGGTCGAAGGAGTCAAATCCATGATGTTTCCTGCTCCGGCGGCCTGACGCCGGGTAACATCCCGCCCCTACGGGGCGGCGGGGTTTGGGGGGGTGCGTCGTTCCTAGAAACATCGTACCCCGCCGGGGCACCCGCCCCCTGAAGGGGGCACTACTAACGGAGCCCGCACCGCTTCTCTGCCGGTCGGGCCCTGGAAAAAAACAAACCGCAGAACCAAGGAATGTCGAATGTCGAACGATGAAGTGCCCCGCTCCACTTCACCGGAGTCCCGGACGAATGGACGGCCCCGGCATCCCGGGCTACTCGAATGGGGCCATCCCTGCGGGATTCGTGGGTCCCGGCAGTGGCCGGGACGGTCGGTGTCCCTCGGCTCCCTCTTTTGTAAGCCGTAAGATCCCGGTTTACCGGGAAGCGGGGGACGACAGGGGGTGAGTTGTTGGCTGGGACGGAGTGGAGGGGTTTGGGGGGTGCGTCGTTCCTAGAAACCTGGTGCCCCGCTGGGGCACCTGCCCCCTGAAGGGGGCACTACTAACGGAGCCCGCACCGCTTCTCTGCCGGTCGGGCCCTGGAAAAAAACAAACCGCAGGATGACGAAGGGCCTCTTTTAAGGTAGATTGATGAGTGAAAAGTGAAGAGTGAAGAAGTGCCCAGCCCGACTGCTCCCCGGGGCGAAGCGGAGACTTCTGCGGTGCGATATTCGGCGGGTCGATATTCGAAATTCTCTTATGCGTTATTTACCGGAAGGAGAGTCCCAGCCCAAACGTCATACTCCGGTAAGACCCGATAAGACTGTAATCAAATGTCAAGAGGAGGGGGGAAAGACGGGCCTGTACACCGAGGGTGCCCCGGAACCGGTTTTTACCCCGGATCGCCATGTGTATGTCCAGGTTCCACAAGTTGAAAAAATAAAACGGATAATATGCGCTCATTTTCGTGGTTTCGAAGCCTACCCCACCGTAGAGTGTCACCACCGGCAGCCTTTTACTGGCTTCGAGGTGATAGATATTGCTTCTGATCTTCACCACCCCGAACTGCATTCTCTGGAACAGCGCGCCACCGGCCATATCTATGGGAAAAAACGGGATGGGAATAAACTGATCCAAATCGATACGACCGCCTAACCCGAAGAGGGAAACTTTCCCTTTCTCCTCAAAGGATATGGACGGGAAATAACGCACCTGGACTTCTGTACCCAACGGAAGTCCCACCCCCACTTGAAGGCTGGGTATTACCCAATTATTGCTGTGTAACCATCCACCGATGATGAGGTCGAGCGGCTGGATTCCGGCAATGGCCTTTTGGATATCCGCCGCATACTGCACCCGGACCTCATTCGCCGACAGACCACTCTGATTTACCAGTGAAGTCACGATGGCCTCTTCTGCGTAGGTTTTATCCGGGACGAGCAGCGGTGGTTTGTGCCTCCCGACCACAGTAGGCGCCCCCTCTACCGGAGGGTACACCTTGCCGAAGTCCAGGGGTATTTCATACCTGTCGATGACGATATCGTTCAGCGAGATGTTACTCAACCAGGATGTGTCATAGGTATACTTCCTGGCAGAGGCCGGAAAACGGATGACACTCATATTCAGGGACAGGTCAAACCCCAGGGGATCATGGATCCGGGCCGTACGAATCATACCACTGTTCAGCCCGATGCCGATGCTGGTGGCCGCCGGCTCCGAATATCCCCCGGCGTTCTGCTCCGTTAATCGTTCCAGGTCCCACCCGAGATCCTGGGACCGAACAGGAAGCGGCAGCACCAGGCAAAACACCAGCACTCCTCCCCACAATGCCAACCATGGTTTCATTGTGCTCCTCCTTTCCCATAGAATTCATGCGATCATTATAGAAACCACTAACTATTCCGCCCCGAAGGGAGGCCCTCGGCCAAGGGATGGCTTCGGCGCACAAATTGACCCTAATTAAATACAAAAAATAAATAATTATCGTGTTATTATGTAAATTGATCATATGATATAAATAAATATTTAATAAAATAAATGCAAAATCCGTTCTCATTACTTTTTAAAGTAAACCCATTCATGGTTTTCCAAACGTACCGAATGGCAGTCAATCGAACGTGGCACGGGTGGATGCGGAAGCCTCATTTTTGGTGCCACGCCGGTTCGCCTGCCTGAACGAACCAACAAACCCGGGTGATTGTCTGCAGGAATCGCCCGTGACCTTATTTGCGACGCAAAAAATCTGAACCGTGGTCAGACAAAAACAGAACGCTCTGTGAAAAAAGTGGACTGCAATTGCCAGAAAAGCAAGGGCGAATTTGGAAAACTCCGATTTACCGGGTAAAGGATTTCTCCACCTGACCGATGATCTAACCAAAGGATGCAACGCATCCAATGAATCCCTGGGGCTGAATACCGAACGTATGACCGGTCGTTTACTGCATTGCGATCTCCCGGGAGGGGCCTGGACCGGTGCCCATCCGTCCCGGGAAAAATGATATTATCCGGGTCCGCTCTTTGAAAACCACCTGGTTACCGGCCGAATTTCCGCCAGGCAACATTCTGATTTAATCTAACAGTTCGGGAACGATCCTGATATTATCCAGGCATATTTGACCCATTTCCACCATGAAATAGGCTCTTATCATCTCACGTGCTGAGCCATCGGGAACCGGCACTCTTTACACTA
>Ga0209918_1001222_pt1 | contig 14445 bp, 13 predicted proteins | sample SalPonD_shore_MG_FD_185712 | JGI IMG/M metagenome (GOLD analysis project Ga0209918, IMG submission 185712) | Salt pond soil microbial communities from South San Francisco under conditions of wetland restoration - Salt Pond MetaG... | ecosystem: Environmental > Aquatic > Marine > Intertidal zone...
ATAATCAATTAACCTTAACTTTATAGAGATAAAAAGAAAAGTATTAAATAAAGTTAAAAATAAATTTAATTTAATCCAATAATTGAATATTTGAATTGAATTTTATGAAAGTTGAAGATTTTAATGAAATCATATATAATAAAGAAGAAAATGGGATTTGTACAATAACTCTTAATATTCCAAAAAGAAAAAATGCAATGTCAAAAATCACTTACTTGGAAATTGAAACCGCTTTAAATGATATGGAAATTGATAAAAATGCTAATGTTTTAATATTTACTGGTTGCGAAGAGGCTAATGCGTTTTCTTCCGGGAATTATTTTGGAAGTTTTCAAGATATTAAACCAGAAATCAAAAATGAGATTGATTTTTTAGACGTTGCTGAAAAAAAAATAGCTCTTAAAATATGGGATTTCCCTAAGCCTGTTATATTTGCCATTAACGGGCTTGCTATAGGTTCTGCAGTAAGTATTTGTCTTTTAGGTGGAGATTTAATTTATATGTCCGAGGATGCTTGGATAGGATTATATTATATAAGAAATGCCGTTTTACCAATTCTTGGAACACATTTTATTCTACCCCGATTAATAGGTCTTCAAAAAGCAAAAGAATTACTCTATCTTGGTGATAAGATCACCGCAAGGGAAGCTGAAACTTTAGGATTAGTAAATAAAGTTCTTCCCGCAGACCAACTTATTCCATATGCAAGGGAACAAGCATTACGTTTAATACCTCCGAAAGGTCCTAGTGTTGCTATAAAGCTAATGAAAAAAACTATTCACACCTATTTTAAAGATATTCTTACTAAAATATTGGATTTGGAGAATACACACAATCAATCAATAACAAAAACTCATGATTTCAGAGAAGCAACAAGAGCTTTTGCATTAAAACGACCGCCTAAATTTAAAGGAAAATGATATAAAATAAATTAGGAAGTTAAAAGAGTTATTATCATTGTTAAATAAAGAAACAAATAAAATATTCCATTTACGAAAAGAAATTCGTTCTCTAAGAGAATTAATCATTAGTTGAATTTCTAAGAACTTTCTCATCAGTTCAATTAAGATATAGAATAAAAATTAGTTTGAAATTAATCTAAATTTAAATAACTTGAAGTAATTTTTTAATTATATTTATGATGCTATCTGCTGTTTTTTTCAGCGTATTTGTTAATTGAAATCCAAAAAAGGGTAGATCTTCATTTTCATTTAATTCTTGGATGGTATATTTTCCTTCTCCATACATTTTCAAGGTGGTAAACCCATCTATGCTTTTAGGAACGAATCCCAGCATAAAAATATCTACTCCAGAGAGTTTATCTAAAATGTAATCAATTACAATATGAATAGGCATGGTATGCGTAGATATAGGCACCAGATCTGCCATATTTTCACGCTCAATTATTGCGACTGTTCCTGGTTCTTTATTTAAAGTACAAGTATCTAAAATTATAATATGAGATGGACTAAATCTAATTATTTGGTCAACCCGAGCTAACGGATCAATTCCAGCATTAATAAAAAGGAATCTATCATTATTTTTGTCTAACAGTTCTGTTATTATATATGGTCCCACAGCATCATCAGTCATTTTATTTTCGCCAATTCCAACAAAAATTATCTTTTCAGAGCCATTTAACCGTTTTTTAAGCTTCTTGAATAATTCTTCCATACCAAATGGATTAATATTTATTTTTAATTAACTTTTGTGTTTGGAGGTAGTTTTATTATGTTCTCTTAAAAGGTAAGAAAGATTTCATGTTAACTATTTATTTTATTTTATCTTGAATAGGCAATTAACATAACTTTTATTAATACCTTTGGACTAAATAATAAATTAAGATAATTATTTAAAGAGATAATAATAATGCCTAATGGATATTTTGGAAAGGTTTTATGGATAGATTTATCAGAGGGGACATTTAAAGAAGAAGAGCTGCCAGGTGAGATTTATCAGCAATATTTGGGAGGATATGGACTTGGTACTAAATTGCTTTACGAAAGTATTCCTGCAAAAACGGATGCACTTAGTCCTGATGCCATAATTGGATATTTTCCGGGGCTTTTGACTGGGTCAATTGCTCCTTTAACTGGGCGCTTTATGATCGCAGGAAAGTCTCCTTTAACCGGCACTTGGGGCGATTCGAACTGTGGTGGATATTTTGGCAGAGAAATTAAAAGATGTGGGTATGATGGAATATTAATTAAGGGAGCAGCGGAGTCTCCTAAATATATTGCAATTATTAATGGAGATATGCAAATTTTAGATGCAGATGGGTTATGGGGGTTAGATACTACTGAGATTGAAGAGAAATTGAATGAAAAGTATGGAGATGTAAAGATTGCTGCAATAGGTCCTGCTGGTGAGAGGCTTTCGTTAATGTCGTGTATAATTCATGATAAAAATAGAGCTGCAGGAAGATCAGGTTTTGGAGCAGTATTGGGTTCTAAAAAACTCAAAGCGTTAGCAATTAAGGGAGAGCAAAAACTATCAATAGCAGATAATGAAAGTTTAGTCCAAATCACTAAAGAATATAATACGAGCGCTGCAAATGCCGAATCAGGTGCGATGTACCTTTATAATAAATTTGGATTATCATGTCTCAACTTTTCTTCTGTTATTTCAGGAGATGCCCCCATAAAAAATTGGGCGGGGACTCCAGAAGACTTTCCCATGGAAAGTTTGAATAGAATCGTAGGAAAGGAAGTAAATAAATACAGGGTAAGAAATTATGGTTGTTTTTCCTGTCCTGTTCAATGTGGTGCGGTAATGAAAGTGCCGGAGGCAAATATTAAAGAGACACATATTCCGGAATATGAAACTTGTATTGCTTTTGGTCCTCTTTTGTTGAATGATGATTTATTCTCATTATTTATAATAAACGACTTATTAAATCGCGCTGGTTTAGATACGATTTCAGTTGGTGGAACCGTAGCATTTGCAATTGAATGTTTCGAAAATGAAATAATAAAAAAAGAGGATACTGATGGAATAGAACTAACTTGGGGTAATACAGATGCTATAATTGAAATCGTCAAAAAAATAATTAATCGCGAAGGATTCGGAGAAATTTTGGCAGATGGTCCAAAGAAGGCAGCAGAAATTATAGGAAAAGGATCTGAAAAATTCGCGATGCATTCAAAGGGACAAGTCCTTCCTATGCATGATCCAAAATTTTTTAATACATTGGGACGCACCTACGCCTATGATCCAACACCAGGCCGTCATACTGCTTCGAGTTTAGATCATTTTATATCATCAGGTTTAATGAATAGAAACAAATATGTAAAAGAATTTAATCTCCCAAGAGGATTTAAAAGACCTGGAGATGCTAGATATGAAGGTATGAAAATGTGCGTTGGTCTTCATCAGTGTATTAATTCCCTTGGAATGTGTTATTTTACTTACTGGTTTCAACCATATCCTTTACTCGAAATTATTAAAGCAGTTGTTGGTTGGGATCTCTCAATCGATGATATTTTAGAAATCGGCTTAAGGATTCAGAATTTAAGACAAGCTTTTACTGTAAGAGAGGGTGTGATATTAGCAAATAATGAATTGCCAGGAAGAATAGTTGGGGTTCCTCCATTTGAAACGGGTCCTAATCGAGGAAAAACAGTTGATTATAAATCTGATTTTAAGGGATTTTGCGAGAAGATGGGTTGGAATCCAGAAAATGGCTATCCACTAGAGAAAACACTAAAGAGTTTAGATTTAGGTTTTGTTGCAAAAGATTTATACTAATTTTTTTTTTTTTAATTTGGCAACATAAAACGTGAAGAGTAGAGAACTCCCAAAATTAATAATTTACCCTTCACATTGATAAATTATGAGTATGGCCGAAACTCTGATGTTAGAATTTGCCGAAAGCACAGGATTAAGTTCCAGCAAGCCTCCAAGGAGATATCTATGGACAGATGCATTTGCGGTATGCAATTTTATTCAATTATACAAAAAAACAAAGGATGCTTCATATAAGCAATTGGCAATAGATTTAGTAGATCAAGTTCATAATATCCTGGGAAAGCATAGGAAAGATGATGATCGTGAAGGATGGCTTTCCAATAAAGACCATCCTACAAGAAAAGGGCTAAGAATAGGTAAGCCTCTACCAGAAAGAAAGCCAGACGAACCATTAGATCAGCTCCTTGAGTGGGAGCGGGACGGTCAATATTTCCACTATCTTACGAAATGGATGATTGCCCTAATTAAAACAGGAGAAATTTGTAAAGAAAAAAAATATAATATATGGGCAGCGGATCTCGTGAAAGCATCTAACGCTTTTATTCATAATAGTCGGATGTTTTGGAAAATGAGTATTGATCTTACGAGCCCTTTAATCTCATCTATGGGTCAACATGACCCTCTCAATGGATACATAACATACAAAGTTATTGATATGCATGTTGATGAAAATTTAAAAGAGCAAATAGAAAAAATTCGCAAATTAGCAGAATCAATAAGTTTACCCACAACTGATCCTCTTGGGATGGGGGAATTAATTGTAGATGCATATCGACTATATCAGATGAATGAGAATCAAAATTTTATTTCTAAAATTTTAGATGCAGTAAAATCTGGACTTCAATTTTTTAGTAAACATACGCATACATTGGCATTTCGAGAATTAGGATTAGCAATAGGTTTAAAAGCTTCAAAAAAAATGAAAAGATTACACTCCTATTGGAACATTGGACAAGATATAATTAATTATTGGGTTGAAAATCAAGAGTGGAGCGAATATAAAGATATAAACCAAGTGACGCTCGCAACGAGTCTCGAACCAGATGAATTTTTGAGAGTTTAGACTTTTAATAGTTTCTAAATACTTGAAAAAATAAACAAATTGATATTTGAATTAAAAACTTTATAAATTAATAAATTGAAATATTAATTGATAATATCAAATTTAATTTAAAAAAATTAAGAATTAATTAAATAAGAATAATCCAAAGAGGTTTGAAATTAAAATGGTTGATGAAGAAATAATAAATAAGCTTGCGGAATTAAGAGAGAAAGAGGCAGAACCAAAGGATGCGATAACTTTATTTAATTTGTATAAAGAAATTATTAAAGAAAATGAAGAGATTCAGGAAGAATTAGAAGATATGGATGAAATGACTATTCAAAATAATTTCACTGATATAGATTTTAAATATTGGATAAAATTGGGTGCGGGAAACTTTGATGTTGGCGAAGGGGAAGCAGATGAGCCTTCTGTAACGATGAGTGCTGATAGTAATACGTGGTCAGGTTTGGGATCTGGAGATATCGAGGCCACAAGTGCCTATATGGCTGGTGATCTTGCCATAGAAGGCAATTTACAGGACGCAATGGCCTACGGCGAAATTTTAGATCTGTTTAGAGATGTTATTGCAGATCTAGAAGAGTAGATCTTATCTTAATAAATAACTTAAGAGTCTTTTATAAACAATCTTTAAATCCAAAATATCACATTTTTTTATCTTTTAGAAATGCCTCAATTTTATTTCAATTAGAAAAAATAAACACTTCAATTTCTCTAATTTAATTATTTTAGAAATAAAGATAAAAGGATAAAATTCATTAGAGAGAGAGTATTTCTTTAACTTAAGAAATGTCTGATACTGAACAAGATAATGAAAATAATGAGGAAAAGATCCAAGTAGAGGGCATCATCGAAAATAATAAGGTTTTTGTTGAAGATCAAGAAGGAATTATTGAATTTTACGAACAAAGTTATATAGGTATTATTGAAGAAAAAAATGATAAAAAAGTTTTAGTGTTGGAACCTATTGAAGTTCTCTTACTACATGAACGGCAAAGGATACTTCTCTGGGAAAAAAATGATAAAACTAAAGATCTTTATGATTTTGAAGGATTATTAAGCTATTTTTCTCAATATGATGAGTTTTTATGGCAAAAATATGTAATTTATATGGATTTAAGAAGGAGAGGTTACATAGTTCGCTCGGGTTTCGGTGGAGGTATCGATTTTATGGTCTATAAGCGAGGTGCTGATTTCAGAAATGAGACCGCTAAATTTTTAATTTATCCTGTGTTTGAAGGAAGTCCTATTCAATTAAGAGATTTAGATAGGAATTCAAGAGTGGCTTTAAGCTCACGTAAGGAATTAATAGTAGCAACTGTGGACCGATTAAGTCGTCCAATTTATTATAATGTTAAGAAATTTGAAATTTTAAATAAAGATATTGAGGGTGATAATAAAAGCCATGGAAGATAAATTTGTGTGTGATACTTCTGTTATTTTCAATGGGCAAATTTTAAGGTTGATAAAGGATGGAGACCTCGGAGAAAAACCTAATATTATAATTCCGAATGTTGTCATTGCGGAAATAGAATATAATTCAAATATAAAAAAAGAGATTGGGTTTTTTGGAATCGATGTTCTAAAAACTCTACGAGAGCTCCATAATAAAGGAGAAATTATATTAATTATATCTGGAACACGTCCTACACGTGAAGAAATAAAATTATCTCCAGGTGGTGAATTAGATGCATTAATACGTAAAGAAGCTAAAGCAGTTGATGCTCATTTAATAACGACAGATAGAATCCAAGGAGATATTGGAAAATTTGAAGGATTAGAAGTGGTATATGTAAAGGAAAGGGATGTTTCAATTTCTAAAGAACTTTTATCCCTCCAATTATTAGATTTTTTTGATGAAGAAACAATGAGCATTCATCTAAAAAGAAATATTCCGCCCTATGCTAAAAAAGGATCTCCAGGAAATTGGCGGCTTGAAAAAATTTCAAATGAGCCAACAACTAATCAAAAAATCGAGGATGTGGCCTTAGAAATAATTGAGTTTGTGCGAGAAGATCAACACTCCTTTATAGAAATAGAAAAAGCAGGAGCTTTAGTTGCTCAAATGAGAGATTTTCGAATAGTTATCACACGACCACCCTTCTCAAATGATGTTGAAATCACCGCTGTACGACCACTCGTAAATTTAGAATTATCTGATTATTCAATAGATTCACGCCTTCAAAAAAGATTGGACAGAGCAGAGGGAATTTTAGTCTGCGGAGCTCCTGGGGCAGGAAAATCAACATTTTCAGCTGCATTAGCTAATTATTATTTAGAAAGTCAAAAAATTGTGAAAACTTTAGAAAGTGTAAGAGATTTACAAGTTCGCCCGGAAATTACTCAATATACTAAACTAGAAGGTAACCTGGAAAATTCTGCAGATGTGCTTTTGCTGGTTAGACCCGATTTTACCATATTCGATGAAGTAAGGACAACTAATGATTTTGAGATATACAAGGATTTTCGTTTATCAGGAGTTGGAATGATTGGAGTAGTGCACAGTTCCTCTGCCATCGACGCGATTCAAAGATTTATTGGAAGAGTTGAGCTTGGAATGCTTCCCTCAATAATTGATACAATTATTTTTATCGAAGGGGGAGATATTGAAACTGTCTTAATCGTAAAAATGACAGTAAAAGTTCCTTCAGGTTTTCGAGATAAAGATTTAGCAAGGCCAGTCATTGAGGTGAGAGCCTTTGATACAAATCAATTAGCGTTCGAAATTTATTCTTTCGGTCAGGATGTCGTATTAAATCCCATCAATCCCATAAGAACTAAGAAAAGATTTTCGGATTACGAAAAATATTCGCCATTTCCAAGAGAGGGACAAACTGGAGAAAAAATTAATCTTAACGTAGAAGTAAAGCGCAATAAAATACTTATTAAAGCTCCCCAGCAATATGCGTCTAATAATATTGAAATATATACAGATAACAAATTAATCTTCACAGGAGCACTTTCAAGAAGCGCCGATATAAGTTTATCGCTCTCGAATCGAGAAGGGAAAAAAATTTTAAAACAATATAAACAACAAAAAAATGTTTACGGCAAACTGAAATAAAAATAGAATTTTCTTATTCTAGTTCTCTTCTACCTTATTTTTTACTCTTTCTACAATTGGAAGTAAGACTTCATTAATATCCTCAAAAAATCGTAAATCAGCTATATTATCATAGGGTGTCTCTTGCAAATTAAGTATTATTAGCTTCGCACCATTTTTTTTTGCTATACCGGGCATATTTGCTGCTGGAGAGACAACAAGTGAAGATCCAATCACAAAAAATACATCCGATTTTTCTGAATGCTTGTAAGCTTCATATAGCTCATCTTCAGGAAGAGGATCCCCAAAATTTACAATACTTGAAATAAGTCTTCCATTACATTGAGGACATTTCGGCTGTCCTTTTTGTTCTGGAGTTGTTCTATATCCTTTTCCCCAGCGAGTTTTATTCCAACCAGCCTCTTCAAAGGTCATTTTTTTTCCACAGTTTAAACATTTCATAAAATACATGTTGCCGTGTAATTCAGACATTTTATCAAAAGGAATCCCAGATTTGGCATGAAGACCATCTACATTTTGGGAGATAAGATACTTTAATTTACCTATTTCTAATAAATCCACAAGTGCGTAATGTCCCGCATTGGGTTTTACTTCATCCCAAGATAATTTCATTTTTGGAGGGGGAAGTCCTTTATCGCGCCGTGTCCATACTCCATTAGGTCCACGAAAATCTGGAAGTCCGCTCGATGTTGAAATTCCAGCTCCAGTAAATGCCACAAAATGCTCTGCCTCTGCAATCCACTGCGCGCCAGTCTCTATTTTTTCTTCCAAATCCATAATAACTAGTAAGATATTCAATTAAAAAGATTTATTGGTTAGCAAAAACAAATTTTTTTTTTTCATTAACAGAAATTTTCAATAATAATAAAAAGCTTAATTTGGAAGGCTATAATCCTCATTAAATAATTCAGAATAAGATTTTTCACTTAATTTAAAATAAAAATATTTAAAATGGCCACTTTCCCCTGCCCGGAAATCTTCTCCCACCTGGCCATCTACCAGGCCAGGGTCTCCTCCCCGGTGGAAATCGCCCAGGACCCCATGGTACATGATATCCCATACCATGCCGATTATCGTGTAATACATTATCGATTGATAATACAAATCCAACAAGAATGCGCCTATCAGTCTCATTATCAAGAATTCTTAGGGCATAAGTATCCTGAAAATCAAGTAATCCACCTAAGAAAATATCTCGCCAACGATCTGCTTTTTCTATCTCAGCAACCATTTTTCCCGTGGCGATTTCTCTTATTCCAAATGACCAGCCCATAAATTCACCTTTAGCTTCATACCATTTTGTGCCCTCTGGATCTTCTAACCAAAATTTTGGGTGGAAAAATGAGGTGATTTTTTTCTTAAAGCGCGCTATTAAATTTCCTTCGGCATCTAATAGGATATTTTCGCCTCGAATTGAAATGATCTTCTCATGAATAGTTGCAACAACAGTGCCATCAACTTCTCTTAACTTTATAGTACGTCTAAGATCGAAAAATTTTCTATCCATTTTTCCAATAATGTTTCCCTCTTTATCATAGATATCACCTGACCCAAAATCCCAGTACCTTTCTTTAAGAACGTAAAAATCCCGATTTATATCAAATAATCTACCTTCAGAAACTACGGATTCTTCAGATTCTTGAGAATATTCGGGTTCAGATATTCTCTTAGGTAATTCTGCACCACATTGTTCGCAATATCTTTGCTCTTCCGATCTTATTTCTTCCCCACAATTAGGACAATACATTTTTATTTTTCAGTTTTATTTTACTTTATTTATTACATAAAATAAAATAAAGTAAATATTTTTTCTATAGTCCAATACTTAAAAATTAGAAGATAATTTATTTAATTTTTATTGGATTTGTATAAATATTTAATTTTTTCTTCCATTTCTTCAACTTTTTTATTAAATGCAGAATAATACCTTTTAAACCATCTTTTTTGAATGCTAATAACTAATTTAGGAACTAAATCTATGATTCATTTTGACAATTTTTACATTCATAATAAATATCAATACGTTGCCCTTTAGGTTTAAAATCAGTCTGAGAGATAATTTTTTCCCATAATTCTTTTAAATTATCAGGTTTATAATCGCGAATTTGATTACACTTCGTACAGATCATATTAATATGTAATTCTGTATTAGGATCATACCGTATGCTTCCTTCATTGAATCCTAATTCTTGAATTAGTCCAATATCTTTTAATAAATGAAGTGTCTTGTAGATAGTTCCCAAACTTATCGTAGGATATTCTTTCGTTAAAGATTCATATATTTGCTCTGCGCTAGGATGATCATCTCTTGATAAAAGATATTTCCCAACAGCTAAACGCTGTGTAGTTACTTTAATCCCATTTTTCCTAAATAAATCAATTAATTCTTGCTCGTCCAACTAAATCAACGTGCTATGTTAATAAAAACATTTATACCTATTATAATAAAGCAACTTTTAAAATAAAAAGATAATCTTTTTTAATAATAATAGTGATTTAATAATCAGTCCTATGTAATAATGATTATTGATTAAATAAATTATAAAGTAAAGATTTAAAAATTAAACTAAACCAATTTAGCAATAATCAAAATTCTATGTAGGTCCATTTTTAAAAAAATCTCAAATTGAAAGGATGGAAAACTATGAAAGAAAATAGCAAAAAAAGAATTAAAAAACCCACAGCTGGCGGTGGAACAACGATCCAAGAATGGTGGCCGAATCTATTAAATCTCGATATCCTACACCAACATTCCTCCAAATCTAATCCAATGGACAAGGATTTTAATTACGCTAAGGAGTTCAATAGTCTCGACTTGGAGGCCGTGAAGAAGGATCTCGCCGAACTTATGAAAAAATCACAGAGCTGGTGGCCAGCGGACTTCGGTCATTATGGTCCTTTATTCATCCGTATGGCATGGCATAGTGCCGGTACCTACCGCATCGGTGATGGCCGTGGCGGGGGTGGTAGTGGAAGCCAGCGATTCCCGCCTCTTAGCAGCTGGCCTGACAATGTCAATCTCGACAAGGCACGCCGGCTACTTTGGCCAATCAAGAAAAAATATGGTCGAAAAATTTCTTGGGCCGACTTGATGATACTCGCAGGTAATGTTGCCTTGGAATCGATGGGTTTCAAGACCTTCGGTTTCGGTGGTGGACGTGAAGACATCTGGGAACCTGAAAAGGATATCTACTGGGGTTCCGAGGAGGAATGGTTGGGTGATGAACGATATTCAGGCGGTCGAGATACTCTCGAAAACCCGCTTGCTGCCGTTCAGATGGGTCTGATTTATGTCAACCCAGAGGGTCCCAATGGTAATCCTGATCCGATTTTGGCAGCGAAGGATGTTCGCGAATCCTTCGGACGCATGGCAATGAATGATGAAGAGACGGTAGCACTCATCGCAGGAGGTCATTCATTCGGAAAGTGCCATGGTGCCGCTAGTGCAGAACACGTGGGATCAGAGCCCGAAGCAGCGGAAATCGAGAATATGGGTCTAGGTTGGAAGAGTAGTTATGGCACGGGTAAAGGCGCCCATACGATTAGCAGTGGTCTGGAAGTGACTTGGACTACCAGTCCCACGAAATGGAGTATTAATTTTTTAGAGAACTTGTTCGGTTATGAATGGGAATTGACGAAAAGTCCCGCTGGCGCGCATCAATGGACACCAAAGGGGGGCGCGGGTGCTGGCACCGTACCGGATGCCCACATCCCAGGAAAGTATCATGCGCCGTCTATGCTGACCACCGATCTCTCTCTTCGGTTCGATCCCGATTATGAAAAGATTGCACGACGCTACATGGAGAATCCGGAGGAGTTTGCGTTGGCATTCGCCAAGGCATGGTTCAAGCTTACTCACCGCGATATGGGTCCACGTAGTAGGTATCTTGGACCGGAAGTTCCTGACGAAGAGCTCATCTGGCAGGATCCCATTCCAGCGGTTAATCACAAGCTAGTTGATGAAATGGACATTGCCTCACTCAAGAAAAAGATTTTAGCTTCAGGTCTTTCTGTCTCGGAACTGGTTTCGACTGCTTGGGCCTCGGCATTTACGTTCCGTGGCTCCGACAAGCGTGGGGGTGCGAACGGGGCTCGCATTCGCCTAGCACCACAGAAGGATTGGGAGGTGAATCAACCTGAACAGCTCGCGAAGGTACTCAAATCCCTAGAAAGCATTCAAGCTGAATTCAATGGTGCACAATCGGATAGTAAGAAAATATCACTAGCAGATTTAATTGTTCTAGCTGGTTGCGCGGGTGTTGAGCAAGCTGCAAGAAATGCTGGCTATGAAATCAACGTTCCCTTTACACCAGGTCGTATGGATTCCTCGCAAGAGCAAACAGATGTAGAATCTTTCGCCTATCTAGAACCTAAGGCGGATGGCTTCCGCAACTATCAGAAGACTAAGTATGCTGTATCAGCTGAAGAAATGCTGGTTGATAAAGCGCAATTGTTAAATCTGACCGCACCCGAAATGACGGTTCTCGTGGGCGGTATACGCGTCTTGAAGACCAACTTCGGAGGAACCGACTATGGTGTTTTCACCAAACGACCTGAGGCGCTTACAAATGACTTCTTTGTGAATCTGCTCGATATGAGCACAATCTGGAATGCAACTACAGAAGATAAAGACATATTTGAGGGACATAATATCGAAACGGGTGAACTCAAATGGACGGCCACCCGTGTGGATCTCATCTTCGGTTCCAACGCCCAACTCCGAGCATTGGCAGAAGTTTATGGTAGTGATGACGCTCAGGAGAAATTCGTGCACGACTTTGTAGCAGTGTGGAATAAAGTTATGAATTTAGATCGTTTCGATCTCTAATATAAATCTAATCTTTGAATTTTTTTTTATTTTTAATTAGAAAAATACTATAAATAATGACAATTACAGATAAATTAGAAAAGGAGAAAATAGAAGTTTCTTCTAAAGAATCACTGATATCTCAGAGTAAACTTAAAAGAATATTATATTATACGGCAGGAACTATCTTTTTAGCCTTAGGAATTATTGGGATAGTATTTCCGATCCTTCCGACCACTCCTTTTCTATTATTAACCGCTGCTTGTTATGTAAGAAGCTCAGAAAAAGCCTATAATTGGCTAATTCATAATAAATTATTCGGTAAAATTATCCGAGACTATATAGAAGGAAAGGGATTGCCTATAAAAGTTAAGCTAATAACGATTATATTGTTATGGATAACAATTTTCTTTTCAATTGTATTAATCGCTATTTTTTGGGTTCAAATATTATTAATCATCATTGCGAGTCTTGTCTCAATTCATATACTTCTTATAAAACCAAAACCTCAGCAAAAATAAGAATGAAGAAAATTTTAGAAACTTGGAAATTTGCTATAAATATTAGTTTAGATGATTTGTAACATAAAGATTTATTTTTCTGCTTTCTAGTTTCATTTAAATTTGATATTCAAATACACTCCAATTTATATATAAGTTTTTCAAGATTAGGTTCAAGATTATAATATTTTATCATATCAAGAGGTTCATGAATAAGATCGAGTTCATTTACAGAGTGAGCATCGGCACCAATTCCTACTAATATATTGAAATTATTAAATTTATCGAAGAAGCTTTCCTTATATTTAACACTGTAATAGCTTGAATATGCGGAATTAAATTCAAAATATATATTATGTTTTTGAAGAAATTCAAGCAAAACTTCCACATTACTATAAATGAATCGGGAAGGATCAAAATGTGCTAGACCCAATAAAGGAAAACTTTGGCTTTGCTTTTGAAGCCTAATTTCCCAATTCTTTAAGATATTTCTTACAAACCCCATAGTTTCAGGAGAATGTAAATATTCGAGGAGAATTAAATCAAATTTGCTGGGATTAATTAAAGATTCAATATATCTTCGGGAGCTTCCTAAATCGATTTCTATTCCTTTTAAAACTCTCAAATTACTATCTTTAGCTTGTAAATCTTCATTTTGATCGGAAATTTTTTCCAAATAATTGTTTATTTTTATATGAGAGTCTAAAGTTTTTATCACCCCTGCCTTCCAAGAATTAGAAAAATGATCTGTTATTGCTATAAACTTAAAATTCAATTTATCAGCCCGCTTCACAATGGTTTCGATTTTATTTCTGCCATCAGAATAGATAGAATGGATGTGAAGATTGATTTTTGGAATGGTCATTCCTTCCATATTCCTGTAATTTTAATAATTTATAATCATTATAATTAAATTTTTTACTATAATCTTAGCATTAATAAAATGAGACAGATTGAGATACCCACATCTGGCGAAAAAATCCCTATCTTGGGACAAGGAACCTATGGTATTTTTTCTAGTCAAACTGAAGAAGTACATAAAAATTGGAAAAATGTGCTAAGAAAAGGAATCGAATTAGGGTTGACCCATATTGATACCGCAGAATTATATGGCAATGGATATTCTGAAAGGCTTGTTGGAGAAGTTCTTAAAGACTTTAAGAGAGAGGAGCTTTTTATCACCACAAAAATGCTTCCTTCAAATAAATCAGAATACCAGATGGAAAAAGCAATTGATAATAGTTTAAAGAGATTGGAAGTGAAC
>Ga0209918_1001223_pt1 | contig 14444 bp, 5 predicted proteins | sample SalPonD_shore_MG_FD_185712 | JGI IMG/M metagenome (GOLD analysis project Ga0209918, IMG submission 185712) | Salt pond soil microbial communities from South San Francisco under conditions of wetland restoration - Salt Pond MetaG... | ecosystem: Environmental > Aquatic > Marine > Intertidal zone >...
CCCACCGAGAAGGTGCCGGGCGTCGAGCTGGCCCTGACCACCCTGCACGCGGGCGGGAAGTTCGACAAGCAGAGCTACAAGGTCTCGGGCGGCCTGCACGGCGTGGGCGTCTCGGTCGTGAACGCCCTCTCGGAGTGGCTCGAGGTGGAAGTGTGGCGCGACGGGCACGTGTGGAAGCAGCACTTCGAGCGCGGCCTCAAGACCGACGACCTGGCGAAGGGCGAGAAGACCGACGAGACCGGCACCACGGTCCGCTTCAGGCCCGACCCGGAGATCTTCACCGAGCTCCGCTTCAACTTCGACACGCTGGCCAGCCGGCTGCGCGAGCTGGCCTACCTGAACCGGGGCACCCGCATCGTCCTGGCCGACGAGCGCGAGGACGAGCCCCGGGTCGAGGACTTCCACTTCGACGGCGGGATCGTCCAGTTCGTCGAGTACCTGCGGGGCAAGAAGAGCCCGCTCCACGACGACGTGATCTACGTGGAGGGGACGCAGGAGGACGTGGAGGTCCAGCTGGCCATGCAGTACACGGACGGCTACAACGAGGACACCTTCACCTTCGTCAACAACATCAACACCCACGAGGGCGGCACGCACCTGACCGGCTTCAAGGCCGCCCTCACGCGCACGATCAACGCGTACGCCGACAAGAACAGCCTCCTCAAGAAGAACGACCCCGGCCTCTCGGGCGACGACGCGCGCGAGGGCCTCACGGCCGTGCTCTCGGTCAAGGTCCTCGAGCCGCAGTTCGAGGGACAGACCAAGACCAAGCTCGGGAACAGCGAGGTGCGGGGGATCGTCGAGAGCCTGGTGAACGACAAGCTCTCGACCTGGCTCGACGAGAACCCTTCGGCCGGCCGCTCTATCATCGACAAGGCGGTCCAGGCGGCGCGCGCCCGGGAGGCGGCCCGCAAGGCGCGCGACCTCACCCGCAAGCGCTCGGCCCTGGAGACGGGGATCCTGCCCGGGAAGCTGGCCGACTGCTCCGTGACCGATCCGGAGCTCTCGGAGATCTTCATCGTAGAGGGTGACAGCGCCGGGGGCTGTTTTTCGGGCGACACGAAGATCGCGCTGGCCGACGGCCGCGAGCTCAGCTTCGTCGAGCTCATCGAGGAACAGGAAGCCGGCCGAGAGAACTTCTGCCATACGATCCGGCGGGAAGGCACCATCGGTCTGGAGCTGATCCGGAACGTCCGGCGGACACGGCGGGACGCCGAGGTGATACGGGTCACCCTGGACAACGGGGAGAAGATCACCTGCACGCCGGATCACCGGTTCATGCTGCGGGACGGCGGCTACCGGCGGGCAGACGAGCTGACGCCGGACGACTCGCTCATGCCGCTCTACCGGAAGGTGTCGGATACGGATGAGAGCGGAAGGACCGTCGACTTCGAGCCTCTCAGGGTGGGCGTCAATCACAAGGTCGCCGGGTTCGAGCGCCTGTCACGAACCGTGGACGTGTACGATCTGGAGGTCCCCGGAACGCACAACTTCGCGCTGGCCAGCGGCGTGTTCGTCCACAACAGTGCCAAGCAGGGCCGAAACCGTGCCTTCCAGGCCATCCTGCCGCTGCGCGGGAAGATCCTGAACGTGGAGAAGGCCAGGATCGACAAGATCCTCTCCAACGACGAGATCCGCGCGATCATCACGGCCATCGGCGCCGGAATCGGCGAGGAGTTCGACATCGGGGAGTCCCGCTACCACAAGGTCATCCTGATGAGCGTGGACGGGGAAGAGCACGCCTTCGTCCGCGAGGACGGGGTGACCCGTATGGTGAAGATCGGCGAGTTCATCGACCGGGTCGTCGAGGAGAACGCGAGCCGGGTGGAGGGCTTCCTCAACGAGTCGGACCCGGCCGCCGACCCGACGGGCTACGAGAAGGTCCGGGCCATGGGACCGACCAGCGGCGAGCTGGGGGAGGTCCTGTGCTTCGGCAAGGACGATCACGAGGTCCGCTTCCGGCCGATCAAGGCCGTGATCCGTCACCCGACCCAGGAGCCGTTGTTCGAGATCGAGACGGCCTACGGCCGGTCGGTCCGGGTGACGGGGAGCCACAGCGTGTTCGTGTACGAGGACGGCCAGGTCCGGAAGAAGCGGGGGGACGAGGTCGAGGTCGGGGATCGGGTGGTGGCTCCGCGCCGCATCCGCCTCCCGGAGGATGCCCCCGAGCGCATCGATCTCCTCCGGCGCCTCCATTCCGTGCCCGAGGCGGCCGATCAGGTGTGGGTCCGCGGCTCGGCGGTCGAGGCCTGGTACAGGAGCCGGGTGGTCCAGGACCACCCGGACGATGCGGAGTTCACCTCGCCCGGGGTCGAGGTCCCGGCGGACGTCGGCCGCGAGCTGGCGATCTCCCGAAGGGCCAGCGGACGTTCGAATCCGCGGTTGTGCGAGAAGGTGGGGATCCGCCAGCCGGTCACGTTCTACGCGTGGGAGAAGGGGATGTCAAAGCCCACCCTCGAGAACTGGTGGGCCTACCTGGACGCCATCGGCGAGGACCGGAACGCGGTCATGGACCGGGTCCGGGTCGTCCCGAGCCGGCTCCAGCACATCTGGGAGACGCAGTACGCGGGAGCGCCCGCCAACCGCGTCCGTCCCTACGTCCGGCTCTCGGACCTGGAGCCCGAGGACCTGGAGTGGTTCGAGGAGAGGGAGGACCTCGAGCTCACGCCCGAGAAGAACGCGGACCGCGGGGTGCCCCGATACGTCGACGTCTCCCCCGAGCTCATGACGCTCCTGGGCTTCTACCTGGCCGAGGGCAGCGGCAGTCCCCGCGCCGGAATCCGCCTGGCCATGGGGGCCAACAACCAGGGACTGGTCGCCGAGATGCGCCGGGCGTTCGAGCGCGTCTTCGGTCTCTCGCCTACGCTCTACGAGAGCGAGACGCGGGTGGCGGAGCTCCGGATCCAGAACCGGGTGGCGGCCCTGGTCTTCGAGCACGTGTTCGACTTCGGGGGCGGGACGGCACGCGAGAAGAAGGTCCCCGACCTCGCCTTCCAGGTATCCGAGGAGCTGAGGAGGGAGTTCCTGCGGGCGTATCTCCGCGGGGACGGGACGCTCAACGTGCGGGGTCTCGTGTTCGGGACCTCGTCGCGGGACCTGGCCAGCGGCGTGCAGTATCTGCTCGCATCACTGGGTGTGACGTCCTCTCTTCACACCAGGGTCCGCGAGGCGGAAACCGCGATGGTCATGGGTCGCGAGTGCCGTGTGGCCCCGCGGTTCTACCAGATAGCCGTGTCCGCGCTGTGCGATCTGCGGCGCATCGCCGATGTGTGGCGCGACCATCCCCGCTCCGAGCCACTCCGACGCCGGATCGTCCGCGGACGGACGAATCGGGCGGTACGTCGATTCCAGCCCATCGACGGCGACCTGCTGGCTCTTCCCGTGCGGTCGATCCGAAGCGTCGCGGCCACGAACGGGTTCGTGTACGACTTCTCGGTGGAGGGAGACGAAAACTTCGTTGCGGGCATGGCCGGGATCTGCCAGTCCAATACCGACGCCGACGTGGACGGGGCGCACATCCGGACCCTCCTCCTCACCTTCTTCTTCCGGCAGATGAAGGAGCTCATCGAGGCGGGCCACATCTACATCGCCCAGCCGCCCCTCTACCGGGTGCAGAAGGGCAGGCAGGAGCACTACTGCTACACGGAGGGCGAGCGCGACGAGATCGTCCGGCGCCTCTCGGACGGCAAGGGCCGGAGCGGGATCAACATCCAGCGCTACAAGGGCCTGGGCGAGATGAACCCCGATCAGCTCTGGGAGACGACCATGAACCCGGAGCGCCGGACCCTCCTCCAGGTCACGATCGACGAGGCCACGGAGGCGTCGCTCCTGTTCGAGCGGCTCATGGGCGAGGACGTCGAGCCCCGCCGGGAGTTCATCGAGAAGAACGCCAAGTACGTGAAGAACCTGGACGTCTGAGGCCGCACCAGGGCGGCCGGCCCCGGGGGAGGGACCGGACCGCCCGGCGCTCGTCCCCGGTCCCTAGTTCCTGCAGGCCTGCGGGCCGAACATCCCCCCGCGGCCGCCCTCCTCGCCCGCGGGGCCCGCGCCGCGCGGCCACACGTTGTCGGTCGCGTCGTCGTCCGGGAAGCGGCAGTGCGGGTCGAGGACGATGCGCCGGATCTCGCGCCCCCCGAAGTCGAGCGTGGTCCGGAAGGTCCGCGAGCCGCCGAACCACACGTCGACCGGGTAGCGGACCACGGCGGTCGAGTCGTCGACCACGGTGGCGTGGTCGGCCTTCCGGATCGCCGGCCCCTGCGGCGCGAAGTGCACGGCCAGGACCACCGGCGAGGGCATCTGCCCGTCCTGGCGCACGGTCACGGTCGTGCTCGTCCCGTCGTGCTGCACGCCCTGGATCGACCCGTCCACGGCGTCGGTCGTGAACAGCCAGGAGTACCAGAACCAGTCCAGGTCACGGCCCAGCGCCCGGTCCATGAAGAAGGCGTAGTCCCAGGGCGAGGGGTGCCTGAAGCGCCAGGCCGCGGCGTACTGGCTCATGGCCCGGGTCACGGCCGTGTCGCCCACGATCCCGCCCAGCATCGAGAGCATCATCGGCGCCTTGCCGTACGCCTGGAAGCCGTACATCGGCCCGCCGTAGTTGGCGTCCCACATGAGCGGCGCCTCGCGCTCGTCCCCGCTCACGCGTCCGTAGGCCTGCCCGAGGCCGTCCAGGCTGGGCGCGACCGGCCGGCCGCGCTGGTCGTCGGCCGAGAGGATGTTCATGTACTGGTTGAAGCCCTCGTCCATGAAGCCGTACCAGGTCTCGTTGGTCCCCAGCGTCATGGGCCACCACTGGTGGCCGGTCTCGTGGTCGGAGGCCCCGGTGCTCGACATGATGAACATCGGGTACTCCATGCCCAGCTCGGGCCCGTCCACGTCGGTGAGGACCGGGAAGGCGTAGGGGATCCACAGCTTCGAGTAGAACTCGAGCGCGTGGCGGATGCGGGCCGGCGCCGGGGCGTAGGCCTTCGCGTGCCCCGGGAGGTACATGACGTTCACCGGGATGGGGCCCTTGCCGGGGATGGTCGCCCGGGTGGCGTCCCAAAGGAACTGGTTGGACGTGGCGAACGCCACGTCCCCCGCGGTGTCCGCCGCGAAGTGCCACACCAGGCGGTCGCCGCCGGCGGTCGCCGCGCCCGGCCCCAGCTCGTCGGCGGTCACCACGTGGATGGTCGTGTCCGCGTCGAGCACGTGCGAGAGCCGCTCTCGCGCCGTCGACGTCAGGACTTCCTCGGGATTCTGCAGGACGCCGGTCGCGCCCACCACCCAGCCGGCCGGCACGTCCACCTTCAGGTCGAAGTGCCCGAAGGGATTGTAGAACTCGGAGGGGCCCAGGTAGGGGTCGGTGTCCCACCCGCCCTCGAACAGGTCGTCGTACATGGCGACCTGCGGGTACCACTGGCCGACCTGGTACAGGGAATCCCCCCACGCGCCCATGCGCTCCCCGCGCTCTCCGGCGGGGACCTTCGGCACCGTGAAGTGCCAGTCCGCCTCCAGCGTGAAGCTGTCGCGCGCGGCCACGGGCTCGGGGAGCGTGATCGTGGCCACGGTCGACATCGTGTCGTAGGCGGCCAGGATGACCTCGGGCGGGGTCGTGTCGTTCCTGCGCCGGCGGCGCGGCGGGGGGTTCAGGTCCACGGGCTTCCCGTCCACCGAGAGGCCCGTGAGCGTCATCCCATCGGTCATCTCGGGCACGGGCCGCAGCCTCACGGCGTCGGGCGCGAACAGGTTCTGGTCGAGCCGGAGGACGATCCGGGCCATCTCGCGGTCGCTCCGGTTGTGCACGATCACGCGCTCGTGCCCGGTCACGGTCCCCGCCACGGGGTCCAGGCTGGCCCGGATCGCGTAGTCCGTCCACAGCTGCCAGTAGTTCGGCCCCGGGGCTCCGGTCGAGTCCCGCGTCCCCGCCGCGAAGGCCCGGCGGATCATGTTCGTCATCGGGAGGTCGCGGCGGATGGCCCGCTCCGGCGGTCCGGCCTCCTGGGCCCGGGCGGGAGCGCCCGTCCCGAGCAGGGCGAGCAGGCCGAGGACGGCGGCGGCCACAAACGTGAGGGACCGAGCGGCGGCGGGATGCGGGGCGGACGGCGTGCGGCGCATCGGGTCTCCCGTGCAGGAGTCGGATCTCGTGCCGGCCCCCGGGCGGCTCGCGACGAGCGCCCGGCGCCGGGCGTGCTGCGCGCCGGGCCTTCGCGGGCGCGGCGCCGCTCAGACATACAACGACGGCGGCTTCCGGGCGAGCCCGCCACGGCCGTATCTTCCTTCCATGCCCGCTCGCGGGACGGACTTCGCTTCACCTCGCCTGTCGACCGAGGAGGTCTTTTCGTGCCAGGACGAAGCCCCGCCCGGCGCCCCCGCCGTGTCGCCGTCGCCGCGGCCCTGGTCTCGGCGGCGCTCCTGATCCCGCTCGCGCCCGGACCGCTCCCGGCGCAGGAGGCCGGCGCCTACACGTTCGTCATGCGCTTCGGGTCGGACACGATCGGCAGCGAGGTGGTCCGACGGGATCCGGGCCGGCTGGAGGTGGACATGGCGAACCGCCTGGGCGGCGGACCGGTGCACTTCGTGCTCGCCCTCGGGCCCGACGCGGCCGTGTCCGCCATGTCCGCGCAGTTCTACCGGAGCGCCTCCGACACGGCGCCCGCCCAGTCCATCGACCTCCGCTTCGAGGGCGACTCGGCCATCGCGACGCTCTCGGGCGCCACCTCGCGGGTGGACCGGATGGCCACCGGGGCGGGCGCGGTCCCGTACCTGAACCCCTCCGCCGCGCTCGTCGAGCAGATCCTCCGGCGGGCCCGGGCGATGGGCGGCGCACGGGGCGCGGCGGACACGGTGCCCGTGCTGGCGCTCCAGGGCGGGACGACGCTGCAGGTGGACGTGCGCTGGCCCTCGGCCGACGAGGCCGTGCTCCACCTGGCCGGCATCGAGATGCACGCGACGGTCTCGGAGGACGGCCGCCTCCTCGAGCTGGCGATCCCGGTCCAGAACGTCCGGGTCGCGCGGGTCGAGGGCGCCCACCCGCTCCGGGCCGAGGAGATCGACTACGGGCCGCCCGAGGACGCGCCTTACGCGGCCGAGGACGTCACGGTCCACACGCCCGCCGGCCTCGACCTCACGGGAACCCTGACCCTGCCCGACACCTCCGCCGGGCCGGTGCCCGCGGTGGTCACGATCACGGGCTCGGGTGCCGAGGACCGGGACGAGCGCATCCCCTTCGTCCGGGGCTACAGGCCGTTCTGGGAGATCGCCGATACGCTGGGCCGGCGCGGGATCGCGACGCTTCGCCTGGACGACCGCGGCGTGAACGGCTCGAGCCCCGGGCCGGACTCGGCCACCTCCGAGGACTACGCCGACGACGTCCGGGCGGCGGTGGCATGGCTCCGCGACCGGCCCGGGATCGACGGGAGCCGGATCGGGCTGGTGGGCCACAGCGAGGGCGGGATGATCGCCCCGATGGTGGCGGCCACGGACTCCTCGCTCGCGGGCATCGTGCTGATGGCCGGGACGGCCTACGACGGCCGGAGGATCCTCCGCTACCAGCTCCGGAGCGCCATCCGGCGGTCGGGCGCCTACACCCCGGCGGAGCGCGACTCGGCGCTCGAGGCCGTGCCGGACCGGATCGACGCGATGGCGAAGGGGAGCGCGTGGACGCGCTTCTTCCTCGAGCACGATCCCGTGGCCACGGCCGGGGAGGTGGGCGTCCCGGTCCTCATCCTCCAGGGGGAGACCGACCGCCAGGTGAGCCCGGAGCAGGCCGACACGCTGGCGGCCGCGTTCCGGGAGGGTGGGGACGCGGACGTCACGCTCCGGAAGTTCGCGGACACGAACCACCTCTTCCTGGCCGATCCGAACGGGGCCCCCGAAGGCTACGCCACGCTCCCCTCCCACTCGGTGCGGCCCGAGGTCCTGGGCGCGATCGCCGACTGGCTCTCGAACCGCCTGGAAGCAGGAGAGACGAAGTGAGGAAGACCACGCCGCTGCGCTCCGCGCTCCCCGCCGCCCTCCCGCTCCTGGCGGCCACCCTCCCGCTCCTGGCGGCCGTCCTCCTCGCGCTCTCCGCGGCGGGGTGCGCCCGCCCCGACCGGGGCGCCGCCGGCGCGTCGCTGGCCGGGGACTGGGACTGGTACCGGACCATGGGGGCGGCGCCGACCGGCGGCTGGGAGGGCCGCCGGCGCTTCGCCTTCGCCCATTTCGAGGGGCCGGAGGCCGGCGGGGCGTGGCTGAAGCGGCGCTCGGGCGCGACCATGGAGGTGATCGACGCGGTGCGGGCGGCGGGCGACTCGGTCGTCCTCCGCTTCGCCCCCGGCGGGGACGGGGAGACGGCCGCCTTCCGGGGGGCCTGGAGGCGGGCGGCCGCGGATGGCTCCGGCGCCGACACGATCGCGGGTCTCCTGTACCGCGGCGGAGAGCCCACCGAGCGCGTGCGCCTCGTGCGCCGCTCCTCGCCTCCGGACTTCGAGCCTCCCATCCGCCTGTGGCCGGGGCCGCTGTCCGACTCGGCCTACGACGTCACGATCGACCCGGCCGTCCCCATGCGGGCCCGCGACGGCACGGTGCTCATGAACTTCGTGGGCCGGCCGGAGGGGAAGGGACCCTTCGGAGTCGTCATGGAGCGGACGCCCTACCTGCGCTGGGACACGGCGGCGGCGGTGTTCTGGGCGTCGCGCGGCTACATCTACGTGAAGCAGGACGTGCGCGGGCGCGGCGGCTCGGGCGGCGTCCTGGACATGAACGACCACCAGATGCGGGACGGGTACGACGCGGTGGAGTGGGCGGCGAGCCTCCCGGGCTCGAACGGGAAGGTCGGCATGGTGGGCCGCTCCAACCCGGGCCTGTACGCCTGGTACGCGGCCATCGCCGCGCCGCCCCACCTGGCCACGATCGCGCCGCAGGTGGCCACGGCCGACCCGATCCGCATCGTCCCCTACATCGACATGGTGTTCTCGCCCACGATCGTCCCGTGGCTGTGCCTCACCAGGGTGAAGGACCGGCTCTCGGACATGAGCGACGTGGCCGAGGTGAAGGCCTTCCGCCATCTGCCGGTCATCGACGCCGACACCCTGGCGGGCTGCCCGCGGCGCCGGTTCTGGCTGGACTGGTTCGACCACCAGAGCCAGGACGCCTACTGGAAGCGGCTGGGCGTCGAGAACCACCTGGACCGCGTGCGGGTGCCGGTCCTCGGGATCGCCGGCTGGCACGACGACGCGCGCGGGACCATCCGGAACTACACGGTCATGAGCCGGCTCCCCGACCATCCGTTCCTGCGGGTGGTGATGGACGCCGGCGCGCACAAGGGGATCGACTACGTGCACGGCCACTTCGGACCGCGCGCCCGCATCCAGCCGCGCCTCCTCCAGCTCCGCTGGTTCGACCACTACATCAAGGGGATCGACAACGGCGTGGACCGGGAGGCGCCGCTCGACTTCTTCCTGCAGGGTCCGAACGTGTGGACGAAGGAGACGGAGTGGCCGCTGGCGCGCACGAAGTGGACGCCCTTCTACCTGCACTCGGGCGGGGCGGCGAACACCTCGGCCGGGGACGGCACGCTCGACACGGTGCCGCCGACGGCCGGCGCCGGGGCGGGCGCCGCGGCCGACACGTTCACCTACGACCCGGGCGATCCGACCCCCTACCTGGTCGACGCGAGGGAGCTCGAGCTGTCGCTGAACGAGGACTACGCGGACGTCGAGCGCCGGCGGGATGACATGCTGGTCTTCACCACCGCGCCGCTCGAGGACTCGCTCCGGATCGAGGGGCCGATGACGGCCACGCTGTGGGCGGCCACCGACCGCAAGGACACGGACTGGCACGTCATGATCCTGGACGTGCACCCGGACGGGCGCGCCATGCGCATCCAGGACGGGATCATGCGCGCCCGCTTCCGGAAGGGCTTCGATCGGCCCGAGCTCCTCGAGCCCGGGAAGGTGGAGAAGTACGACATCGACGTGTGGTTCACGGCGATGGTGCTCCCGCCGGGCCACCGGCTCCGGGTCACCGTGGAGTCGGCGGCGTTCCCCAAGTACGACCGGAACCTGAACACGGGCGGGGACAACGAGCGCGACACGGCGTACGTCTCGGCCCACCAGCGCGTCCTCCACGACGCCGCGCACCCCTCGCACGTGACGCTGCCGGTGATCCCGGAGTGAGACGGAGCGTCCCGACGCCTTGACACTCCGGTCCCACCGCCCGAGCTTTTTTGAAACCCGGAATCCGAACAGCACTCGCGACGCGAGGCCGCGGCGGCACGACGGCCGGCGGCCGCGCGCATTCCAGGCCCCACCCAACCTGGAGGTACTCCATGCGTGCGCTTGGTCCGTGGCTCCCCGGAGCTCGACGCCTCTCTCTTCTCCTCCTCGCCGTCTCGCTCGGCGTCCCGGGCACCTCCGGGGCCGTCCTGGCCCAGGGGGCCGCCGGGACGGGGACCGTGCAGGGGACCGTGACGTCCGAGGAGGGAGAGCCGGCTTCCTTCGCCGAGGTCAGCGTGGCCGGCACCCAGCTCGGCACGCTCACCGACCAGAGCGGTCGCTACGTCCTCGCGGACGTCCCGGCGGGACGGCAGGTCATCCACGTCCGGCGGCTGGGTCTCAAGCCGGACTCCGCCACGGTCCAGGTGCCGGCGGGGGGCTCCGTCCAGCAGGACTTCACGCTGGTGGCGGACCGCCTCAGCATGGAGGCGATCGTGGTGACGGGCACCCGGACTCCGCAGACCAAGCTCCTGTCCAGCAACGCGATCACGACGCTGAACTCCGAAGAGGTGGCGCAGAAGGAGGCGCGCAGCACGGCCGATCTCCTCAAGGCCGTGCCGGGCTTCTACGTGGAGAGCTCGGGCGGGAACGTGGGCAACAACCTGTTCGTGCGCGGGCTGCCGGCCGACGGCTCGTACCGCTACGTGGCGCTCATGGAGAACGGGATGCCCGTGTACGACGCCACGGAGCTCTCGTTCGTGAACGCGGACATCTTTGTCCGCACGGATGAGAGCCTGGACCACATCGAGGCGGTCCGGGGCGGGAACTCCGCCCTGTACGGGGGCAACGCGCCGGGCGGCGTGGTCAACTTCATCTCCAAGACCGGCGGTCCCGAGCTCTCCGGGACGATGAGGGCGCGGCTCGGCACCGACGGGCTGGCGCGCTACGACCTGAACGTCGGGGGCCCCATCGCCGAGGACTGGCGCTTCGACGTCGGGGGCTTCTATCGCTACGACAACGGCACCCGCTACGCGGGCTTTCCCGGCTCGAAGGGCGGCCAGATCGAGGCCAACATCACGCGCCTCCTCGACAACGGCTACATCAGGGTGTACGGGCGGTACCTGAACGACCGCAACATCTTCTACCTGCCGACGCCGTTCGCCGGCGACTTCGCCCAGAACGGGGACCTGCAGAGCTTCGACTACGTCCAGGGGTTCGCGAGCGACGGCACGATGACGACCGATGAGGGCGTCGACGTCCGGGTCCCGCTTCCGCGCGGGAACGGGGATCTCGTGCTCCCGCTCGACGATGGGCAGCACCAGAACGGCGCCTTCGGCATGGCCGAGGTGAGCCTGGGCCTGCCGGGCGAGTGGACGTTGAAGAACAAGCTGCGGGCCATGTCCGTCCACCACACGTGGAACGCGCTGCTTCCCAACGATGTGCAGGACGCGGCGACCTGGGCCCAGGGTTACGTGGACGGCACGCCCGGAGGCGCCTCCTACCGGCTCCTGTGCACGAACGTCCGCGACGGGAGCGGCGCGAAGGTGCCGCTCGGCAGCGCTTCCTGTCCGGATCCGAACGGCCTGGTGGGGCTGGACGGCGAGTGGCACGTGGACCTCCCGATGTCCGACGTGTCGGACCAGCTCGAGCTCACCCGCCACTTCGACTCGGGCGACGTGGGCCACGACCTGACCCTGGGTGGCTACTTCGGGCACTACACGGCCGACAACACCTGGTACTTCAACGACATCCTCACCACCGTCCAGTCACGGCCCCACTTCCTGGACCTGCAGGTCCTCGATGCCGGCGGGAACGTGGTCCGACAGGTCACGGCGGACGGCTTCCGCCAGTACCTGTCCCTGTACGTGAACGGCACGGGGAACGTGAACGTGGCCGCGCTGTTCGGGGGCGACGAGATCCAGATCGGCGACCGTGCCCGCCTGGACCTCGGGGTCCGCTACGAGCACAACGACTACCAGCAGGACGACGAGAACACCTCCACCTACGACCTGGGCGGCCCCACCAACGCCGACGACGCGGTCCCCTTCGGGAACGGGACGTACAGCCGCGTGAAGGTCCATTTCGACGACTGGGCGGCGTCGGTCGGGCTCAACTACAGCCTCTCGGACCGGGCCACGGTCTACGGCCGCGTGAGCCGGGGCTACAAGATGCCCATCCTCTCCAATTTCCTGTTCGCCACCGATCCTGCCGACCCGTCCTTCCCGAGCGTCGCGGAGACCCTGTGGCAGGGGGAAGGGGGGCTCAAGTTCGGCTCGCCGCGCCTGGGCCTGTCGGCCGTGGGCTACTGGCTGCAGCTGGAGAACTTCCCGAGCCAGGACGTACGGATCACGCCGGGCGGACAGACGGAGTTCATCACGGACTTCGTGGGGAAGAGCCGCACGTTCGGCGCCGAGCTCGAGGCGGTGGCGCAGCCGGTCGAGGGTCTCTCCTTCAACCTGAACCTCACGGCGCAGCGGCCGACCTACACGAACTTCGTGGCGGGCGGAGACACGCTGGATGGGAACCGGGTGCGCCGCATCCCGCAGATCTTCGGGAACCTGGACGGCGCCTACGAGGTGCAGGGCTTCCGGGTGCGGGGCGCGTGGCACTTCACCGGCCACCGATTCGCCGACGATGCGAACCAGGTCGATCTGCCGGCCTTCAGCGTGTTCGACGCGGGTCTCTCCTACCGGCTCCGGCAGGGCGTGCGGGTGGACCTGAACGTCCTCAACCTGGCGGACGGCCACGGAGTGACCGAGGGGAATCCGAGGCTCGACCAGACGGTGGGCCGGACCTCGAACATCTTCCTGGCCAGGCCGATCCTCCCCCGGCGCTTCACGCTGGGCGTCACGTACGAGTTCTGACGTGAGCTGAGCGCCCGCCGACGCCGCCCGCCCGGGAGACCCCGGAGCGGGCGGCGGCTCAGCCGATCCGGGCTCCGCCGTCGGGATCGAACAGATGGAGCCGGTCCCGGCGGAAGCGGACGCCGACGCGGTCGTCGACCGACACGCGCCTCTCGGCCGGCGCCAGGCCGCGGATCTCGCCCCGGCCGTCCGGCCGCGCCAGGTGCAGCAACAGCTCGCTGCCCAGGGGCTCGACGACCTCGGCCGTGGTGACCAGGTCGGACGCCTCCGGGTCCACGAGCTCGATGTCCTGCGGGCGCACCCCCAGGACCACCCGGCCGTCGGCCGGGGTCCCGGCCGGCACCTCCGCCGGGTCCAGCTCGAGCTTGAAGCCCGCGGCCGCCAGGCGCGTCCGGCCGCCGTCGCCCCGCAGCTCGCCCTGGAAGAAGTTCATCTCCGGGGATCCCACGAAGCCGGCCACGAACCGGTTGACGGGCCTCCCGTAGACCTCCATGGGCGGTGCCACCTGCTGGAGGTCCCCGTCCCGGAGCACGGCCACGCGCTGTCCCAGCGTCATGGCCTCCTCCTGGTCGTGGGTCACGTAGATCATCGTGGCCCCGAGCCGCCGGTGGAGGCGCGCCAGCTCGGCCCGGGTCTGGACCCGGAGACGCGCGTCCAGGTTGGACAGGGGCTCGTCGAACAGGAACGCCAGCGGCTCGCGAACGATGGCGCGACCGAGCGCCACGCGCTGCCGCTGTCCGCCCGAGAGCTGGCCGGGCTTCCGCTCCAGGAGGCCCTCCAGGTCGAGCGCCCGGGCGGCATCCTCGACGCGCCGGGCCGTCTCCTCCCGGGGCGTCCCGCGCATCCGCAGGCCGAAGCCCAGGTTCTCGGCCACGCTCATGTGCGGATAGAGCGCATAGCTCTGGAAGACCATGGCGATGTCCCGCTCCTGGGGCGGGAGGCCGGTGACGTCGCGCTCGCCGATGAGCACGCGTCCCGATGTCGGGGTCTCGAGGCCGGCCACCATCCGGAGCGCCGTGCTCTTCCCGCACCCCGAGGGGCCGACGAGGACCAGGAGCTCGCCGTCGCGCACGGCCAGGTCGAGGGCCCGGGCGGCCACGTGGCCGTTGGGATAGACCTTGTCCACGCTCTCCAGGGTCACCGAAGCCATGACATTTCTCCCATCATCCCTTGACCGCCCCCGCCGTGAGCCCCTGGACGATCCGCCGCTGGAAGAGGAGGACCATGAGGGCCACCGGGGCCGAGGCCACGATCGCCGCGGCCAGGATCTGGCCCCACGGCACCTGGTACTGGCCGCGGAAGAGGGCGATGGCCACGGGGACGGTCTGCCGCTCCGGCCCGAGGGTGAACGAGAGGGCGAAGAGGAACTCGTTCCAGCTGTACAGGAAGGTGAGGATGGCCG
>Ga0209918_1001224_pt1 | contig 14439 bp, 12 predicted proteins | sample SalPonD_shore_MG_FD_185712 | JGI IMG/M metagenome (GOLD analysis project Ga0209918, IMG submission 185712) | Salt pond soil microbial communities from South San Francisco under conditions of wetland restoration - Salt Pond MetaG... | ecosystem: Environmental > Aquatic > Marine > Intertidal zone...
ACTATACTAATAATTTTAATTAACTATTTCTCATAATTGCTAATCTTTAAATAAGAAATCGGTTAAGTATTGTATAATAAAACATTATTAAATTTTTAAAAAAATATATAAAAAATTATGGAAAGAAAGTCAAATTCAAAATAAACTTTTACTATAAAAGCTCTTATCTAAATTTTGAAATTTGACACCCTTTTCAAAAAAAAGATCAAACATGAAAACCAAAAATACAACAAAGTGTGTAATATTCGCTTTCCTTTTTTTAATGATTTTCATTAATATCGGTAATATTGAAAAAAATGAATCAGAGAATCCAATTAATTGGCGGGATTATTCTCTTAAATCAGCCCAACCTTTTCAATTGATAAGAGAATTTGAAACTTCCACGTACTATCTTTCGCCAGAATCCTCTCCAGGTCAAAATGATGTGGCTTTTTTTAGCTTTGAAGCAAATAAAGCTGGAAATTATACGATAGAAGTTAAAAATTATCCTTCTATGATAACCCAATCTAGTTATTATGAATGGATGTCTGATTTTGATAACCCTAATGGAACAGATGATTGGGTAATATCATATCAAGTTTTTGATATTGATAATCTAGCTGACCAGAAAATAAAGGTTTTAATAAGTAGAGACCGAGGAAATACATGGGAAAACTATTTAGTTTCTAATTTCCAAGCAGAAGGAGAAAATATGTTCGAATATCTGGCATTCTTGTTAGGTACATCTGTTGCAGTTTTACCTAATTTAAATTTTACAGGAATAATGACGCTTATAAATAGATCTGATTATAAATTTTTTAGATCTTATGATAAGGGAGAAAGCTGGAGTAATTCTTACCAAATTGGGGATTTATCGGAATTAGGAATGAAATTATCTGAAGATTTTCAAGACGCACCATCCTTTGATATGGCAATATTAAAAAACGGAAGTATAGTTAGTGTAGTTGAGGCAAATCGCACGGATTTAACTTCATTGGTATTTTATCAGAGTGATGATGATGGGGAAACTTGGGATGGGCCATTTAATATTTCGAGTACAAAAGGTTATGATTGCTTTAATCCGATGCTAGAAGTTAATTATACTTCTGGAGATTATTGGTTGATGTGTAAAGTAAACAATACTAAAGATGATTATTTTTATCTCAGATGGGCCAAGTATTCATCCTCAGAAAGTTTAAATAAAATAAAATCTTTTGAACAGTTCGATGCCAAATATAATAATATCAGCGGAAATTATGATTTTTTCTTGGGAGAAGGGAATTTTAGCTTTAATGTAGTTCAAAATAAAATTTATAACGATGATTTAAGTGAAATATATCATATTTTTAAAAGTAATATGACTACATCAGCTAATAATGTATCATTAGGAAAGAACGAGGCCTTATTTGATTTAGCATTTTCTGGAGATATGGGATTCAATGCGGCATTTGATGGAACTGATATTAATCTATTATTTCCCGCTGAATATTCAGGTAATTTTGAGATCTATAAGTATCTTTGTTATAAAAATAATACTTTTTGGCGAGTAAATGGAACTTTCTCACCATTTCAGTTAACTCAAGTCATGTGGGGAGGTAAGATCAATGGAACTGTACCGATAAATACTTCGATGGTAAAAGTAAAATTTTTTGCTGAAAGTGGGACTACTATATCAGATTCTCTATTTCTCATAATTGATAATAGCAATCCGTTATTTGAACAATATAATCAGATTAGCCAATATTTTAATCCTCAATCAAGTAATGTCTCTATAGCTGAAGTACCTTGGGATGTGTTACCATCAGAAGAAGTCACATCCATTTTAGAAGTATATCAAGAGGAAAAAGCATTATCAAGCTGGAAACAGTTAACAGAAAATAATTGGGGGGATAGTGAACCTGTTATCTTTACCTCCGATACTGGAATAATTTATATTCTTTACAAGACGATAAAATCAGGTCGTAATGTTTTAAATCTAATAAAATCATATGATAGAGGTACAACGTGGTCCGAGCCCACAGTAGTATACGAAAATTCTTTTTATCTTGAATATTACACTGGTGCTGCTTGGGGTGATATCGTTTGCATATACGAGAAAAATGAGTTTAATTCTCAAGATTATCTTTTTAGAAGTTTCGATCAAGGTGAGCAATTTCAAATAAAGACTAAGTTAAGCACTCCCTATACTGATTTTTCTTCTGATGATTATGTTTATATCCCTCGTATAGTTTTTGCGAAAAATGGTCAGATGTTTTTAACTTTTCCTAATATGAGTGCCTCAAATCCTAATTTTTGTTTATATACTTCTTATAATCTAGGATTAAATTGGACAAAGGTAGGGGATTGGACAATTATTAGGGAAAATTACACAAAATATTTACAACCAGATATAGTCTATGACTCTTTTTCAAATGAAATCCATCTTGTGATGCCAATTATTAATATCACAAATGATAAAGCTATCTTTAATTTCCTTTCTATAAATGCTGAAACATTAATTCCAAGATTACCAATAATTTGGGTGCCATGTGATATAGATTTTTCTTATGAATTAGAAGAATTCAGTGATCCAAAATTCTTGTTAAATAAAGAAGGGGGAGGAATTAATACTATCATCAGAGCGATATTTATTCAAGATTTCGAATCTGATGCAACACCGATTTACAATCAAATAACTTCAAATGATCACGGGGTTTCTTGGTCGATACCTAAGAATTTTGCGAAGCTAAATTTTTCTTCTTTTACATCGTTTAGTAAGGATGTTTTTCTTGCCAATGATTTTTCTGATGGAGATGATTTTGAAATTCATTTTAGTCGCAATACTACATTAATTAGATTTCAGCAAAAATCAATCTCCTCCAGTAAGACGTCGGAGATTACTTTTAATGGTATCAATGATTTTGGAGAATATTTATCGGAGGGGAATTATACATTCATTTTGCGATTAATAGATAATGCACTTAATATGGCGAACGAAACAGGATGGATCTATGTGGATTATGATCTCCCTCAAATATTTAGTATCGCAACCGATAAACCCTATCCGCTTCCCAGTGGAGATGTTCAAATTCAAGTCAATGCAACTGATAATACAAACATAACAGTTTCTCTATATTATCAAAGATTAACTGATACGTGGCAAGATTGGGAAAGACTTAAGATGAATTACAACGGAACGCATTATATTGCAGATATAGAGGGCAATAGTTCGGCGACAAATGTGAGATATTATGTAAAAGCAACTGATCTTGCGGGGAATGTTCTAATCGACAATAATGAAGGATCCTATTATGAATATTATATCCCGAGTTTTGAATATTCTGCCCCACTTCTATTCAATGAATTTTCTAGTTATTCTTCGGGAGAGTCGCATCTTATTTCTCTCTCTATTACAAATGATTATGAGATGGTGAAAAGCGTTATCTTCCGATATTCCACCGATGCAATGGCAACATGGATACCGCTTCCTTTAATCCCTCAGAGCCCTGAATTTATAGGAATTCTTCCACCGCTCCCGGGTGAAACTCGTACTATGTATTATCAAGTGGTTGTAATTGACCAAAATAATCAGGAACATATTTTGATTAATACGAGAGCCGTTTCCTTTTATCCCGAATTACCGGATTTTTCAAAAGGAAAGAAGGTTATACACCTTATTCTATTGTGTATATAGGAACTCTATGCGCTACAATTGCATTATTTTTAATAGGTTTTTTAATATCTTTTGCGTATGCTTCGATTGGTATTATTTTGATCGTTGGAAGCTTATTACTGTCGATATTTGGGTATATGATTCTCATGAGTAGGGATATATCTTCGAATATTTTCTTCGAGAAAATGAACCTTAAAAATGTTATCTTAGAGATTTTTCAAATAAGTTTTATCTTGGTGAATATTGTCGTGATGATAATAGTTGGCAGTTGGATCCCTTGGTTTAACTACTATTTATTAGAATCTACTTATAGTATAGGGGCGTTAGAAATATCAAAATTATATGTCTCAATAATAGGCGTATTTTTGACATCGTTAATCCTCGTTATTATTTCAACCTATATCCAACTAAATAAAACGGTAAATAATATTAATGAGCAAAGGAAAAAAGGAGTTTCTGATAACTTGCTGTTATATGCGAAAGATGAGCAATCCTCAAGACTAATTACACGTATGGGATATAAAACGGTTGCTTTCTTGATTTCTGTTTTGATTGCGGTTATAACAACCACCAATTTACTTAATACAGAGACAGCAATCCTACTGGCAGTAGCAGCAGGACCTTTTGCATTAGCTGCTGTTTTAGCACTATTTTTGCGTCCTTATATCATGACAATCATTCGTAAAAAAGAGCCAAAAGAGGTTGAAATACTCTTCGTAGATAATAAAAAATATTGTAGCAATTGTGGAGAAGAAACTTATTTGCAAGATGTATATTGTAATAATTGCGGTGAACAATTGATATTCGAAAATAAGATGGGCGTATATAAATCAAACTGTCCCAATTGTAATGAATTCTATTATGAAGGTGCTAAATATTGTACACGATGCGGCCATAAATTATAATAATAATAAAAATTTTTTTTCTTTCAATTACTTCTCTTCTAATTTTTTTTCTTTTACTAATAAGTTATTTATAAATTTTTCAAATTCCTTTAACTCAGAAGACTTATTTGGACTTTCAGCTTTAGAATTGTTGATGTTTAAATTCGAAGGAATTTCTTCCTCTTGAATAAGTTCAGGTATTTTATTTTTTTCTTTCTTGGATAATTGCCTCTGATTTTTTAAAATAGGTGGTTTTTTAAGCATTTTTTCTTCAGTTTTAGGTTCTTCTTTTTTATTTACTTTAAGTGGGATTTCTTTTTTTGCTTCGTTCTTATTAAGAATTTTTTTATTATTTTCATTTATTTCAAAGTTTGTTAATGTCTCTCTCGGTATATAAGGATTCCATAATAAAAAAGGTCTTTTGAAAGAGTTAACACGAATAATGCACCGACCTTTTTCTAAAATCGATAAATAATGCTCGTCCATTTCATCTAAATTTAATAATTCACACTGAAACTCCTTTTCCATATGATTCTTAAATATTACTAGTACACCGCAATTTGCTAATATTTCCTCGCTTACTTGAGGGCGTGTGGCAACAGAAATTAAGCACTCCCCAGTGCCTCTTTGTAATAAAGCAATATCTTCAAGGTAAGTGGATAATTTCGTCTGATTCGTAATATCCCTGGGAGCAAAATATTGCGCATCTTCCACAATAGTAAGATGTTTTATTCCTTTATATCCTCTACTCCCTTTCGTGAGATTTTCATCCCATAAATACTTTAAAATCATATTGAGAAAGAATAAGGCGTCTTCTTTTTCCCCGCCAAGCCGAATAATGGAACTTAAATCAATAATAATATTCTTTTGAAAGAGTTCTTTTATCTTAAATTCGGTTTTCATACCAAATATAGCCTTCAATGGACCTATAGAGAACCTTCTAATTCTATTTCTGATGCTTATTAAGGTTTGCGCCAGCATGGGCACTTTATTTCGCTCTTTTTTCAAATATGTTCCACATTGTTTATAAAATCCTTCCCAATTCTGAAGATTTTTATTCTTACATACTTCCGTTAATACATCCACTAAAGCCTTTTGCATTTGTGGGGAGTACTCCGCGGTCTCATCTAAGAATTGCCCACTCTTTAGGATATCAAAAATCCGTTCTGCATGGATTTCAGGATGAGCACCTTCGGGATCAAATATATTAATTGAAAAATTTTCTCCCGGTCGAAAGACTAAGACATCTTCAATTATATTTTGTAAAAAAATATACTCTGCTTTAAATTCTATAAGTAAAAAGGGAATGTCATAATTTTTTTTAAAATTAATTAAAAAATTTTGGACAAAATTACTTTTTCCCATTCCAGTAGCGCCGCATATAAATACATGCTTTTCAAGATCATCAAGAGATAGATTAAATTTATGTTTTTTTACATTTTGATTCATAATTTTACCAACATATATTTTACCCTTTCTAGCTTTTAATCTTGAAGGATATTCTAAATTTATGATATCCTCATCAGAATATGTTATTGAAATAATGTAGATTCCAGAAGAAATAAATAGAAGAAATTGAGAAATAAAGACCATTACCGTATTATATGGTTGAGAAGGAAGCTCAGAGGGCACATATCGAGTAAAACTGATAAGAAAATCTAAAAAAAGAGCGAAAATAACAATTGGTATAATATAATTTAAATAATTTAGAGTGAATTCTTTTACTTTTGAAATGTAATATATAATAGTTATTATACTTAAAATGATGGTAAAAATAAGATTGAGTTGAATAAAATACATTTAAAATAGTTTTAGAACTATTGTTTTAAACTCCACTATTATATTTGAGCAATCCTTTTGAAATGAGTTTAAATATTTTAAGTTGTAATTAGAATTGGATGTTGATGAGTCTTATTTTTCAGATATTTTTCTCCGAAAATTCAACGCTAAATATGGTCATTCCAGATGTTATAGGAGGATTAGAAGAGATATGCATGGCTATAAATGAATTTTTACTCCTATTATTTGGGTATATGAAATATATTTTTGCTCTAATCTTGATGATACTAGGTGTAATGACCCTTCTAAGATATCGAGGGATTTTTATGCTACAAAGATATAGTTATAATTCATATGAGAAAAAGGAAAAATTTACGGAGAAATTAAAAAAAACTCACGTAATTCTTGGAATTGTTTACATCTTCACAGGATTTGGAATTATCTTTAATTATTTGATATATATCTTAATATGGTGTTTAGATCCTCTTCCTGATGGACTTTTTTTTCAATTTATTGATATCGGAGGGATGATTGAACCTCAATATATTCTCAGGATTTCAAATATAGATCTTGCAATTACCCCTCATGAAAAAACAATTTATCTTTGTATAGCATATATTTCTTTACTTTCTTTGATCCAAGTTTCATTAAGTATCTGGTTTATTTCAAAAGGAAGAGAGCTTTTAAGTCATCCCAACATAACCTATTCGATTTTAATAACAGGAGTTATGGAAGGAATTTTAGCAGGATTTACTACATGTCTTCCATTTATGATATAAAATAGCCCAAATTAGAACAAAAAGATTCTAAATAATTTTATTGAACATTTCTTTCGCAATTTGGTATGAGGGATTAGAATCTGGTAATTCTAAAAGACTTTTCCCATTAAAGTTATATTCAAGAATTTCATTATCATCTGGAAAGAAGCCTAATAATTTAACATCCTTCATTTTTATTTTTTCAACTTCTTTTTTCAAAACTTCTTTTAGAGTATCTGGAAATCGATTTCCAACAACCCATATATTTTCAAACTTTAAACTTACTTCATCTATTAATTCTATAATTCTTTTCATGGTTTGAAAACCCATTTTTGAAGGATCAGTTACAATTATCAAATCTGTGACATCTCTACCAGTTTTCCGTGAGAAATGCTCTAACCCAGCTGGTGAATCTATTAATGTGAATTTATAATTTTGTGATAAAGTGTCTACTACATTCTTTAAAACATTATTAATAAAACAATAGCATCCTTCTCCTTCTTGTCTTCCCATCTCCAAGATATCAAAGGCATCCATCTCAATTAACGAGCTAAATACATCTCCTTCAATGATTTGGTTTTTAGGCACATCAAGGGGGATCTCATTATTTGTTATTTTGCGTTTTAATTCTTGCATTTTGGATGCTAAGGTTTCAGAAAAATCCACTTTCCTCCCAATCACATCTCCAATGTTAGCATCGGGATCGGAATCTATAACTAAAATATCAGCAGAATCCTTCTCAGTCAAGAATTTAAGGAAGAGTGCTAATGAAGTGGTTTTCCCTACACCTCCTTTTCCCGCAAAAGCTATAACTTTCTTCATTTTTCTAAAAAATTTTATCTCCTATATAATCTATATTAAAAAATGGAGAGAATATTAAAAATTTTATAGTGATATTTTAAAAATAATTTGGCATTTAGGAATAACTTTCAAATTATTTCTTAGAACATTACTAATAATAATTAAAGACTAGGAATTACGGTGTCTAAATATTATTGTTGTTGTTGTTTGTAGAGCGGAATAATATTTGAGGTAAAATCTTCAAGAGTGTATGGAAAGTCATCTTCACTGGCGATCTTACCGAGCTCTAATGATATTTCTCTCGCAAGCAACCAAAACGCTAATCCTAATGCTTTTTTACCGCGGTTATTTGCGGGAATTGCTAAATCAATTCCAGTAAGTGTATCGTCAGTATCAAATAAAGATACAACGGGAATTCTCGCATGTTTAGCTTCTTCAAGAATTACTTTATCTGCGTGGGGATCGACAATAAATACGACACTAGCATCCTTAATATATGGTTCTATGTTTGGATTCGTGAGCGTACCGGGTATGAAACGATCCACAATTGCTCGACAACTAAGCGCTTCACAGAATTTTCTGACTGGTTCCTTCCCATATCTTCGTACGGAGGATACAATAACCTTATCACTATCTTCTTCAATATACTTGCTAAGGAATTTTGCAGCGATTTTTATTCGTTCTTCGGTTTTTGTGAGATCTATTACATATAATCCATAATTTGTTTGACGATATATAAACCTGCGAGCATCTCCTGTTAAAAGTTTTGTTCCTATATGAATTCCACAACTTAAAAATAGATTCTTTTTTTCTTCGTCTTTGTCTATGAATGTTTCTTCTTCTTCTTCAAGAACGGTTATATCTTCAGTATCAAGTAAATCTAATTCTTCTTCCAAATCTAAATCTTCATCAAAATCTTCTTCAAAGTTCTCTACGAAATCTTCATCAAAATCTACAAGAGCTTCTTCATCCTCATTCTCAATCTCTTCTGACTTTTTCTTCTTTTTAGCCACGATATAAACCCAGATATGATTAAAAAATTATTATTTATAATTTGTTAATAAAAAGAATGTTATATAATTTTAATAATTTATTGAATCTCTGTATTCTTTAAATGAGTTCCTTTTAGGAAAACTCATTATTAAAATTATTAGATATTTGCTTTGATATCTTTTTTAAAAGAGATTTATGAATATAAAAAATAAATAAAATTTTTATTAAAGTGTAAGAGTATAATATATTAAAAACAAATTAATTAAAATATCAACAAAAATTAATTGATAATACTAAAATAACAATCTTCTTTGAATAATTGTTAAAATTAAAATATTAATATTATTTCATTTCTTTAAAAAGTCTTAAGAAATTTAAAAAAATTAAAAGTTGATAATATGGTTAGATTGGCTATAGGGGTTGGTGTAGGTATAGCTTTAAGCTTTTTTAGTGTTTCCCTTTTCAATGAATGGGAAACTTTTCGCACATCTTTACAATTTTCGCAATACAGTGTATTACAGGCAATTGGAAATTTAATTGGAGATTTATTTGATTTTGATATTATTCATTTTTTCTCATCGGGACCTTACAATATTGATAATTTCTTTCAACCAGCACTTTTGGCATGCTTATTAATGGGACTTATTTCTGGAGTTATTGCCAGGGGGATTAGAAAAGGGTTTATTGCTGGTGTATTAGTTATCATTCTCTCCTTATTAATATGGATTTGTTTGAGTATTTTTTCAGGAGAGGATTTAATAGCATTATTTCAAGGAGCTCAACTTCTTGATACAGTTGGAGGAATTTTGGGCGCCCTTACAGGAGGAATACTTGGAGGATTAGCAGGAGGATTTATTTCTGGAGTAAAGGAGTCCGATTAAATTATAATTTTTCTTTTTTAAATCTTATAGTCTTTCATTCAAATCTCCAAAACGTCAAAAAGACCATATCATAGTTAATTTAATTATTAAATTTGTTCCATTGTAAGGAGTATAATGAGTGCCAGAAAAAATAAAACTAATAAAAGTAAAAGCGATAATAAAATACCTACTAGGGATTTTGCTTTATTTTTATTAAGGAAAGTGAAATTACCCTTTAGTATTAGACGGCATTCGATAAGTGTGGCAAATAGGGCATTGAAAATAGCTAATAAAATTAAAAAAGTTGAAGTAAATAAAAAGTTAGTGGAAATTGGTGGATTATTACACGATATTGGCAGGAGCAAGAGTCATGGTTTTGAGCATGGTCTTTTAGGAGGGAAGATTTTGAGAAGTTATGGGCTTTCAGAGCGATTGACAAGAATATGTGAGACTCATATTTTAGGAGGATTAGATAAGGAAGATGCAAGAGAATTGGGTTTACCTGTTAAGGATTATCTACCAAAGACCCTAGAAGAGAAGATTGTTTGTTTAGCAGATAAACATATGAAGGGAAGACATGAAGTTTCTATTGAAGAACGATTTGAAATATGGTTCAAAAAATATGGAGAAACTACAATTTTATTAAAATCGAAAAAGAGAGTGGAGCAAATTCAAAAAGAAATTAAAGCTCTTTTTTAATTTTATTTAATATTCCGTTCTCCTCAATAATATTAAATAAAAATTCTGGTAATTTATCAAAACTAATAGTTTTATTTTTAGAAAAATTTTTTATTAATCCTTTTTGTAATAGTATTTCTATATGATCTCCTTCAGAAAAATCATCATCATTCCAATTACATGTGATACCGGGAATTCCTTGATTTATTAAGTTCCTAAAATAAATTCTTGCAAAAGATTTAGCGATAATCGCTTTTATCCCAAGAATTTTGAACACATTAACAGCTTCTTCACGGGAACTTCCACAGCCAAAATTTTCTCCAGCAACAATGATATTTAATTTTTCAACATTTTGAGGAAAATTAGAATCAATTACTTCGCAGGCATATTGAGCCATTTCATAAGGATCTCTAAGGGTTAAACAATGACTTGGAACAATATCATCGGTATTAATATCATTTCCCATCATATATACGAAACCTTCCACTTTTTCCATGTTTATAGCATCTCTCTTGGATCAGTTATTTTACCTTTAATAGCCGAAGCAGCTACTGTAGCTGGTGAAGCTAAATATACCTTAGAGGTTGGATCTCCCATTCGACCTACAAAATTTCTATTAGTGCTACTAATACATACTTCATCTTCACCCAATACACCTAAGTGACCTCCAATACAAGGTCCACAAGTACTATTGCCTATGACAGCACCAGCCTTAATAAAAACCTCAATAAGACCTTCTTTAAGAGCTTCTAAATATATTTTTTTAGAAGCAGGGATAATAATTAATCTTGTTTTTTGATTAACTTTGTTTCCATTTAAAATAGTTGCAGCGATTCTGAGATCCTCCATCCTACCATTTGTGCAACTTCCGAGAAATGCTTGATCAATATCAATTCCCTCAACTTCGCTAATATCCGCAATATTTCCTGGGCTATGAGGTTTCGCTACAACTGGGATAAGATCAGACAAGTTATATTCAAATATCCTTTCATAAGATGCATCTTCGTCTGGAATAACAAATTTATATGGTTTATTTGTAATTTTTTTTAACCATAGTTCTAATTTTTTATCTGGAAGAAAAATTCCAAATTTTGCACCAGCTTCAACCACCATATTCGAGATAGTCATTCTGCCATCAATTGAGAGAGATTCTGCCCCTTTTCCATGGAATTCCAATGACTTATAAATTGCTCCTTTTGTCGAGATATCACCTATGAATTTAAGGATAAAATCCTTTGTCATTACTGCTTTAGGTAATTCTCCAGATAAATGAATTTTATAGGAATTAGGAACTTTAAACCAGAGTTTACCAGTAGCAAAGACAACAGATACATCTGTTGCTCCAATCCCAGTAGAAAGGCAATTAAAAGCACCATATGTTGTAGTATGACTGTCACTTCCAACAATTAGCATTCCAGGTCTTGCAAAACCCTTCTCTGGTAAGACTTGATGACAAATACCTTCATTCATTCCCATATTATGGACAAATTTGTATTTTTTTGCAAATTTTCGACACACTTGATGCATTTGTGCGGCAGAGATTGTTGGGGCGGGTACCCAATGATCCAGAATAAAAAATATTTTATTGGGGTCCCACACATAATCTAAGTCTAATTTTTTATATTCTTCATGGATCCTACCCCCTAATTGCTCATGAACCATAACCATATCAATTTCAGCTTCAATAAATTGTCCGGGAGTTATTTCATCTACTTCCGAATGTTCTAAGAGTATTTTTTCGCAGATTGTATAAGCCATTAAAAATCACTTATTTATCAATAATATTTTTTAATTTTTGAAAATCGGCATCTATTTCCAATAGGGCATTTTTTAATAATACACAAGTGTCTTTTAGGATTTTAGGATCAACTTTGTCAGCACTATCTTCCGGAGTATGTGCCCATTTTGAGGCTGAAATCGAGCCTAAATCAATTGCATTAAATTTTCGTGCATGAAAGGGTAGAGAATCCGTATGAGCACCAGTTAAGAAGTGAATTCCATATATATCTATATTTCTTTTCCTAGCTGCTTTTTCCAAATAATTACTTAATATAGGGGTCAATTCTTTTTTGGGAATTATTCCATATGACTTAACATATTCTATTCTGTTGTGTTTGCAGTTTTTACAGGAGATCATATCTATATTAAATTGAAAAACTTTTTCTTTTGAGAAGAGATGTTCATGGTTATTAAGAAATATTCTTGAGCCCATTGTGCCAAGTTCTTCTGCAGAAAATTGGCAAAACCATATATTAAAATTATTTAAAGGATGAGTTCGAAAAAATGAACTCAATTCAAAAACAATAGACATTCCAGTGGCATTATCCAGTGCACCTGGAGATTTATTTTGGGTAGAAAGAAACATTAAGAATAGATTAGCTATTATGACGAATCCCGCTGAAAGCCATAAACCAAAATCCATTATTAATCCCGCTAAAATCCAAGGGCGGAGTTTAATTGAAAAAATGAAAACCATTACTAACAAATACCAAATAGCTTTAGCAATTGTAAAGAGACTAAAAGAGATACCACCAAACAGGAATATTCGATAAATATTGACTCTCCATTTTGTTTTTATATTCTGAGATTTTGAGTCCAAATGAGCGGATATAAGAATATTTCCTGCCTTGCTTTTAGGAATATTTTTGGCAGATACCTTTACAAATACATTTGTAGCATCGAATATTTCTCCATAATATTTTCCCCAAAAGCCAGGATTTTCTGGTGCTTTTAATCCTCTGAGAATTAATAACACAATGAGGCTTAAGACACCTAAAATAAAGAGAGAAATAAGAATCTCTATATAACTAAACAAGAGAAACGCCAATAAAAATACACATGTTATCATTGCAATGAGTTTTATTAGGGTAGTAGAATAGAAATCTGAAAATTGAAATGCTTCTTGTATAATATCTTCTTTATTGAAACCTAAGTTTTTAAAAGTCTTTACCGTCAGCTCTACGGCTTTTTCTTCTCCTTCTGTTCCAGCTAAACGAGGAAAATTGAAGGTCTTAATATATTCATATAGTCGTTCCTCATTAAATGAGTCTTCTTGAATCACTTTACTATTGGTTTTTACTACCATTTTGGTTTATTTCAATAATTCTTCAAAATTGAATTTTTTTAATTCATTCATAACGATTTTTTGGATTTTTTTTTGCACTATATCTATTTCATCATCAGAATTGATCACAAAATAATTATTTTCTTCCGCTCTTTTCAGATATATATCCCTCACTTTACTTAAGAATGTTATATTCTCAAACTTTTCTAATATTTGTTCTTTTTTTCTTTGAAGGGAGAGTTTAGGTGGGATATCAAGAATAATGGTAATCTCAGGTTCCTCTACAAATTTATTTAATGTTTTAACCCACTCTATAGATAATAATTCGGATTGAGCGGATTGATATACAATAGAAGATTCTAAAAATCTATCTGAAATTACCACATAATTATCCTCTAATTTCTGTTTTATTTCATTAAAAAAATGATGAGACCTATCAGCAGCAAATAAAAGGGCATCTGTAGAAGGATGTACATTTTTATTTTTTAAATACTTTCTTAAAACAAGACCTATTTCAGTATTAGAAGGTTCTTTTGTAAGATAGATTCTAATTCCTTTCGCGGTTAAAAATTCAGAAAGCAAACCACTATGAGTTGTGGTGCCACATCCATCAATTCCTTCAAAACATATATGCAAGTTTTTCTTACTCCGATAATTTTAAAGATCTTAAATATAAATGGAACTAAATAAATTAAAACTAAATCTTCTATTTAAAATATTCATAAACAAAAATTAAAATTTTCCATATAGTCATTTTCTAAAAAGATTTAAATAACTTTAATTAAATTTTATAATATATTATTCTAAACGGTTGGAATAATTGTTTATTATCTAGATCTTTTTTAGAATTTTTCTTCGAAAAATTATAAACATTACGGGTTAATATTACATAAAAATGTTAGGAAAAAAATATACTTACTGTCCAAATTGTAGAAAAAAAATCAAGAACCCAAAGAGAAAAAAGCTAACGTCTTATAATTATCAAATACTG
>Ga0209918_1001227_pt1:0-5000 | contig 14373 bp, 3 predicted proteins | sample SalPonD_shore_MG_FD_185712 | JGI IMG/M metagenome (GOLD analysis project Ga0209918, IMG submission 185712) | Salt pond soil microbial communities from South San Francisco under conditions of wetland restoration - Salt Pond MetaG... | ecosystem: Environmental > Aquatic > Marine > Intertidal...
TGGATGGAATGGCCGGCGGATAAAGGTGCCCCGTATGCGGACCGGGACGGGAACGGATCCTACGAACCGGATCCCAACGGAAACGGCGTACTGGGGGAATTGCAGACCGATGCCAACGGCGACACCACCTATATCGAGGATATCCCCGGATATCCCGGCGCGGATCAGACCATCTGGTTCGTGGCCAACGATTTGAATCCCGGCCTCACCCAATCTCTGTATGGGTCGGATCCAATCGGTTTAGAACTCCAGGTGACTTACTGGGGGTATAACCGGACTGATGCCCTTGGAAATGTGGCTTTTAAACGATACCGGTTTATTTATAAGGGGACAACGGATACACAGCCCGGTGCTCAAATCGACAGTATGTTCGTGGCCCAATTTTCGGATCCGGATTTGGGGGAATATTCCGATGATTTCGTGGGCTGTGATATCGACGCCAGTCTCAGCTACGTCTATAACTCCACCACGGTGGATCCCCTGTTCGACCAGGCCGGCTTTCCGCCGCCTGCCGCCGGATATGATTTCCTGCAGGGCCCGGTTGTTCCCTCACCTGGGGATGAAGCCATCTTTAAGGGTGAAGTCATCCAGGATTATAAAAACCTGCCCATGACGGCCTTCAACTACTTCGCGGCAGGGAGTTCCATTAGTGATCCGGACTTGCAGGAGTATATCGGGACCGAGCAGTGGTACAACCTGATGAACGGGCTGCAGCCCCGTCCGGAAAGTAATCCGGATCCGTTTACCACGGCGGGCGGTACCCCGACCGCATTTCCTCTGTCCGGTGACCCGGTCACCGGCGAAGGGGATATTGACGGGAACGTACTGCCCCCCGGCGATCGCCGGATGCAGATGATCTCCGGGCCTTTTGCAATGGCTCTGGGTGATACCAACGAAGTGGTGACCGCCCTGGTGGTGGGCATGGGCGCCGACCGGCTGTCCAGTCTCTCGGTGTTGCGGTTCAACGACGTAGCCGCCCAGAGCGCGTACGATAACTTCTTCGAACTGCCCAAGGCGCCGCCGGCTCCGACGCTGCAAACGGCGGAGCTGGATGGACAGGTCGTGCTGAACTGGGGATCTGATCAAACGGCTGTGGATGCCATTGAGGGGCAGGATGAAAAGGGTTATACTTTTGAAGGGTATAATGTCCTGCAGCTGCCGAATGCGAATGCCACGAGGAACCAGGCAGTGACACTGGCAACCTACGATGTGGTAGATGAAGTCACCACTATCCTGGATAAAAAGTTTGATGTTCGATCCGGACAGGTGCTGGAAGTACCGGTGCAGCTTGGTACGAACTCCGGGATTAAACATTCCCAGATGATTAAAAAGGATGCCTTTACCGGGACGCCTTTAGTCAATGGTACTCGATATTATTTTGCCATCACCGCGTACAATTATAATCCGAGCGACGAGGTGCCGACAACAAGCCTCGAGAGCTCCATGAGTGTGGTCGAGGTGATCCCGCACTCAACGGATCCGGGAACCCGCTACCATGCGAAAAACGGAGATGTGTTTTCGGCCGAAAATACCTCGGATAACCCGAATGACGGATCAGTCGAAGTCCATGTGATCGATCCTACAAAAATTACAGGTGACGAATATAAGGTAACCTTTGACTCAACCGGACTTTGGTACCTGATTGACTCCACAATAGGTGATACTCTCTTGAGTAAACAGTCAAACCAGAGCGGAGATGACAGTTACCTAGTTATCGATGGAATCCAGGTGAAAGTTATTGGACCAAAACCTGGTATTAAAGAGATTGTTCAATTGGATGGAATGGATGGAACTGTCATTGATGACAACTTATTCCATTCATTAAACGCCGGAACGCCCAAGTTCTATGTTGATAGTCCAAGTGGAAATCTGAACGGTGCGGTGGGCGATAATGTCATCGATAGATTCCAAAATATGACACCGTACGACTTTGAGATAGTATTTGGTACTGGCCAAGAATCGGTTGCCTGGAGCTATCTGGGTGATTATGCTCTAGATACAAAGGTGCCATTCTCCGTCTACAGGTATGATGGATCTGGCGATCCACCCTATCGTATGTTCATCGCAGTGTACGACAATGAAGTAGCGGGTACCGCTGGCGAGTGGAACCAAGGGGTGAGCGCTGCATTTTCCTCAACAGGCGCTTATGAACAGATATATTCCTATTATTCTGATCAAGGTCCCTATGATCCAGCGGATGAAGCGGCCTATCTGGCAGCAGATGATATTACGGCCGCACCTTCATCCACGGGATGGGGCTCTCCTCATAACCCTTACGGATATCCACAAATCAACAGACTCCTGATCGCGATGTATCCGGATGGAACTGTCGGCCCACCTGCAGATGGAACTGTCATAAGAATAAACACTACAAAGCCATCAACACCATCTGATGCCTTTGTGTTCAACACCTCTGATCTTGCTCCTACAACAGATCAAAACCTGGCCAAAACAGATGTTGAGAAGATCAACGTCTTCCCGAACCCCTACAACGGGTTTAACCCGCAGGAGACGGATCTGCTGGATCGATTCGTGACCTTCAACCACTTGCCGCAGAAGGCGACCATCCGGATCTTCGATCTGGCCGGTACCCTGGTGCGAACCCTGGAGAAGGATGACGAGAGCCAGTTCCTGAAATGGAATCTGCAGAACGAGAACCAGCTGCCGGTGGCCAGCGGTATCTATATCGCGCATATCGAAATGCCGGACCTGAATGTCTCGAAAGTATTGAAACTGGCACTCATTCGTGAACAGGAATATCTGTTACGGTACTAATGCCGGGCTGCAATGAGCAATTGAAAGATTAAGAGAAGGAGAGTTCAATGAAATTATCGAAGACGATAAAAATATTGGCCACTCTGCTGCTGCCAATATTTATTGCAGCGGCGGTATTCGGGGCGGGTTACGACCGGGCAGGCACGGCCTCCGGGCAGCAACTGTTGATCCCGGTGGGCGCCCGTTCCATCGCCATGGGCGGCGCGGATTTGGCGACGGTCACCGGTGTGGATGCCATCTACTGGAATCCGGCCGGCATTGCCAGGGCCGGCTACTCCGCCAATGCCATGTTTTCCAACACCAGCTATCTGGCGGACATCAGCGTGAACTATGCCGCAGTGGATGCTTCCCTGTTCGGGTTCGGCCACTTCGCCTTCAGTTTGAAGTCGCTGAACTTCGGCGATATCCCCATTACCACTGCGGATAATCCGGACGGCACCGGCGGGACGTTCTCCCCGGCTTTCTTTGTCGGGACCATGTCCTACTCCCGGATGCTGACGGACCGGATCGCCGTGGGGGCGACCGCCAAACTGGTTTCCGAACAGATCGAGCGGGTGGGCGCCAGCGGGGTGGCGTTCGATGCCGGCGTGCAGTACGCGAACTTCGCCGACGTCCGGGGCTTGGATGTGGGCGTTTCCGTGAAGAACGTGGGCCCCGCCATGCGCTATGACGGACCCGGCCTGCTGCGGCAGGGTGATGTCTCGGGGGCGAATCGTCCTCCGGGGCAGTATAAGATCAACGCCGCGGCCTTCGAGATGCCTTCCTACTTCGATATCGGCGTCTCGTACCGGATTCCGTTCGCCCAGAATGCGTTGTCGGTGAACTACCTGTTCCGGAACAATAACTTCATGTACGACCAGAGTGTCGTAGGTGCGGAACTCCAGTTATTCGATATGGTGTTCGTCCGGGGCGGATACGACTACCTGATGGGCGCCGGCGACAACCCGAACGCCAGTATCTTCGGCCCGACCGTCGGCGCCGGGTTCCGGTATTCCTTCGGGAACACCACCCTGAACCTGGATTACGCTTACCAGATGATGGACTTCTTCACCAATCAGCATACCCTGGCGTTCAGTCTCGGATTTAAGTAATCTGAACAACAGATCACATACTGAAAAGGCCGGGTGGCGGATGCCATCCGGCCTTTTTTTATGGTGACGTATCTCGCCGGATCATCAGGAAGCCGGGGACCCCGGAGAAGTGATTCAGGATATCAGGAACGGCAGCATTTGGAAAACGAGAGAGAATCCTACGTTCTGACAATAATTCAGGACGTATTTTCCCGATTTCTTTCACCACTAGAGTTCCTCCGGTGCGTCGTGAACTTGTGTTGCGGTATGCCTTTTTATTGTCGTTGGATGTGCTCTGAAGACTCTGGGATCTGTCCGGACATATTTTATCGGCATAGCACTCAGTCGAACTATTGGCCGCACACTATGTTTTTCTCTGCTCAAATGAATGTTATGCGATACGAGCGGCAGAGGACAGGGAGGCAGAGAGGAAATGTGGGAAGCGGTAGGACCGGGGGGTACCAGATATAAGGGAACTGATTCGTTTAGTGCGGCGTCAGCGCGTTTCAGGGGCAAATTGTGGGTGAGAGGAGGAAGTTGCTACGTCCGGGAAAACCGGTGTTTGATACTTTGGGGGGGCCGGGTGCTGTGCAAATCCACAATGTTCGAACGGTAAACTCCGGTCGGCCGCGGATGGAGGACCTCTGGGATGGGAAAAGGTGGTCATCCGGCGCGAAAAATTCCCCCACAGAAAGGCAGGGCAATTCCGGGAACCATGGTCCTGATCCGGAGAAAGGTCGGAACAATCTCTGTCTGCCGGTGTTGGAATGTACTCAGAATGATACAAAGGGGATGATGTGGAGGCGGTGAGAGAAGTTCTTTGACAGAGCGGGGACCAACAGGAAAAATTCCGGAAATATCGTTTGGTTCCCGGCTGTAAATTTCTTATCATTATCCCGCTTTTTGAAAGGAGAGTTCAAGTCCCGCCCCCGGGAAAAAAAGTTGAAGAAGGGGGTTGACAGCAGTAGGATTTGGACTTATATTAACCTTGCTATTTGAGAATATCATGTGAGTGATTGAAAGCGCCCTCTCAGATGTTTTGAGAGGGTTTGTTCACTCAGCTTTTTGACATTGTGAGTATGTGCGACCTAACAGAAATACGAGTTACAGCCTGAGAGAAATCTCTCAGGAGACGATCGAAGAATTAAGCTAGGA
>Ga0209918_1001227_pt1:7500-14373 | contig 14373 bp, 3 predicted proteins | sample SalPonD_shore_MG_FD_185712 | JGI IMG/M metagenome (GOLD analysis project Ga0209918, IMG submission 185712) | Salt pond soil microbial communities from South San Francisco under conditions of wetland restoration - Salt Pond MetaG... | ecosystem: Environmental > Aquatic > Marine >...
ATCTATTCGATAGTCGAAATATCCTGGAAAGTAATGCCAAAGAAGGTGATAGCCCCGTAGACGAAATTGAATAGACTTCTTGAAGTTGACCCCGAGTAGCACGGTCCACGAGAAATTCCGTGTGAATCTGTTCCGACCACGGGACAAGGCTAAATACTCTTTCGCAACCGATAGCGAATTAGTACCGTGAGGGAAAGGTGAAAAGTACTCCTGACGGAGAGTGAAATAGAACCTGAAACCGTATGTTTACAAGCGGTCGGACCCCGACTTGTCGGGGGACGGCGTGCCTTTTGCATAATGAGCCTGCGAGTTGCTCCTGTGTTGCAAGGTTAAGTTCAATCCAATGGACGAAGCCGGAGCGAAAGCGAGTCTTAACTGGGCGTTGAGTAACACGGGGCAGACCCGAAACCGAGTGATCTATCCATGGCCAGGATGAAGCCCCGATAGTATCGGGGTGAAGGTCCGAACCGGGGCACGTTGAAAAGTGCTCGGATGAGCTGTGGATAGGGGTGAAAGGCCAATCAAACTCGGCGATATCTGGTTCTCTCCGAAATAGCTTTAGGGCTAGCCTTGTAGAAGTGTCGTGGGGGTAGAGCACTGAATGGGTAAGGGCGCTTACAAACGTACCGATCCCAATCAAACTCCGAATACCATCGACATGATCTACGGGAGTCAGGCAGTGGGGGATAAGCTTCATTGCCGAGAGGGAAACAACCCAGACCGCCAGCTAAGGTCCCTAAGTACGGGTTAAGTGAGAAAGGATGTGGCATTGCAGAGACAGCTAGGATGTTGGCTTAGAAGCAGCCATCATTTAAAGAGTGCGTAATAGCTCACTAGTCAAGCGATACTGCGCCGATAATCGCCGGGACTAAACCCGTCACCGAAGCTGCGGATTCTCCGACTTGTCGGAGTCTGGTAGGAGAGCGTTCCATTAACCGCTGAAGGTGTCTCGTAAGGGATGCTGGAGGAGATGGAAGTGCGAATGCAGGCATGAGTAGCGATAATCCCGGTTAAATTCCGGGACACCGAAAGCCTAAGGTTTCCTGAGTAAAGTAACTCTGCTCAGGGTTAGTCGGTCCCTAAGCCGAGGCCGAAAGGCGTAGGCGATGGAGAACAGGTCAATATTCCTGTACCGCTCTTTATTCGTTTGAGCGAAGGGGGGACGCAGAAGTGAAAGGTCAGCCCGGTGATGAACGTCCGGGTTTAAGCGTGTAGGGAGAGTCGGTAGGCAAATCCGCCGACTCATATTCTGAGACGCCAATAAGAGGGCTTAGCCCGCAAATTGACCCTAATCATGCTGCCAAGAAAAGCCTCTCAGCGAGAATAAGGGGTGACCGTACCGCAAACCGACACAGGTGGGCGAGAAGAGAATTCTCAGGTGCGTGGGTGATCTCTGGTTAAGGAACTAGGCAAACTAGCCCCGTAACTTCGGGAGAAGGGGTGCCTTTAGTAGGTGTAACTCTTCGCGAGTGAAGCCGAACGAGGTCGCAGTGAAATGGTCCGGGCGACTGTTTACTAAAAACACAGGTCTCTGCTAAGTCGTAAGACGATATATAGGGACTGACACCTGCCCGGTGCTGGAAGGTTAAGGGGATGTGTTATTCCGACTTGTCGGAAGAAGCACTGAACTGAAGCCCCAGTAAACGGCGGCCGTAACTATAACGGTCCTAAGGTAGCGAAATTCCTTGTCGGGTAAGTTCCGACCTGCACGAATGGTGTAACGACTTGGACGCTGTCTCGACCAGAGGCCCAGCGAAATTGTAGTGTCGGTGAAGATGCCGGCTACCCGCAGCAGGACGGAAAGACCCCGTGAACCTTTACTACAACTTGGCATTGGGTTTTGGTTCCGCATGTGCAGGATAGGTGGGAGACTGTGAAGCCTCAGCGCTAGCTGGGGTGGAGTTGCCCTTGAAATACCACCCTTGCGTTGCCGGAATTCTAACCATGAACCTTGAAACAGGTTCTGGAACAGTGTCAGGTGGGTAGTTTGACTGGGGCGGTCGCCTCCCAAATGGTAACGGAGGCGTACAAAGGTTCCCTCAGCACGGTTGGTAATCGTGCGCAGAGTGTAAAGGCATAAGGGAGCTTAACTGCAAGGCTTACAAGCCAAGCAGGTGCGAAAGCAGGTCTTAGTGATCCGGCGGTAACGTGTGGAAGTGCCGCCGCTCAACGGATAAAAGGTACTCCGGGGATAACAGGCTTATCTCCCCCAAGAGCTCACATCGACGGGGAGGTTTGGCACCTCGATGTCGGCTCGTCACATCCTGGGGCTGGAGAAGGTCCCAAGGGTTCGGCTGTTCGCCGATTAAAGTGGCACGCGAGCTGGGTTTAGAACGTCGTGAGACAGTTCGGTCCCTATCCGCTGTGGGCGCAGGAAATTTGAGGGGCGCTACTCCTAGTACGAGAGGACCGGAGTGGACGGACCTCTGGTGTACCAGTTGTCTCGTCAGAGGCATCGCTGGGTAGCTATGTCCGGATGGGATAAGCGCTGAAAGCATATAAGCGCGAAACCCACCCCAAGATAAGATTTCCCGCCCGATTTATCGGGCCAGAAGGCTTCCCGTAGACCACGGGATTGATAGGTCGCAGGTGTAAGCCCTGTAAGGGGTTTAGCCGAGCGATACTAATAAGCCGAGCGGCTTAATCAATATTCTTTTATCAGCTGAGGTTGTATGACAAAAGTGCGTTTACTTCCCCATTTTCTTTTGAATAACACCATTTTCTGGTGACGATAGCGGAGGGGAAACACCTCTTCCCATTCCGAACAGAGAAGTAAAGCCCTCCTGCGCCGATGGTACTACTCCGGAGACGGAGCGGAAGAGTAGGACGTTGCCGGGAAACTCTTACAAAGCCCCCCTGATGTGCATTTGGGGGGCTTTTTCTTATACAATAACCAGGTATCTTGTTGACACTCAACCTTCCTGGCGGTACATTAACAGGCACGCTGTGAGTGTCGAGGCTCATCCTTTATTTTTACGACGTCAGCATCTTGAGGAATCAAGAATGACGCCGCCGGGTACGGATCCCCCGGTACGAATCAAACATGGTTGACACAAGTGTAACAGACTGACTTTAACCGGTAGGACACGCCGTGGATAAAATCCGTTGGATCTGGCTCATTGCTGTTTTTCTGGTATCGGGGGCGCCGCTGGCGGCACAAAACAATGCGCCAACGGTTGAGTTATTACGCAGTCCCGACGAATATTCCATCCTGTACATGAGCGACTTGATCGAAGATCCGGCACAGGCACCCGTTATCTTTCAAATGCGGCTGTCCCCGGCCCCCACGGCGCCCACCCCGACCCTCGCGTTGACCGTTTCTTTCATTGCGGATATCCCGGACCTGGACATTCGAAACGCCAGGATATTTTCAATCCGGACCGAGCCTTTCGTGTTGAAGGGACCGGTGACTGTTACCAACCGGGACCTGGCGGAAGTCTCCAATCAAATTATGACCGAGAACGGGGAGACCATCACCCTGCGTGCGACCCGGGAGAATATCGAATCCCTTCCCCAATCTCAACGGGCGTCCTTACTGAGCAAGGTGCTGTCACTCACGGCGATTCCCGCCGGAGTGTACCGCTTTCAGTACACCCTCACCTCGGAAGACGGCGCCTTCGCCTCTCCGGTGAGTGATGAGTTGACCTTCGAGTTCCAACCGCCGACCAACGTTCAGCTGATTGCACCGGCTGATCAGACCGTCGTACAGACCACCCATCCCATATTTCAGTGGGAATCCACCGGAACTTCCGGACAGCCTGAAGCGGTCTCCGGGACCGCCCGGTACGAGTATGGTCTCCGGGTAAGTGAATATGATCCCGCCCGGCATGGGTCGTACGCCGAAGCCCTGGAAGACGATGCGAACCTGCCATTTCCCGATAACGGCGAATTCCAGCAGATACCCGTGAGCACCTCTTACCAATATCCGCTGACCGGGGTGAAAGAGCTGGAGGAAGGCAAACAATACGTCTGGCAAGTGCGAAAATACTTCCAGACATCGCGCGGCGAAGAAGTCATCGATAGTGAAATCTATACCTTTACCGTTGGCGGGGTGCAGTCGGACCCACTGCAGATCGCTTTGCAATCGATTCTGGGGACGGATCGGTACAACCGGTACTTTGGGGCCGGCGGGCCTCTGGAAGGATATCGCGCCCTGCCGGGGAACCTTCGGTTAAACGGACGCACCTTGTCCACTACGGAGTTAATGAAGCTGGCCACGGGATTTAACACGGGTACCTATCAGCTCCAGAACAGCACCGTGGAAGAGTGAGCCGTGGCGAGGCCAAATTACACAATGCGAACCATCTGCCGCACCGGAGTTGCTTTGAGCCTCCTGGTCACAGGAAGCATACTTACCGCCCAGGAGAATATTGCGGTGACCACCAAAGTCAAAGCCGAGGCGATGGTCAGACGGGCCACCGCCCAAACCTACGATCAGAATCTGGCGATTGGGACCCCCATTCAGGACAGGGACTGGATACGCACCGGCGAAAACGGATTTGGAGTGTTGGTCTTTCTGGATGATAAGAGTCAATTAAAAATCCAGTCCGGGAGTGAGGTGGAAATCCTGGGATCCGCCGACCGGCAGGCGGCCGCCATTTCCAAACAATTAATGATGCAAAACGGAAAAGTGAAGGCCGAGATCGCCAGCCAGGGCGAACGCCGGTTTTCCATTATTACGCCGACTTCGGTGGCTTCGGTCAAAGGAACGGTGTTCTGGATGATTGTGGATCCGGTGGAAGGGGACAGGATCTTCGTTCGGGACGGTCAGGTTCTGCTGGTCAACAGCGGCTCGGGGGATTCGGTGTTGGTGGGTGAGGATGAAACCGGGAGTTCCACGCCTGACGGCCAGGTGGGGACGTCCAGCACCGGAACCATCCGCGGGACGGTGCAGGAATATGCCGCAGGGCAAGCACTCCGGATGACCGACGTGAATCGCGTGTCCGGAACACTCCCCGCCGGTTTGACCGGGGCCGGACCGCTCACGGTATCCCTGACGGATTTAACGGCTGTCGAAGACGGAGCACCATCCCCCGGGGAACAGGTGGAAGTCACCGGTCAGGTGTTGTCCGACGGTGAGTTTCAGGCGAGTGTGATCGGACCCGCCGGTGAAAACAATCTCCTGGAAATTGAATTCGAAAATCCGGACGGAGAGCGGAAGACGCTCGAAGTCGAATATTGATGCGGTCTCGGATGAGGTGCCGTTTTCACGGGGCACCCGATTAGAAAGGACAGGCCGAAAGAGGAGAGCGCTGTATTCAATAGTCAAGGAGGCGGGGTCGCATCGGATGCTTCTATTTTTACCATTTATCGGGATGTGATAGCAGAGAAAAGACGTTCTGTCGACTTCGGAGGTACTCCGGCGCAGGAACCAACCCCAAGGTGTCGGAAGTCCGCTACGGCAGAATAAGAGCAAAGGCGCACTGAGTAACGAGAGGACATGTCTCAACCACCGTGTCACGAGCCTACAGCATGAACATTTACCATGGGAGTTTTCGCCTGTTGCTGGGAGCCGCGTTCCTCTTCCTGGCAGCGACTTTATACGCGCAGGGCCAAATTTTGCATACGCCTCCCCAATCTCTTTTCCCCGGGCAGGATAATGAAGTGGAAGCGATCCTGGAGGGAACCGCAGCCGGAGTGCGGGAGGTTCGGTTGTTATATAATCGTGCCGATGTTACCGGCTTCGTAGAAACTCCCATGGAGTATCGGAATGGCTACTACGTCGGAACAATTCCGGCCGAGTATATCACGGAGGCGGGCGTCCGGTACTTGATTGTTGCCGAACTGAATGACGGCTCCATGCTGACGTATCCCGAGCAGAGTGCGTATGATCAGCCGGTATTTCTGAGTGTGGAAAGAGCGTCCGGGCAAACACCCTCACAACAGACCGAGGCAACACCGAAGGATACCGCACCACGGAATGTCGCGGGCCGGGAACTGATCTTGTCTCCCGGTCCCGGAACAACCGTCCCCAGGGAGGAAGTATTGGTGGCGGTGACTTTGTTTTCGGTGCCGTCTGTCGATACTGCGTCAGTGATGTTGTTGGTCGATGGCGTGAATGTGACCAGATATGCCATGGTCGGGTCGGATTTGGTGACGTACCGGCCTTCGGAGATTGTCCCCGGTCTCCACACGGTGGAAATGCAATTTGCCGACACTACCGGTCAGTCGTTTACGCCGGTAAGCTGGAGATTCCAGGTAGCGGGAGCCGCGGCCGAAGGGCACGCCGGGATCGACGTGGATGGTGATCTCTACGTGGTGAACAGTTATAGCCGCATCAGAAACCGATATGAAAACGTCAATAAACTCGGCGGTAATATTCGCACCACAATCGGCGGAGCCGTTCTCCGCGGCAACGTGTATCTTACCTCCAGAGAGAATACCAGATATCAGCCCCGGAACCGGTACATGTTCGAGCTGAACTCTGCAAGGATGCAAACCCAGCTGGGCGATTTTTACCCCCAATTTTCCCGGCTGGGCATGTGGGGAAAACGTATTCGGGGGCTGAACACCCGTCTGCATCTGAAACCGTTTCACCTGCACGTGGTGTACGGACGGTCACAGCGGTTGGTGGAAGGCCTTCCCGCAGCCGCCACTCTGATCGAACAAAGACAGGGGTACAACTGGGGGGTGGAGGACTATACCTTCGGACGGCGTGTACTCGGCATCCGGCCCAGTGTTGGCAACGGGCAGACCTTCGAATTCGGTTTATCCTTTATCTCATCCAGAGATGACACCCTGAGCGTGCTGAACGCCTTGCCCGATTCCGTCACCGGGAATTTCTCCTGGAGAGGCACGACTCCCAAAGATAATGTATTGGTGGGAAGCGATCTGATGTTCGCTTTTGATAAAAGAAGAATCACCTGGGTATCC
>Ga0209918_1001228_pt1 | contig 14357 bp, 12 predicted proteins | sample SalPonD_shore_MG_FD_185712 | JGI IMG/M metagenome (GOLD analysis project Ga0209918, IMG submission 185712) | Salt pond soil microbial communities from South San Francisco under conditions of wetland restoration - Salt Pond MetaG... | ecosystem: Environmental > Aquatic > Marine > Intertidal zone...
AAAAAATATCTCCTCGTTTATTACGAGAATTGCTCACGGATATTATCGATATAAAATCATAAAATAACGTTTCTCGCAGAGAAGATGAAAAGAATACGAATAGCATAGCGCATAGCGTTAAATACAGTTATTAAGTGTATTGAGTTATTAAGGCACAAAGGGAATCACAATGATCAATAAACAGAAGAATACAGAATACAGAATAGAGGTGTCCCGTGATCAAAGGAAAATTCGTAATCTAAAGTTCTTATATCTTGACCTAATTAAGACATATCGACAAAACGTCCTGACGGTCATCGCGAAGATTGAAAGAGGCGAATGCCGAATGAAAGATGTGGCGATCCCCTTCCGTTGTTTTGCCAGGAGTGTGATCAATGACAACCAAAAAAATGCACTAGCTTTTGATCACGAACCCCAACCTACACCTTCCCCAGAGAATGAGTTAATGAGGATTTGCCTCGTTAAGAATAATCCCCTCCCGTGAGGGGTGAAGGAGTGGTTTAACGTACTAACTGGATAGTGCGATAATACCCCATCCACGAGATTCCGGGTCGGAGCCCGGAATGACGTCATTTTTTGGTGTTTGTAGTTGGTAGAAAATTGTTATTAGTTTTTCTATCAGGTATCAGGTATCAGGTATCAGGTATCAGGTATCAGGTATCAGGTATCAGGTATCAGGTATCAGGTATCAGGTATTTCAATCTGCGGTTATCCGAGAACATCTGTGGTTATATTACTCGTTCTCCGTCCTCCGGTTTCCGTCTTCCATTATTTATTTGCTGTGAAACATGTCATGAAACATCTTTTGCAGATTGCGGATCTCGTGTTTCCTGATGATCTGCAAACCGAAAAGCCCGGCCAATATCAGAGCGATAACAACAATGAATCCCAGGATGTGATTGGCAGGAAAGAACGGAGTAGCCTGGTAGAAGGTAATTATCATGAGAATCAGGACTAATTTGACTAACAAGGTGAAAATACCGGATCCCCTGATGTAATCACGTACAACCCAAAAATTGATAGAAAGATATATCGTATCGCCGATGATAGATGCGACTGCGGCACCAATATAACTGTAAAAATATATCAGTATACCATAAAGGACGATCGTTGTGATCGTTTCAAATATGAAAAGCTTATTAACCTCATTCTGTCGATTTGTTGCCGCAACCACCATGCTTGCCAGTTGTATCAATGCTGCCGGTATCATGTTCAATGCGATAATACTCAATGTCGTGGCTGCCGGTGCAAAAGACGGGCCAAACAGCAAAATGGTTATGGGTTTGTGTAAAAGAAAGAGCGGGAAAGCCACAAGCGCTGCGATGCCAAGTAAAAATCGAGCTGTACTATTGAGCAATCGCTTCACATATCGCATTCTTTCCTGAATGCGTACAATAACAGGCAGCAACGGCTTGGTGATCATATTCGGAAACAAAAGAAAGGAGCTGAGTAACCGGTATGGCGCACTGTAATAACCGACTGACGTATCTTTCTGTTTAATAAATTTGAGTAACAATGTACCGGCGCTTGCACGCCCGGTGATCAGGATATTCATTAATGCAAACGGAGAAGCGGGGACAATAACATCATTATATATGCGTGATAACGGGAAATGGAATTTGGGGCGGCCAATTACCTTGATCAGCAATACCAGGGTATATAAAAAAGTGATAAAGTAGGTAATCGCATAGAAGGCGGTGAAGAGCACGACATTTTGAGAGATAAAAAGTAAGGAGCCACATATCAGGATCAAACCGAATTTCTCAAAAGCGATGGAGTAACTCTCGTATTTCATCACTTCAAAAGCCCTGAAATACATTCGCAGATGCAGCATCAGGGCATTAAAAATAATAAAGATGATCGCGATGAGCGTGAGGTAGACAATAGTGCTTTCATAATTCGTAAATAACAGAAAAATGATAGCCGCAATACCGGTTAATAGTCCCCCGCCCGCTTTTAAAAATAGCTGGAGGTAAAAATTATTATCGAAGTTATCTTTATCAGCTGAGATTGACCGGACCGTATGGATGTTGATTCCGCCTTCAAAGAAGACATAGATGAAAGAGACGATCGAAGTGGTAAAAGCGAATTTCCCGAAATCATCCGGACCGAGAAGACGTGTAGCCAGGATGATAAAAACGAAAGAGAGGGGCTTAATTAATAAATTAACACCCGATAACCACCCGGTATTATGCGCAATAGATTGTCGTTTTACCTGCATTGAAAAAATTTATTAAAAATATTCAGCCCCTGAATTAGACAGAAATGAAATATAGGCAAAGAATAAACAATAAAATATTAAGAGGTAAGAAGAAAGCATAGAGCATGGCGCAAAGGCCACAGAGCGTGAGTAAATAGCCCATTAAGAAATGTTAAATGTTGAATGATGAATTGAGACCAGTATCCTAAACTTAAGCGCATAGGCAAATAGATTGATTTAAAATAAATGGTATTTATTAAATAACTTGAAATTGAGCCGGATAAGAAGTGGTAATGAATAAGAAAATGATTCTCACTTCTGTCTTCTTTATTCTATAAATGACAGTACTATTTGTTGTGATAGATATTTACATTATCTAAATTTATAAAAAATGATTTGAACAGCGTTACTTTATGCCCGATACAAAAGCCAGGCTCTTATCAGAAGAGGATATGAACCGCATTTTATTGCGATTTGCCCATCAATTCGGCGAACCCTATGATGATCTTTCCAATTTAGCCATCATCGGGATGCAAACCAGGGGCGTCTATATTGCTAAAAGAGTGCAGCAAAACATCAAAAATGCTTACGGCGTGGAAGTGCCCCTTGGAGTGTTGGATGTGACATTTTACCGTGATGATTACCGTTCTAAAATGAAAATGCCGACCGTTAAAGTTACCGAGATTCCGTTCGATATCTATGGGAAAGACCTGGTGTTAGTGGATGATGTATTGTTTACCGGAAGGACAGTTCGTTCGGCAATGGACGCGCTCACGGCTTTTGGCCGACCCAATACGATCCGGTTTTGTTGCATGGTAGATCGCGGACTCCGGGAACTGCCCATTATGGCGGATTATGTTGGGTTGCATGTCCCCACTCATTCGAATGAGGAAGTACGGGTACATGTTAAAGAACTGGATGGTGATGATGCTGTCTATTTAGTGGATACTTCAAATGAATAAAAGTGTTGTTGGAATAACAAATGAGTGATTTACAATCGGCATATGAATTTAAGCATAAGCACCTGCTGGGTTTGAAAGATTACAGTGGGGAAGATATCCGCTACGTTTTGGATCAGGCCCGTCATTTCCGGGATATCCTGGATCGTCCGGTACCCAAGGTTCCAACTTTGCGTGATAAGACGATAGTGAATCTCTTTTATGAAAACAGCACGCGTACTCGTATCTCTTTTGAACTGGCACAGAAAAGAATGGGAGCGGACGTCATAAATTTCTCCAAAAGTGCTTCAAGCACGAAAAAAGGCGAATCCCTTAAAGATACTATCCGCAATATCGAATCCATGAAGATTGATATGGTGGTTGTCCGGCATGAGAGTCCGGGTGTACCTCATTACCTGACACGCTGTGTTTCCGCATCGATCATCAATGCCGGTGATGGCGCCCATGAACACCCGACACAGGCGTTGCTCGATATGTTTTCCATGAAACAGCGGTTCGACAAATTTGAAGGATTGAAAATCGCTATCATCGGAGATATCACCCACAGCCGCGTTGTACGATCCAATATCATCGGTCTGCAAAAACTGGGTGCGAAAGTGACCGTGTGTGGTCCCAAGACATTGATGCCGCTTTATGCTGAAGAACTGGGTGCGAACGTATCATATAACCTCGAAGAAACGCTTGCCTGGTGCGATGTGGCCATGGCATTGCGTATTCAACTGGAAAGGCAGGAAACCGGTCTCTTTCCGAGCATCCGGGAGTATCATGAACGTTTTGGTATCAAGCGGGAACACCTGGAGAGATATCCCGATTTCATCATCATGCACCCGGGCCCGATTAACCGCGGAGTGGAGATGGAAAGCGAAGTGGCCGACAGCGACCGGGCCATCATCCTGAACCAGGTTACCAATGGTGTGGCTGTGCGGATGGCCGTTTTATATCTGATTGCCGGCGGTACGAGAGTGTGAAAAAGTGGGAAACCGGAAACTGGTGAACGGAAAAAATCAGCCACAGATTTTCGCCGATAAGCGAGGATAACGGATTAAGGGAAACGAAAAATACAAGGCCATGGATCTACGCGGATTTGAACAGATTAATTAGCATAGAGCAAAGCGCAGGGCGCATAGTGATCGATACTTTTCTATAATCAAAGCACTCTTGTCATCCTGAGGAACTCGAAGGATCTATTAAGGTTATAAACTTTCATATATTTATTAATAATATGAAGTATCTGTCATTTCTCCACTTCGGTCGAAATGACAGATACAAGACGTTACTATATTTATTAGAATCACAGATGACGCGGATGAAAGGATTAACACAAATCGGTTGTTGTTTGTTCTCGGTAGTTAGAGGTAGATTTGGCTTATAATCCTCTAATCCATTAATCCGACAAATCCCAATTCTAACATTCCTGGAGTATTTTTATTTGTCTGAATCATAGATTACACAGATGAAGGGTTTAATACAGATTACCCCTCTTATCTCTTTATACTGACAACTTATCTCACGCGAAGCGCGTCATCTGTAGCTAAAAAAATCTGTGTCATTGGCATTCTATATCTTGAATCGTAAACTTTTTGTAATTTGTCTCAAATTTTCAATGGTGGCAGCAAAGATGTATCATCTTATAGACAAAACGGTTGGTATTGGTGATAAATAAGAAATGTTTATATGGATTATGAAGGGCAGTTTGTTTTAACGAAGCATGACGTCGAAGTGGGGGAGCACTGGCGTTCGTTATCATTCGGGAAATGGATTTTCCGTTATCATCCCATGTTGCGGGTGCAAAAAATTGTCTCTGGCCAGGATGATCATTTAATTGGATGTATTTCCGGTTTCTTTTACCCGGATCAGGATACTGATACGGTTACACTTCAGGATGTGGATGAAGCCGCTTTCGAATCGTATGTTTATGCGCAGCCCGGCCATTTTATAGCTATCTATGCCGGAGCTGATACTCCGCATGTCTACCTGGATCCTTCCGGATCGTTACCAGTTGTTTACTCGGAAAAATATGAAGGTGTGGCTTCCTCACCTGGTTTATTTTTGGGAGAAGATTACGACAAGGATTTCAATAAAGAATTATACCAGTCGATGGGAATGCCAGAGATCGATTTCTGGTATCCGGGAACGATTACGCCTCACTTCTCCGTGAAACGTCTGTTACCAAATCATTATTTGGAGGTCGATAGCTGGAAATCGTACCGCCATTGGCCGAAACCCGATTCACTGGAAAAGACGAAAACCAATGGGGAACTGGTTGCTGTTATTAACGAACAGATCAAACAATCGCTTCTGGGAGCATCAGAACAGAGACAACTGTGTTTGGCATTAACGGCCGGACGTGATTCCAGGTGCCTGTTATCTGCTGCCGGGGACCTGGATATCCTGGATAAACTCTCTTGTTATACCTTCACCGACCGTATCAAAGGAATCGATGAAATCATCGCACAAAAAATAACTTCTGATCATCATTTAGACTGGAAGCTATTGCCTTTGATTAAAGCCAACAAACAACAAAGCCGGGATTGGTTGAAGAAAGTTGGTCATGCAGTGAGCGGACCTATTATGAAAAATCATATGGCTCTCTCCATACTAAAAGATAGGGAAATTCTTGTGCAAGGTTCGGCTGCCCAGGTCGGACGAGCGTTCTATTTGAAGAAATCAGACCAGGTGGCACCGCGATTCACAACACAATCGTTACTTAATTTACTCAAATTACCACAAGTGGAGGAATTTCATCAATCATGTGCTGAATGGCTGGAAGAAGTTGAAACCTATGATTTATTCGTACAATTGGACCTTCTGTCTATTGAGATACGATTGGGTTGCTGGGGCGGTCCTCAGGTAAATGGGAATTTGTTATTCGGACCTGTCTTGTACCCGTTATCCAATCGTAAAATATTTAACGCGATGATGCAACTGGATCGTGATTATCGGGTACAGCAAAAACTTATGCAAGATATGATCAAACTCAATTGGCCGGAATTGATGAAATACCCGTTCAATCAGCACAAAGGCTGGCAGCATATCAATGAGTTTATGTATAAAGTTTCATTGGTCCCCGGGTTTATTCGAAAGAGAATGAAGTTGCTGAAGCATATGGATGATCCTAATTAATCCGCATTCAATTATTAGGCAATAAAAAGAATCAAGATGAAGAAAAAAATTATACGGTTAAGTAAACCAATTATTGAGCATTTCTCTAAACTGGCAATGACTTATAAATATATACGGGATCAAAGACAAATATATGATAAACCCCGTGAAACAGTAATGGGGTTTAAGTTAGTTGGATACAAATTGATGCAAAATGGACAGTTTGAACCAAAAGAAATGGGGATTTTAAAAAAAATTCTCTCCAATGTAGATATAGTCATTAATGTTGGTGCAAATATTGGATATTATTGTTGTATTGCTCTAAATTTTTGGATCATACACTTTTTTATTTATTACCAAATCCCGGATAATCCATTCCCAGGTAAAACGTTTTTTAATATCCTCGATATTTTTTTGATAGTAGCTATTCTTATCCGGATTCTTATAGCAATTATTTAACACATCGATAAGTGTAGGGGAATGATCGAAATAGAAAAGGTAGCCGACGTCAAAATTGGTAATTAATTCCCGCCGTTCCCCATATCCACTGGCGATGGGAATGCAGCCGAATTGTATGGAATCAATAAGGGGACCGCTGTTACTGAGATTATCACGATTATAGGGGAGTAATATAAAAGTTGAAGATGACAATAAATCAGCAATCCTTTCTTCGGAAAGATATTCAAGCTCAAGGGTAACCTGTTGGTCCGTCAATCCGTATTTATGTAAAAGTTTGTGCAGATCATCCGGACTATAATCGCGTGGATAACCCGCTATATGGAGATGAAAAGGTTGATCGATATTAGAAATGGTATCCAGAAGGAATTCGAGGTTTTTGTCTTTTCGAATAATCCCGTAGAACAAAAAAGAATTTGGAGTTTTTTCTTCCCAATCTATTTTATCTGTTTCATAGTCACTTCCCCACCAAATAGTTTCAACAGTTTCAGTTGATAACATTCCTTCACTAGTGATCCATTTTGTAATATTTTTTCCGTTGGTTAAAATCTTGAGATCGTGATGTTGTTCCAGGTAAGCAAAGGCTTTAAAGATAAACCGTTTATACATTCTGACGAAAGGTGATGAGCGATTTTGTAATCGGTTGATAGAATGCTGGGTGATAACGATTCTGATATTCTTAAATAAAGGACGGTTGAAACGTATAAACAGGAATAGAAGGAAAATCTCAATATCTAAAAAATGAATGGCCGCTATTTCTTCCTGTTGAAGTACATGACGGACCCTCGAAAATCCCATTAAATTTGTAAAAATCCGGATTGTTCGGTTTTGGGTTTTATAGTGAAAAGGGTAGATATCCATCGATTTTTCAATAATGTCGGATTGTTGTAAACCCAGAACCCCCAGGCATGAATACCCGAGCTCCGTCAAGTTTTTCTGAAAGGCGTGGAATTGCGACTTAAAATGACCCGGGAAGTGATAATATGGCTGGTATAAAAGTATATGTGGCACGAATCAGGAATTTTTATAAGTAATGATTTCATTCATAAAAGATTCCAATACTTCGGCTTTTTTATCCCATTGATATTTCTCTTCGATAAGAGCCCGGCCGTTATTCGATAATTTTTGCTGTAAGTTACGATCGTCAAGAAGCTTTCCGGTTTGGTTCATAAAATCTTTAGGAGTTTCAGCAAGCAGGTAATGGGTACCCGGTTCTATAGCGATGCCTTCTGCTCCAATGGAAGTCGTAATAATGGGAATTCCGCTGGCCAGTCCCTCGAGTATTTTTAGTTTTAAACCGGATCCGGATAATAATGGTACTATTAGAACAGTCGCTTTTTGACGGTAATATTCAATATCATCAACAAAGCCGAGACAAGTAATGCCCGAGTTTTTCAATTTGTCCTGAAACCATTCCGGTATGCCATGTCCGGCTATTTCGAATTTCAAATCCGGGTTGTTTTTATGCAAGTCAGGCCAAACATGCTTTACGAACCATTTAAGTCCCTCTATATTTGGGCGCCAGACCCAGTTCGAAATAGCCAGCAATGTATTATTATCGCGTTCCAGGCTGCGAAGTTTCGGTACATCTGCACCATCTTCAACTACTTCACAATTAAGATCAGGGATCATATCAAGAAATTTATGACGGTCAACCGGGGTGACAGCCGTGACTCCTTCAACCGAGAGCATAGCATCGTGCTCAAATTTTTTCATCAAACGGGCTTGATCAAGTAAAAACCAACGGATGAGCGGATTCGTTGTTTTACGTGCATTGCGTTCCAAAAGCAGGTGTTCTACATTTGCCTGCCGTAAGATAATCGGGATTCCAGGATATCGTTTTTTTAACAGATCAATAAAATGTCCGGAATGTATACCTTCCACTGAAATGATATCAAAGTCGTTGTCAGGGATTTGTGAAAGGATATCACCCATTAACGGTATATCCATACGATGCTGAATAGAAACCGGATGCCTTGTTATTGTTGATTTCAGTACAGATGGAATATTATAAGGTTTAAATTTGGCCGGCAAGCTATACAGGGTACAATAAGAGCTTAGTAAATCAGGCTCTTGTTTATGACGATTTGATTCAAAAGAAGCCATTATCAACTCATGACTGCGATGTGCCATATGTTTGGTGATATTATAAACATAGATAGCACCTCCGTCATTAGGCGGAGCCGGTATCCTCGGCATGACTATTAATATTTTCATTTAAAACCTGTTAAATAAGTTCTTTAAGAGTATCAGAAAGTTGATGGGTTAATAATTTTCGGGAATAAGAAGATATATACTTTAAAGCATTTTGATGCATATCATTGAGGAGTTGTGAGTTTTCTTTACATCTTTTTATTTCATTGGCAAGTTTTATTGGATTTTCCGGTTCAACCGTCATTCCTGCTTCACTCTCTTTACTTACTTTTTTTTGTAATCCATTGGATGTGGAAATGACCGGTATTCCACAGGCCAGGTACTCATAAAATTTAACCGTGATGATCGATTCAAAAATCTTGTAATCATATATAGGATTAAGAGCTAAATCAAAAGAAGATATATATGCCGGGATTTTACTATGATCCTTTAAACCAAGCCATGTAAGGTTTCCTGGTTTTTCACGCTGTAAGACATTTAAGAATGAATTACGCTGTCCACCGTCACCAATGATGATGAATTCAATGTCCAGATCGTCCTCACATAATTTTGCCGCTTTTACCACCGTTCTTAAATCGTGAATAACACCAAATGATCCCACATAACCTACCCTGAATTTATTTTTGTTTATGGGCTCATCTATGAACTTTTCCGGATGTTCCACCGGACGAAATTGTTCAATATCCACTCCATTGGATATGACTTTGATTTTTTGGCCGGGCGCCCGTTTCCGGATAATGTCAGCGGCGGCTTCTGTAACCGGAACAATCATATCAGAATGGCGATAGAGCCATAATTCGACTTTCTTAGAGAATTTGTACATCAGCGAATTTTTATCCACCGAACCAATGTCCACAGCGGCATCTGGCCAGATGTCCCGTATTTCGAGGACGAACTTTGACCTAAGCAACTTGGAAATCAGACAACCCGCAATAGCAGCGAAAATCGGTGGTGAACTCGCATAAACAATATCATAATTTTTAGGGTTTTGTATCACATAAATCAGGGAACTAATCAGGTAGGTAATAAAAAGCCATAACTTTTCGGCGTTATTACGCCGTGCATTAGCCCATACCCAAACACGGTGAATCAAAGCTCCGTGAATCCGGTCCTGCTGATGGAAGGTTTTTCGTTTGTATCGTTCAGGAACAATACCGGTAGGATAATTCGGTAATTCCGATATCACTTCAATGTCCCAGCCTTGCTCGTTCAGGTATCTGACAATCGATTCGGCCCTGGTAGCGCCAGCTCCAATTTCAGGTGGAAAGTATTGTGAGACTAACAGTAATTTCATTAAATCTGGATCCCGGCACGGAGGTGGCTAAAATTATTATTAAAGATATATTTATTGGTTAAACACCAGTGGCCAGATACAGTTTTTAACAGGTTTAAAATCATTCAAGGTTACTCACTAATTATTGATAATGAATTTTCAGTTTAGTTATCTGAAATCATCCACCTAAAAAATTGGCTGATAAGCATAAATATGGTGTTATTTATTTTTATACCTAAAACTAAGAATAAGATAATGTATTTTTTATGCTATATCATCAAGAGACAAATTAAGTGATTACATATTATAAGCAATAATTAAGGGTCATTCAGGCCATGGATGTTGATCATATTTTAAAGTGTACCATAAAAATAATGTTCCGAATTGTGATATTTTGCATTTTTTGAACAATACCAAGGCTCCTATAAATCGCCAGAAATAGGTTATGGATCCAAGTATACGGTTCAAGAAGACATATTGGGGGGCAAATTTTTTTAAATACTGTTTTTGTGACCGGTGCTTTTCTATTTCCATAGGTATGAAAACATTATTGGTCGTTTGTCCACCCAGGTGTATAATCCTGGCATCGGCACAAAAAAGAATTTTCTTACCTGTATTTTTGACGCTAAGGCATAAATCATTTTCCTCCCAATACATAAAATAATCTTCATTCATACCACCTATTTTGACAAATAACTCACTTGGAATGAATATGGCGCTTCCGTTAATTACTTCAACATATTGTGTTTTATTTATCTCGATATGACCAAAAACCTTATTTGGATAAAAAAGTTTCAGAAATGGGAAAGCTATAATCAGCATATGATCAAGGCCAAACTCATTTTTTACAGTTGGTTGATGAGTAAGATCGTTATTTAATGTAAAAGGTCCAATAATACCTGAGTCGGGATAATTAGTTGAGGCGACAAGCAGTTTGTCAATTACGTCATTAACAAATAATGTATCAGGATTTAAAAAAAACAGGTTCTTTCCACTGGAATTTCTTGCTCCCAGATTGTTTGCAGCTGAAAATCCCAAATTCTTTTTAGGATTGATCCAGTTTACATCAGGATATTTATCAATAACTTTTTGCCCGTTTTCTCCCCACCCCGAATTTGTAATTACAATGATTTCAAAATTCTGAACCGAACTATGTTCATAGATAGAAGAGATGCAATCATCAATTAAATTCAATGACCGGTAATTGACAATGATTATTGAAACTTCAGGTGTTAATGTACGAGAGGATTTTTTTTTAGATGGCATCTGTATTAATCAGTAATTAGATGGATTAAGCTGGTTTCGGGTATAAATGCCGAGAATAATGGGAAGCAAAGACGCTTATTAATATGATAAGGGTCATACTATCAAACGCAAAAAATTGTGGGCTGGTCACATTAACGACCAACATACCAGTAAGCAAGCCGAATGATGAGAGAGCAATCATTTTGAGGAATTTCACTTCTGATCGTTTATATATCATCCATAAACGGTGAAGTACAACTATCGAGAAACCAATAATGCTTATTAGGCCTATGATACCTGTTTTAAACCATATGGCCAAATATCCATTATGTATGTAGGTCATTGGTATATAGTCACCTGTTAGAATATAATATCGATGATATTCAACCCCCATACCATAACCGGTAATTGGATTCAAGAATAGTTTGTGAAGGATTGTTTCAGCCTCATAAACTCTTTCTAATAAAGAGGCACCCATTTGCGATTCGGAGGCTAAAGAACTAATAGTATTCCATCTTGCAGCCAAGGCATTCATGACAATATCAAAGATATTGTTAAAGAAATAGTATATCGTTAAGAAACCAATGATGCTTAATAATAAATTCCCCCAAAAAACAGTATGCCTTACTTTTTTTTCACTTGTAAAGAAGATTACAAATAGTATGATGAGAAAAGCTACCCAATAGCCCCTGCTTTGCGTTAAAATTAAACCGGCAATAAATAGAGCGTATATAAAAAATAATAACAACTTAACTATCTTTTTAGGTGTATATGCGGATCCGGTGAGAGCTAAAATAGCTCCCGTTAAGAGAATGATTTCATTTGTGGTCACACGTGCTTTTTGTATTTGCCATTGTACATTAGCAGATATAATAATCTCACGGTAGTTCAAAAAATTCCGAATAAGTACAAAAAAACAAATTAAAACTAAAATGGAGAAGATTACTTTTTGAAATGTTTCTGAATTGAAATGTTTCTTAAAAGGAAAAAATAAGGCAACTCCTATAAAATAAGTCATATCAGAAATGGTATGAAAACGGCTGTGACTGTAGAGGAGGCCATTAAAAAAACCGAAAATGATAAATATCACAAATAATATATACCATTTATCTATACTTGTCTCAATAATGGCTTGACCTGTTATGATTGTCGGAAGGAGATATAACCCGAAAAATAAGGCTGTAAATATGAAAAAAAGAAGATCTGTGAATTGCAGGCCCGGATTATTTTCCAGAAATAAGGCAAAACTTAAAAAATAGAGATAAATAAAATAAACGGGATTTCTTATGATAACTGCAATAAATAAAGCTGCAAGGCCAATGGCTGGTATGATGTAGGTTGATAAACCACTAAATTTATAAAGAACCGCGCTTAAGAATAGGAGAAGGGTTAGGGCAAAAGCCCCAATAAGGACATTTTCTCTATGTAATACAACTTTAAGCATTATTCGTTTCTATCAAAAATAAAAGCGAAATACTCTTTATTCTCACTGTAAATCAAATGTGAGATATAAAACAGACTCATTAAGATGATTACGGTGAGAAAGCTTCCGATTGCAATAAGACTCCGATGCGGCCAATCTTTCTTTTTAGCTATAAATGGTGCATCTACAACGGTAACAGCCGGTATAGCCTTGGCTTCTTGCATCTTGGCTTGTTCGTACATCGGTAGCAAGAACTGTTGAATGTTTTCCTGAACTTTAAGGCCGAACTGTATGTAGTAGTATTTTTGACCGATATCTGGTAAACTATTAAGCTTAACAAGAAAACCGTTTTTATCACCTTTGGTTTTTAGATTATCGATTTTTTGATTGATGGCTGTGAGTTGATTTAGTGTTTGTCGATAAGTAGTATTCTTATTATCCATCGACTGATTTAAATAATTGAGTTTTATTTCTGTCTCAAGCTTTTTAGATGTTAAACTCCCAAAAATATTAATATAGGATTGAAGTTGATCCGGTAAATCATAAATGCCGTACTTTTTCTGAAACTGTGTATTCGCCTGCACCAGGCTGTCTAGTTGATTTTTTGCTTTACGATATTGCTCTCCGATATATTCCCGATATTCTTTAGCTTCTTTAACTGAAATTTGGGTATTGAGGTTATTCAGGAGTTTGACATAATAATCCGCCATATTCTTGGCTCGTTGGGGATCTTTATCCCATACACTGATGACAAAGTTACCTTGATCCTGCGACTCGAAAGAAGTATTCGATTTAAGCTTTTTTATGGCGTCAGCTAAAGGCGTTTTGGAGCCAGAAGTGTCGTAAACTTTAATGAGATTGAAATGTCGGATAACTTTTTCACTTATTGTATGGCTTTGTAATAGTACATAAAAACGATCCGTTTGAGGTGTTTCCTGTCCGATTAAGGAACCGGCTAACGATTGAAGGCTGTTGCCCCCGCTTCCCAGTAAATTATAGCCAATAGATTCATTTTTAGTTGGCAACAAGTTGGCTGTCGATTTATACTCATTATGAATCAAAAAACTCGCCGCTGTTAGTATAACAGTGAGTGAAAACGTAACGATTACAAGAGGCTTACGCTTTCTAAATAAATGCCGAAAAATAGTCGACAGTGGTAATTTGTTATATTCAGGTGTCATATTTAGGATTTGTATTACAGCCTGTAATTAAATTAAACGATTTGAATGATAGTCATTTACAGCTTAAATTTGACGAAGTTTAAGAGAAGAACAGTAGTCGATATTGCACTTAGTATCAGTGAAATACGGGCATTAGTCACATTCTTCTTTTGTATTTCGTAATTTCGTTTCAGGTTCAGGTCTTCGTAAGGAACACGGTCGACAAAAACAATATCACCCGAATGTATTGTGGTTTGATCAGGTTTATACCACGATTTACTTCCGGCTTTTATTACAAATACGCGTTCCGGGTTAGCCGCTATCGTGAAACCTCCGGCATCCTTAACATAATCACTTGCGTCCAAATCAGATTTATAATCATAGT
>Ga0209918_1001229_pt1 | contig 14345 bp, 13 predicted proteins | sample SalPonD_shore_MG_FD_185712 | JGI IMG/M metagenome (GOLD analysis project Ga0209918, IMG submission 185712) | Salt pond soil microbial communities from South San Francisco under conditions of wetland restoration - Salt Pond MetaG... | ecosystem: Environmental > Aquatic > Marine > Intertidal zone...
CTCCATATCCGCCACCCCGCCAGACCGGCCCGACGGTATGGATGACCCATTCGGCCGGCAAGCGATAGCCCGCGGTCATCCGTACCTCGCCGGTCGGGCACCCTTCCAAGCTGCGGCACTCCTCCAGCAGACCGGGCCCGGCCGCCCGATGAATCGAGCCGTCGACGTCACCCCCGCCGAGCAGTGACTCATTGGTCGCATTGACGATCACATCCACAGACAGCCCGGTAATATCGCACCTCAGCACATCCAGCACACAGACCATACTTGCCCTCCCTGATCGCTATCAGCAGCATAGCCGGTCTCGCCTCGTATGGCGCACGGGAGTCCATATGATACGGCATACCGCATGGCTGCTGCTTGCGCTGGTACTGCTCACCGCGCCCAGCTGCTTCGCCGGCCCTGTTGACCGGAACAGCCGAAACGAGGCGCAGATCGAGAAGACGATCCGAGCCAATATCCCCGATCTGAAGATCGATGCCATACGACCGTTCAAACCGATCCCGGGACTGTACGAGATTCGTTCTGGCTCCAATATCTTCTATACCGATTCGAGCGGCCATCATCTCTTGTCGGGGCATATCTTCAGCACTCGAGACCACCGAGATCTGACCGAGGCACGTCTGGAGGAGATCAACCGTATCAACTGGAAGGTGCTGCCCCTCAAGGACGCCATCGTATCCGGTGACCCGAACGGCACACCGGTCGCCATCTTCACCGATCCGAAATGCCCCTATTGCCGCAAGCTGGAAACCCAGCTGCCGAAACTCAAAGGCGTCAAGGTCTATACCTTTCTCTATCCACTGGAACGCATCCATCCGGGCTCACATGCCACCGCCGAGGCCATCTGGTGTGCCAAGGATCGTCACAAGGCATTGCTGGATGTCATGCTCAAACACGGCAAGCTGCCCAAGGCCCAGTGCACCACACCAATCGACCGAAACCTGAAGCTGGGACATCAGCTCGGCATCGGCGGCACCCCCACGCTGATCGCCCACGATGGCCGAAAACATGCGGGATATCTGCCGGCGAACAAGCTCCGGACCTGGCTTGCACGGGCACCCTCCTCTGACAAATAGGGATCACCCCTCGTCCAGAACCGACGAAAGGCTTATTGAAACGATATGCGAGAAGACAGAAAAAACGACGAATTGCGCCGCATCCACATTGACACGGCGTTCAACCTTCATGCCGAGGGCTCGGCCCTGATCAGCTTGGGGGACACCCGGGTGCTGTGCACCGCTTCGGTCGAAAACAAGGTTCCCCCTTTCCTGCGGGATACAGGACGCGGATGGATCACGGCCGAATACGGCATGCTTCCCCGGTCCACGCATACGCGCGGCATACGCGAGGCGGCAAAAGGCAAACAGGGAGGACGCACCGTCGAGATTCAGCGCCTGATCGGCCGCAGCCTGCGTGCCGTAGTGCCGCTGGAGAGACTTGGCGAACGCACCGTTCATCTCGATTGCGATGTGCTTCAAGCCGATGGCGGAACGCGCACCGCGGCCATCACCGGCGCCTGGGTGGCATTGCGCACTGCCGTCAACGGCCTACTCCATGACGGCGTACTGGAAGATGACCCCATTCAGGCACAGGTCGCGGCAGTCAGCTGCGGCATCATCGATGGCCGCCCCCTGCTCGATCTGCAGTACAGCGAGGACTCAAAGGCGCAAATGGATGCCAACTTCGTCATGACTTCGGAAGGTGGCATTGTCGAGGTACAGGCCACAGCAGAGGACAAACCTCTTGCGTGGGACGATATCGTGCGGCTCAAGGATTTGGCCGAGAAGGGGATCGGAACGCTCTGCCGCTTCCAGACTGAGGCGATACAGCGGCATCAATGCAGCTGATCATCGCCAGCAATAACCCGAAGAAGCGCCTCGAGATCGCGGCGATTCTGGATGGCCTCGGCATCGAGATCGTTCCGGCAGAGTCGACCCGTTTCGTCGAGGTGGATGAGGATGGGGAGACCTTTTCCGACAATGCTAGGAAGAAGGCGGAGGCCTTTGCCCACGCCAATCACCTTCCATCCCTGGCCGACGATTCAGGCCTCTCTGTGACGGCGCTCGACGGCGCACCCGGTGTCCACTCGGCCCGCTACGCCGGCGATGATGCCACCGACGCCAGCAACAACGACAAACTACTCGGGGCCTTACAGGGCATCGATGACCGTACCGCCCGTTTCGTCTGTGCACTGCACCTGAGCTATCCCGACCGGATCCCGGCCATCACGGCCGAAGGCTCGGTGGAGGGTCACATCCTCGAGCACCCGGACGGCAGGGGCGGGTTCGGCTACGATCCGCTCTTCTTCTGTCCGGAGCTCGGCAAAAGCTTCGGCCACGCCTCTCCGGAAGAGAAGGCCCAGGTCTCCCACCGCGGACGCGCCCTGAGGCAACTGGCACAGAGACTCGGAGCACAGCTTGGAACATAATGCCGGTGACATGACCGGCTGCCGTCGCTGCCCGCGGCTGGCAACGTTTCTGGACGAGATTCGCACCCAATATCCGGATTACCACGCCGCCCCCGTGCCGGCATTCGGCGCCCCGCATCCCCGACTGCTGATCGTCGGCCTCGCCCCCGGCATGCACGGCGCCAACCGGACCGGTCGACCGTTCACTGGCGATTACGCCGGTGTCATGCTCTACGAGTGCCTGCACGAGCTGGGACTCGCCTCTTCGCCTGTCTCCAGCGATATCTCCGATGGCCTGACCCTGGATAACGTGCGCATCACCAATGCAGTCAAATGCCTGCCGCCACAGAACAAGCCGCAGACAAGCGAGATTCGCGAGTGTAATGCGTTTCTAAAGAGAGAGATCGCTACGCTGCCACACGACTGCTCACTACTGGCACTGGGCAGCATTGCCCACCAAGCCACCCTGCGAGCCTACGACATGAAATTATCGTCGCTGAAATTCGCGCATGGCGCCGAACATACGCTGCCGGACGGACGGAGGCTGGTCGACAGCTATCACTGTTCACGCTACAACACGCAGACGAAGCGGTTGACCCGGGAGATGTTCATGACGGTGTTGCAGCGGGCGGCGACCACCGACTGAGGCGACTCAGCCCCTATTCTGTAGATCCTGCGCGCTGGCCTTGAAGCGCTTCATCTGGCCATAGACCAGACCGGGATAGCTGTCGTTCTTCAATGAGCCGTTGTAGGCGGCCAGTGCGCGGGTCGTCGTGCCGTAACGGTTCAGATAAGTGCGCAGAATGGCGCAGCCGTAACGCACATTGGTTTCGATCTCAAAGAGATTGTCATTCGACGAACCCAGTTGACGCTTCCAGAACGGCATCACCTGCATTAGGCCACGGGCACCGGCATGGCTGATAGCGAACCGGTCAAAATGGGACTCTACGGCAATCACGGCCAACACCAGTTCCGGCGAGATATGGAACCGCCTGCTGTAAACATAGACCCAGCGCGCCACGTCCCCAGCCTCAACATCATCGGAAATCCAGCGGCCGACCACCTGCTGCATATCCCGGATCCAGACCGTCCTCTCAAAACGGTCGCTCTGCGGTGCTGGAGCCGGCTCCAGCATCTTGCGCATGCGTAGCCGCTCTTTTTGATCGATCTTGGTCAGGTGGGTACTGGGAATGACATGCACACGCTGTTTCCCCGATACAATCAGGTTCGAGGCATCCTTCGGTGAGGGCTGGAACAGAACCGTCACACCCACCAGCAACACACTCATCAGGACAACGGCCCACATGCGGCCGCCCGCGGTCAGATCAAAACGCATTTCCCCATTCTAGGGCGTGCTCACATAAAATGCGAACGAGCCCTAGTCCGCATCGAGCTGCAGCAGCGCCGAGATATGCCCGACTGCCTCCTCCAGCGCGATCTCCTGCTTCTCACCGCCACGCCGCGCCACCTCGACCACGCCCTTCTCCAGCCCGCGGTCGCCCACCACGACATGCAGCGGAATACCCATCAACTCGGCATCACGGAACTTCACGCCGGGACGCTCCTTGCGGTCATCCCAAAGCACCGTGAACCCCGCATTCTGAAGTCCTTCGACCAGTTGCGCCGAGGCCTGCATCACCGACTCCCCCTGCCCGAGCGAGAGGCAGGCCACATGGAACGGCGCCAGATGGACCGGCCAGCGGATACCCGCCTCGTCATGACACTGCTCGACCACGGCCGCAACCAGCCGCGAAATACCGATGCCGTAGCACCCCATCGTGGCGAACGCCCGCTTGCCATCCTCCCCCTGGAATGCAACCTCCATGGCCTCCGAATAGCGTGTTCCGAGCTCGAATACATGTCCGACCTCGATGCCGCGACTCAGCGCGATCCCCCCCCCGCATTGGGGACAGGCATCGCCCTCACGACTGGTCCGGATATCCGCGAACCCCGCTCCTGACACATTCTTGGCCATATCGAGACCGGTCACATGTGCATCCTTGCGGTTCGCGCCGGCCGCCATGCCGATCGCGCCACGCAGTGTCTCGTCGGCGATGATTTCTGCCTTCAGCCCCTGCGGCCCGACAAATCCGGCCACCCCGCCAACCGCAGCGACCTGTTCATCCGAGGCCAGCTCCAGCTCATCGGCCTGCAGCAGCCTCGCCAGCTTGACCTCCTGCACCTGATCATCGCCACGCACGCATACAGCCACAGTCTCATCCTCTCCATCCTGACGCCGCACACGATAGATCAGTGTTTTGACCAGCTGGGCCGGTCCGACATGCAGCAGCGGCGCCACATCCTCCACCACCGTCGCGCCGGGGGTCTCGACCACCTCCATCGTCTCGTCGCCTTCGCAGTCGGGCAGGGCACGGACGCTTCGGGCCATCTCCAGATTGGCTGCGTAATCGCACCCTTCACAGTGGGCGATGACATCCTCGCCGGAGTCGGCCAGCACATGGAACTCATGCGAATTGCTGCCGCCAATACTGCCGGTATCCGCCTCCACGGCACGAAACCGAAGCCCCAGACGGGTAAAGATACGGTGATAGGTATCGAACATGTTGCGGTATTCGCGCCGGAGATCGTCGTCGTCGGCATGGAACGAGTAGGCATCCTTCATCATAAACTCGCGACCGCGCATCAGACCGAAACGGGGACGCACCTCGTCGCGGAACTTGGCCTGGATCTGATAGAGGTTCATCGGAAGCTGGCGGTAGGAGCGAAGCTCCCGCCGCACCAGATCGCAGACCACCTCCTCGTGGGTGGGGCCGAGACAGGAGGCGTGATCGTGCCGGTCGGTAACACGCAGAAGCTCCCTGCCATACTTCTCCCAGCGGCCGGACTGCTTCCACAGATCGGCCGGCTGCACCATCGGCATCAACAGCTCCTGTGCACCGGCGCGGTCCATCTCCTCGCGCACCACCGACTCGATGTGGCGCAATACACGCAGGCCCAGCGGAAGAAAATCGTATACACCACTGGTCACACGACGGACATAACCGGCCCTGAGCAGTAGTTTGTGGGAGACCACCTCGGCATCAGCCGGATCCTCCCGAAGCGTGGGAGCAAAGAGTTGGGAAAGCTTCATCTGTCCGTTCCTTTCGATTATGTCGCGACAGGCATCGCCCATGCCGCGCCGCCGACAGTGCTATGCCATCGATATTCGATCTACTATGAGATGAAATACTGCATCCGAGCCGGATCGTCCTCAAACAGTCGTCTGCGTACCCTCCGACGCGTCATGCGCGACAATGCGGCCATTCTCGACATTCCAGCGCCTGCTCAGCATCGTCGTCATCTCGTCGGCCGGCACCGGTTTGCTAAACAGATAACCCTGCACGATATGGCATTGATGATCATGCATAAAGGCAAGCTGCTCGGCGGTCTCCACACCCTCGGCGATTACGGTCAGATTCAGCTGTTGTGTCATCGAGATGATCATCGCGGCAATGGCAGCATCATCCAGGTCGTCTGGCAGATCGCACACAAACGAGCGATCCACCTTGAGGATATTCAGTGGCAGACGCTTCAGGTAGGAGAGCGACGAATAGCCGGTCCCGAAATCGTCCATCGACACCTGCACACCCATCTCCCGCAGCCTGTACAGCAGGGTGATACTCATCTCCGGATCACGCATCGCCATGCTTTCGGTAATCTCGATATCGAGCAGTTCGGGCGGCATCCCGGTCTCGGTCAGCGCCATCTTTACGTGCATGGAGAGATCGGGATGGTGGAAATGCTGGGCCGAAAGGTTGACCGAAATATGGAGGTCCTCGTAACCCATATCCATCCAGACACGATTCTGCCGAACCGCCTCCTTGAGGGCCCACTGATCCATGGCCACGATCAGACCCGTCTCCTCGGCAATACGGATAAACCTGCCCGGCGGGATCAACCCCTCTTCCGGATGATCCCAGCGTATCAACGCCTCCGTACCGACCACCTCGCCCGTGCGGATATCGATCTGCGGCTGGTAGAAGAGCCGGAACTCGTCATGCTCGATCGCATGGCGCAGACTCGTCTCCAACTCCATACGCTCCACGGCGAGATCGCTCATCTCGTCGGAATAGATATGGTAGGTATTGCCGCGCTCCTTGGCGCGATACATGGCCATATCGGCCCGCTGTAACAGGTCGGCCGGGGCGATCTTGCCAGGATGGCCGAAACTGATACCGATACTGGCCGACATGTACAGTTTCCGGTCTTCCAAGGTAAACGGCTCGGCCATGGCTGCGAGCACCTTCTCAGCCGAGGCCACGGCGTCGTGCGAATTGCGGATATCGGTCAGGACAATGGTAAATTCATCGCCTCCCAGCCGGGACACGGTATCGGCCGCACGAACACAGGCCTTCAGACGGCCGGACACGGCTGTCAGCAACTGGTCGCCGATATGATGCCCCATGGTATCGTTGATCATCTTGAAACGGTCGATATCCATGAACAGGATCGCGAGCCCGGTCTTGCTGCGGCTCGAAAGTGCCTGTGTCAGGCGGTCCATCATCAGGCGCCGGTTCGGCAAACCGGTCAGCACATCGCCGTAGGAGAGGCGCCACAGATGGTCCTCCGTCCGCTGCCGCTCCATCGCAATACCGGCGAAATGCGCCGCCACCTGTAGCAGTGAAGCGACATCATGATCGACTTCCGAATTCAGGGATGCACCCGTCTCCTCATCGAAGAGCAGGGTAAAATAGCCGAACACATCCCCACCCACACTGCGGATCGGCGTCATCGCAACCGCATTGTAACCGTGTTTGATAAATCGGCCGTCATGCTCGGGGCACATCCCCCCCATCAGCACTTCCTTGCCCGAGGCTGTGGTGGGCGAAGGCTCCCCGGTGGCCCCACACGCACCACAACAGATCCAGCGATCCTCATCATCATCAAAGGTGGCCACCAGCGCGGCGGGAAGGCTGGAAGAGCTGATCGTCCGATGGGACGAATGGCCGCTGCCGGAGGCGACCACAACGGTATGTCCGCCTGTCTGCCGCTCCACCATCGCCATCAACACCTCAAGGGTCTCTCCGATGGGACGACCGCTGGCCAGCATCTCCAGAATCTGGTTCTGTTCTATCATGCGTGTTTCGCTGCGTTTGCGCTCGGTGATATCACGCAGGGCGCCCTCAATGCCCTGCACGTGCCCCTTATCACCGATCAGCACATGCGCGTTCAGCGAACAGAGCACGCTGCGCCCGCCGGCGGTACGGATGCTGACCTCGACATCATGAAGATTATGGCAGGCGTGCAGTTGCTCCAAGAGATCCTTCCACGCCGATGCATCATGCAATACATCGGTAATTGGACACCCCTGCAGTGCCTCCACCTCGTATCCGGCGAACGCCCGGACGGAGGGGCTGACCAGCACGATCCGGCCTCTGGTATCGGTACGGAAATAGACATCCTGGATGGTTTCGAAGATGGAGCGGAACTTGGCCTCACTCTGCTTGATAGTCTCCAGCGCATGTTGCAGTTCTGATGTGCTTTCCCGTTTCGCCCCCTTCTCCGACGTGGACGAGGACTGCTGCTCAGACTCGAGACGGTGAATATCGTCAAGCAGCGCCTTGTGCTGTAGCGCCTGATTACAGACATGGATCAGGTCGTGTTTCACCACGGGCTTGGTCAGATAGTCATATGCACCGTGGCGAAGTGCCTCCACCGCGGTTTCGGCACTCGGCGCCCCCGTCATCATCACGACCTGACAACTCAGATGATGGCCCGTGATATGGTTGAGCACATCCAGACCCGTTTTCGGCCCAAGCAGGATATCGCAAAGAACTAGGTCGAAGTTGCCGGACTGCAGGGCCTCGATCGCGGCTTCGAAACTTCCGGCCGTCTCGACATCATGTCCCTGCGCCTCGAGCATGATGCTCAAGGTATCGCGGATACTGGCTTCATCGTCGACGATCAGAACGCTAGACAGAAATCCCCCCTGCCAACCTGCAACACAAATATCACAGTATAGTAGTCACGATAGTACGGTTTTTCCAATGGCCCTGACTTCTCACCGACAAACACACGATCAGTCAGAAAGCGGCCTGCCATCGGTCGGCAATTCCACTGTCACCTTTGTCCACGCGCCCTCCTCGCTCTCGAAACGCAGACATCCGCCATGCTCGCGCGCAATCGCAAACCCGGCGAACAGACCCAGACCCGCATGCTGATCCCCATCCTTGGTCGAGAAGAACGGCACGGAAAGATGCTCCATCACCTCCTGCGCCATGCCGCAACCATGATCGTAAAACTCCAGACGGACATACTCTCTGCCATCCCGATTGAAAGCTCTGCCGGAAATATCGAGCATCTTCCCGGCATCTGCTCCCGGAAAACGCTCGTCCAGCGCCTCCCGTGCATTGGTGATCAGGTTCATGAAGAGCTGCTGTATATCGGTGGCGCTGCACCGAAGCCTGGGCAGATCCACGGCCAGATCGATCTGGACCTGTACGCCATGGTTCCTCAGCTGCGCACCCACCAGCTGCATGCTGGATTCGATCAGGTCGGCCACCTGCACCTCTTCGCGGGCGCCCGGCGAGCTGCGCGCCAGCCTGCGAAGATTGTTGACGATCCCGGAAATGCGCATACCGCCGTCGATAATCTTCTGAAGCATGCCGGCCTGCCTTTTGTCCAGGGAGAGGACATCCAGCAGAATCTGGGCATAGTTGATGATGCCTGTAAGCGGGTTGTTGATCTCATGCGCCGCCCCGGCGGCAAGCTCACCCACCGCCGCCAGCTTGGCGGCATGCAGCGTTTCCGCCTGCATCCGGCGAAACTCCTGTTCGGCCCGCTTCTCGCCACTGATATCACATACCAGTGCGGTCAGCAGGGCTCCGTCACCGGAACCGATCCGGTTGACCGCCATGCGCAGATGGATCGGTGCTCCGTTCTTGTGCACACCCGACATCTCACACGATACAGTCCCCCCCTCGCCAGCACGTCCCTCGCGGGAAAGTGCCTCGTAGGCCTCGACACTGCCGACATCCATCAGCGACCTGATATCACGCCCCAGAACCTCTTCCGCCTCATAACCGAAGATGCGTCCCGCCGCAGGATTGTAGAGCCGCACCGCATCCGTCCCGTCCACGACAAGAAGGCCATCCGGCAGGGACTCGGCGATCGCTCGATATTGCGCCTCTGTGATCATCAAAACCTCGCCCGACTCATCCAGAACTCTCCACCCCTAGCATCATGCAACGCAGCGGTCTGACCAACCATAACGGCTTGTTCATCTCCGCGATAGGGCAACACCCGGCTGGAAATACGCCCTTGCGACACGAGAGGCCTAGAGAGCCTGTCGGGCTCTATCCCCTGCCGGACAGAGCCTTCAGAAGGCGTTTGTGGATATCCTCAAAGCCGCCATTCGACAGGATCAGCACATGATCGCCCGATTCGGCATGTTCGGTCAGATGCCGGATAATGGCGTCGGCATCCGGAAGGACCGATGCATGTTCGCCGATCTCGCGGCATACCCGCTCCACATCAAGCGCCTGTTCAGGGCGAAGATTGCGCTGAGAGGGCGGCACGAAAAGGACGAAATCGGCTGCCTCGAAGCAGCCCGGCAAACGCACCTGATGGATGTTCATGCGCATGGTATTGCTGCGCGGTTCCACCACTACCCACAACCGTTCGCCCGGTCCAAGCCGGGATCCCATCGCCGACACGACTCCTTCGATGGCCGTGGGATGGTGGGCGAAATCGTCGTAGACACGGACACCATCCGCCTCGCCCATCAGGGTCATGCGCCGCCGGATGCCTGCGAAGGTTTCGAAACCCTTGCTAATGGTGTCGGCCGGAACGCCGAGCATGGTCGCGGCGACGGCGACGGCACAGGCATTGGCAACATGGTGACGGCCGATCATGCTCCACTCCGCCTCGATAAAAACGGCATCGTCACACCACAGGCGAAACCGCGAACCATCACCGCTCAGCGACTCCCATTGCCAACCGGCCTCCGTCTCGCCGCCTCGCTCGGCGAAGCCAAACAGCGGCGTCCAGCTCCCCCGTGCCAGCACGTCGGCGATATTGGTATCGTCGGCATTGAAGATCAGATGCCCCGATGCCGGCACCGTACGTACAAGGTGGTGAAACTGGGTCTTGATCGCCTCCAGATCCGGGAAGATATCGGCGTGATCGTATTCCAGATTATTCAGGATCAGGGTGCGCGGCTGATAGTGAATGAATTTCGAACGCTTGTCGAAAAAGGCGGTATCGTACTCATCGCCCTCCAGCACGAATGGCTCGCCCTCCCCGAGCCGGGCACCCCCGCCAAAGTTCTCCGGCACACCACCGATCAGAAAACCGGGCGAAAGGCCCGCCGTATCAAGCACATGTGCCATCAGGCTGGCGGTCGTCGTCTTCCCGTGCGTACCTGCCACCACGACGCTGTGCCGCCCCGGCAGGATATGATCGTGAAGAAACTGTGCGCCTGATGTATAGGGAATGCCGTCATCCAGAACCGTCTCCACCTCGACATTACCCCGTGAAACGGCGTTGCCAACCACGACCAGATCGGGCCGAGGCACGAGGTTCTCCGCGTCGAATTCGGTCACAGCGATCCCCATCGCCTCGAGATAATCGGACATGGGCGGATAGATGCCGCTATCCGAACCGGTCACATGGTAGCCGCGCTTGCCGGCCAGACAGGCGATCGCGGCCATCGCCGTACCGCAGATGCCGAGGATGTGAAGGTGCTTTTTCTTCATCGGGAGGATTTCACCATAACTTACCCGATTCACAAAGCGGCAAAACATGGCAAGCTTGCCGCATGAGCACACCACTGCTTCCGTGCGTCACGGTGGAAACCGGGCCCGCTCCCGAGGCCACCGTCATCTGGCTGCATGGCCTGGGTGCGGACGGCCACGATTTCGAACCCGTTGTGCCGGAGCTGCACCTTCCCGACGAACTTCCCGTCCGCTTCATCTTTCCTCATGCGTCGGCGATACCGGTCACCATCAACGGCGGCTATATCATGCCCGCATGGTACGACATCAAGCAGACGGACCTCGGCATTGAGCACGACGAGGCAGGCATTCGCGCTTCCGCCCAGCAGATTCAGATGCTAATCGAGCGTGAGCGGATGCACGGCATGCCAGCGAACCGCATCATGCTTGCCGGTTTCTCGCAGGGCGGCGCCATGGCGCTGCACGTCGGCCTGAGGCAATCCACGCCTCTCGCCGGCATCATCGCGCTCTCGGCCTACCTGCTTCTGCCCGAATCACATGCCAACCCGGACGCCCTATCCGCTCCCGTGTTCATGGCACACGGCATCAACGATCCCGTCGTCCCGTTCTTCCTGGGCGATGAATCGCGACGCAAGCTGGAACGGCAGGGATGCCGGATTGCATGGCACACCTATCCGATGGAGCATCAGGTCTGCACCGAGGAGATTGGTGCCATTGGCAAATGGATATCGCACACCCTCTCCGGTACCGACTGACAACACAGGGAGGCCGATATGCTGCAGCGACTGATCACACGACATGCCATCCCGCTTCTACTCACCCTGTGCGCATGCCTGCATCCCCTCGACGCCCATGCAGCGACAGCGATCACGAAAAGCAATCCGGCAGCACAGACCGAACCCCTGACGGAGGGGCTGGTCAATGCCTTCGCGCATCAGGATTTCAAGCGCGCCGGACAACTGGTCAACGCCATCCGAAAACGGTTCCACAACATGCGCCGGAAAATGAAATCCCGTCCGTTCAACGAACGGAAAGAGCGTGAACTCGCCATGATGCACGCCTGGCTCCGGGTCATTACAGTCGCCATCCGTAACCGTTCAGGTATTGGTGGCGCTATCGCCGCCAACCAACTGACCGCTGCCATGATACGCAATGAGAGGTTCCCGGATACGGTCAAAAGCTCGATCGCCTGGCTTGACTACCTGTCTAGGGATATCGTACTGCTGAACATGGAGGGCCCCAAAAGCAACGCCAGCCTGCTGGCCATCCGGCGTGACGACATCACCATCACGTGGAACCACCTGCGGAACCTTCTGCTCAAGAACTTCCGCAACAAAACGATCACCATGAATATCGACCACCTCGTCAAGCACCTGGACACGCACCTTGACCGAGCCAGTCAGATCGCGGACGGAAAGCAGCTCGGTGCGTGGGTCGAAAAGCTCGAACATCTTCCGGACCCGGAGAAAAAGGGCTAATCGGCTGCCAAATCAGGATGTCTTGTCGGGAAACTCGAACTCCTCGGCCTCGACATAGATATTGGCCGGATAGACCGGACCGATATCAACGATCAACCAGGTATCGCCCCGCTCACCCAGTTCGATATCCAGCACATCACCCTCCCTGAGCAGCGACATGATCTCCTCGGGAAGCATCACCGGGCCGATATGCCCTCCCTGTGAATCGAAGTGCAGCCACAACTCCTTTCCGGCAAGCCGAAAAATACGGGCATGCCCCTCGACAAAGCGGGCGAAACGCTTCCCCCGCAACCGGGGCGATACACCGCTGCCCAGCCGGACATAATGAAACAGCATGCGCGCCGCCTTGGCCGTGCGAATGCATTCCGGCTCCATCTCGGACACCACCGTCATGAAGTCCATCCTGCGAACCTCGGAAAGCCAGCCCTGCCGGCCGCAAAAAGCCAGCCAGTCGCGTAATACAGCGCAATACTCCTCGATGGCGACACTGTCACCATCCAGTTCGCGCAACAGAAACCAGCCAAGAAAATCGCGTAGGTGTTCCGGTTCGAACTGATCTAGGTCGAGCGGCCCCAAATCGAGTGCCGGTTCGATATCGCCGCCCAGCAACTCCTCCATGTGCGCATCAAGCGCACTCTCCCACTCTTCCAGCCCCGACTCTTCAAACTCCTCGAAATCGTGAAAAAGGTCGGAGAAGTGCAGCAGGTAATCGGCCAGATACTCCATACATGCCTCCGCCACCGGGCCATGCTCACCATCCCGGTCCGACTGCGCCCGTACGAAGCCGTCCAATACTTCCTGCATCAACACCGCGCCCTCCCGAATCGAATAAAATCGCCGCCGATCATGTCTCGAACAGCGGTGCCCGACAGAATAACACACTCTGCATGCAGCCGCCGCCCGGACCTCCCCTTGCCCCGAACCCGCGATCCCGTTATGGTCGCGTCGCCGAAAAACAGCGTTCCAATCGTTTCAGGAGAGAGACCATGCAGATCAATGCTCCCAGCATCCGTCAGGGGATGATTCTTGAGGTTGGCGGCGTACTCTGGCGCGTCATCAAGGCCCAGCATGTCACACCGGGCAAGGGCGTGGCCTGCATGCAGGTCGAGATGCGCAACATCGAAACCGGCAACAAGTCCAACAAGCGCTTCAACTCCACCGAACGGGTCGAACGGGTCACGCTGTCCCAGCGGCCGATGCAGTTTCTGTACGAAGACAGTGGCAACTACTATTTCATGGACATGGAGACCTTCGATCAGATACCTCTGGATGAGGAGCTGATCGAACATGCCAAGCCCTATCTACTGCCGGAGACGGAGGTCGTCATCGAGTTTCATGAAGAGCGGCCGCTGAACGTCCAGCTGCCGCAGACCGTCGTGCTGGAGGTGGTGGAGTGCGATGCCGCCATCAAGGGACAGACCGCCACCGGCTCCTACAAGCCGGCAAAGCTCGAAACTGGCGCCTCGGTGATGGTACCGCCCTATCTGGAGTCGGGCACTAAAATCAAGGTCAACACTGAAGACGGAAGTTACGTCGAACGCGCCTGAGCCTTTCCATCCGGAGCGGACCTATACGGACTCCCGCTCTCCCTGCAGGAAATCGCGCACACTGTCGGTAAACGTATTGAAATCGATCGGCTTCTCGAGATAGCCGTCAAATCCTTCGCGAAGCAGGCGCTCGCGATCCCCCTTCATGGCGGAGGCGGTCAGCACCACCACGGGGATATCGCGTGTCTGCTCATGCCTGCGCAACTCCTGCATGGCATCGAGACCGCTCATGCCG
>Ga0209918_1001233_pt1 | contig 14330 bp, 11 predicted proteins | sample SalPonD_shore_MG_FD_185712 | JGI IMG/M metagenome (GOLD analysis project Ga0209918, IMG submission 185712) | Salt pond soil microbial communities from South San Francisco under conditions of wetland restoration - Salt Pond MetaG... | ecosystem: Environmental > Aquatic > Marine > Intertidal zone...
ACGAGGGTTGGTAAAATTTATAAGAAAATATAAATTTCCATCTTCAGAAATTAAAACTCGCTGTAGTTATGCGAAATTACTTATGGCATCATAAATAATATATAACATAAATGGATATTGATTTTTACTTTTTTGTTATTTTTATTTATTCTCATTAGAAGATACAATATAAAGGACTTCAAAATATATGATATAGAGATCATTTATTAAGTAAAATTTTTAATTCTTCGATCTTTATACTTTATAGAAGCAAATTAAATAATTCAAATAGCTATTTTAAAAATATCATAATAATTTCATAATACGTAGAAAAAGTGTAATTAAAAATGAGTGAAGGAGAAAAGAAGAAAAGAACAAAGAAAGAAAGAATAGTAGGAATAGATTTAGGAACGAGTAATAGTGCATGTGCAGTATTAAATGCTGTTGGAAAACCAGAGATCGTCCCAGCTGCAGAAGGAAGAACGCTAGGAGGAAAAGCATTTCCTTCCTATGTCGCGTTTGATGAAAATGGTCGTAAAATTGTTGGAGAGCCCGCACGAAGACAAGCGCTTTCAAATCCAGATGGTACTGTTACAGGGATAAAGAGAAAAATGGGTACATCCTACAAGGCGAAAGTACAAGTGGGAGGAGAAGAAAAAGAATTTACCCCGGAAGAAATTTCAGCGATGATATTGAGAAAAATAAAAAATGACGCATCTGATTATTTAGGCGAGGAGGTCAAAAAAGCAGTAATCACCGTACCAGCCTACTTTAATGACGCTCAAAGAACATCAACAAAAAATGCAGGAGAAATAGCTGGTCTTGAAGTTGTCCGAATGATAAACGAACCCACCGCAGCTTGTTTAGCTTATGGTCTAGATAGAGTTTCAGAAGAATTACTTAAAATATGTGTTCTTGACCTTGGTGGAGGTACATTTGATGTCACCATCATGGAATACGGAGAAGGTGTGGTTGAAGTATTATCCACTGCGGGTGATACTCAATTAGGTGGAAGAGATATGGATGATAAGATCACCGATTGGATTGCTGAAGAGTTTAAAAACAAAAACGGTATTGATCTTACTAATGATAAAAAGGCAATGATAAGAGTTAAAGATGCTGCTGAGAAAGCGAAAATAGAATTATCTACTACCTTATCTACAGATATTAATCTCCCCTATATAAGTCAAAAAGATGGTAATCCAGTTCATTTAGAAATGGAATTAACAAGAGCTAAATTAGAACAATTGATTGAACCAGTTCTCAAACGTTTAGATCCTATTATGAGACGTTCATTGGGAGATAGTAAATTATCTAGAGATGAAGTTGATAAAATACTCCTAGTTGGTGGTCCTACTCGAATGCCTTGCGTTCAAGATAGATTCAAAAAATTCTTCAATCAAGAACCAGAACATTCAGTTGATCCTATGGAATGTGTTGCAATAGGTGCGGCAATCCAAGCAGGAGTAATTGCGGGAGATGTTGAAGATTTATTATTACTAGATGTTACTCCTCTATCTTTAGGAGTTGAGACTTTAGGTGGAGTATTTACAAAATTAATTGAAAGAAATACAACAATTCCTACTGAAAAGAAACAGAAATTTAGCACTGCTGCCGATAATCAGCCCGCGGTAACGATTAACGTACTTCAAGGAGAAAGGACTATGGCGAAAGATAACATTTCTTTAGGTGAATTTCATCTTACGGGAATTCCACCCGCCCCTAGAGGTGTTCCCCAAATTGAAGTTAAGTTCTCAATTGATGCAGATGGAATAGTCCACGTGACAGCTAAAGATTTAGGTACAGGAAAAGAAACTGGAATTACAGTTTCAGGAGCGAAAGGTTTATCTGAGGATGAGATTCAACAGAAAATAAGAGAAGCTGATAAATATGAAGATGAAGACCAGAAAAAGAAGGAATTAATTGAAGCGAGAAATAATGCAGAATCGATGATTTATCAGATTAGAAAGTTGATGGAAGATAACAAGGATAAAATTCAAGAAGATGAGAAACAACAAATTGAAAATGCTATTAAATCTTTAGAAGAAGATATAAAAACTGAAGATGTTCAGCGAATAAAACAAGGAATTGAAAATTTACAAAAAGCTATGCATGGATTTTCGCAAAGAGTATATTCTCAACAAGGTCAACAACAAGCATATCAACAAGCTGCTGAGCAAGCACAGAGAGCAGCACAAGGAGATGTACCTCCTGGAGGTATGGGTGGTCAGACTGGTGGAGGATCAACTGGTGCTGGAGGAGCATCCTATAAGAGTGGTGAAGACAAGAAGAATGTAGTGGATGTAGAATGGGAAGATAACAATGAAGATGAATAATATGATTTTGGGATGAGAAAGACTAAATAAAAGATCAAAATATAAATATTTTTATATTTTTTGGAGTATATAATTCAGAACTCTTTCTTTTTTCATTTTATTTTTATTTATTTTATAATAATTAAATATATTCTCTAATTTTACTAGAAAAAGATCATTTGGATGATGAAATATTCATCTTTAACCTTTCTATTAAATAGGATAGTGGTACATATTTATGTTTATAAAATTTCTCTTCAATTTTCAATGCAAGAAATTCACTAGCACGACTCATCAAATATTTAACAGAGAATAAAGCTTTGATTTTATCATATATGAGGATTACTATAATAGTAAATAACGCCATGGTTATGAAATAAAAAAACCAAAAATTAACGAGATTTAGAGCAGGTACGGGTATCAGCATAAGTAAAAAACCGGATAAATAAATGCTAAAAGAATAATAGGAATAATAAAAGAGAAAATTATATTGTGAATCAAAATTAATAATCTCGAATTTTTCGAAAGTTATCAATGATGTAAAAGTGAGAATGATTAACCCTAATGAATATATAACCCATAAAAAACTATTCCTTAAAATGAACATAGGGAATTGGAATAAGATTCCAAAAAGAAGTAATGCTACTGATATTACGATTAAGGGTAATGAATATTTTTTAAGAAAGTGTTTATTGTCATCTTTTCTATTAAAATCAATTTCCTTTATTAAATCACCAAAACACGATCCATAAATGAAAAATGGCAAAAAAGGGATCAATGGATTCTGCCGATCATCTAATGGATAAAGTAATTGATAGAAAACATTAACAATAGAATTACTAGTCGAGAAAGTCTGTAGCATAAATTTTATAATTGGATTAAAAATCAGAATTGAAGTAGCAGTAATAAATCTCGTTTTTTTCGAAAGTTTTAATAGAGGCCAATATAAAAATAAAGTTATTGATATAGTGAATAAAATCCACCATGAAAAAATATTAGAAAGACCTGGTTCTTGAATATATGTACCCAAATTAAAAAATAGAGCAATAATTAGGAGAATACTGGCACGTATAAAATAAGTGTTTCTTAAAACTCTGTTGCTTCTTTTCTTCTGCTCAAAACTCTCATTAAGCTTTTTTGTATAGGAAAATTGAAGGCTTACTCCAGAAATGAACAAAAAACCAGCTGCACCCAAAGGTTCGAAAATTGGTACTATGGTATCATAGAAAAAAGGGACAATAGAGTAATCCATCCACCATACAAATAGATGACCAAATAAAATCCAAATTATACAAATACCTCTAAAAAAATCTATACATCCTATTCTTTTCTTCATTACCCAATAAAATATCCCATTAATTAATATTAAAAATAAATTGTCTTATATAAATTTCTTTAAATAGTGATTAAATCATTAAGATATAAAATCTACCACTAAAATCCATAAAAATGCTAAAATTATTATTAAATGAATAGCTATTAAAAATTGACTGTAATATACTAATTGATGAAAAATAAACATACTAAAAGCTAATCAATAATAAATCTTGAATATTTTTTGTTTATAATTGAAAATTGATTCGAGAATTTTATTAATGATTTAAAAAATAAAATTTATTGGATATTATACTAATGAAGTTATTATTAATTAAAATAAATCACTCAGGTTAATATGATATGAGTTCACGGGAAAAAAGAGACTACTATGAGGTATTAGGAGTAGATAAAGATGCTAGTACAGATGAAATCAAAATAGCATATCGAAAATTAGCAAGAAAATATCATCCTGATGTAAATAAGGAAGATCCTAATACAAAAGATAAATTCATAGAAATACAAGAAGCCTATGAGGTTTTAAGTGATTCTGAAAAAAGGAGAAATTACGACAATTTTGGCTTTAGAGGAGTTGATGTTGATTTAAGTGATATTTTTAGTGGTGGAATTCCCGGAATTGATGAAATATTCGAATCCTTTTTTGGAGGGGGATTTGGAGGATTCGGAGGGTTTGGCTCAAGCAGTAGATCGCGTAGACAAAGACCAAGAAGAGAAGTCGGACAAGATATAGAAGAGATTGTAAATATCTCATTTAAAGAAGCCATGTTTGGAGTTAAAAAAGATATCAAAATAGAACGATATGTTCCTTGTTCGGAGTGTGATGGGACTGGTGCTACAGATCCTACTGCTTTAGAAACTTGTCCGGAATGTCAAGGTTCAGGAAGGTACCGAAAAATGTCTCGCTCAGGATTTGGTACAATCATAAGAGAGACAGAATGTCCATATTGCGGTGGAGAAGGTAAAATTATTAAAGATAAATGTAAAACATGTAATGGAAAAAAAGTTGTAAAAGAATCTAAAAAATTAAAGGGCATAAATATACCACCAGGTATAGAGGATGGGGTTCATCTAAAAGTAGGAGGACAAGGACACATCCCCTCTAGAGATGCTCTACCCGGTGATTTATATCTGCGAGTAAATATTGAAAGAAATGACGATTTTATCAGGCAAGGAAATGATCTGTACACTATACGTGATATTGATATTGTTACAGCTATTATTGGAGGAAAAATTACTGTCCCTACTTTAGATTATAAAAATGAGGAAATAACAGAAAAAGAAATCGATATCCCGCCCGAAACAGACTATGGAAAAGAATTTCGAATAAAAAATAGAGGTGTCTCATACTTACGAGGGAAAGGAAGAGGAGATCAATATGTTAAGGTGAATATCTTAATTCCAAAGAATATTAGTAAAGAACAAAAAGAATTATTAACCAAATTTAGAGAATTACAAAATCCTGAAAAATAAAACTATAGATTATTTCAAAACTCATTATTAGAGATCAAGAAATATTAGATATGATTTTCCAACCACTCGGCTAAATCGTGAAGAACTTTCTCGCGTTCATTTTTTACTTCGTTATAAACTTCGTGATATAACCCATTATAAATTTTTATCGTTTTATCATCCATTTTAAAATGTTTTTTCAATTCTTCAATTCCATGCATTGCCTGATCTTCAGAACCACACTGCACCAATAATGGAATTTCCAATTTCTCTACTATATTCTCAACTTCTTCAAACCGTTTAATCATTTCATAACCTAATCGCGTAGTAATTTCTTTGTGGTGAACTAATGGATCTTCTTCATATGCTTTCACTACTTCGGGATCATGAGATAAAGTTTTTGGATCCAATTTTGGATCTATAGTCATTTTTGGAGCTAATTTTGAAAGAATTTTAGACATAAATCTTATAAATCCAGAAACTTCACCTCCCGCAGCAGATCCTGTACCAGAGAGGATTAATCCGTCTAATAAATCCTCATATTTATCAGTGAAATATATTGCAATTCCGGAGCCCAATGAATGTCCTAACATAAAATATTTCAATTCTTTATGATTCTGTTTTGCAATATCATATAATCTTTTCTCATCTTCAATATATTGATCAAAAGAATCAATATAATTAGTTATTCCCTCTGATTTACCATGGCCTCTGTGATCATCCGCATAGAGAGCATAGCCTAACGGTATGAGCTTATTAACAACATTCTTATATCTGCTTGAATGTTCAGCAAAACCGTGAACAATTTGAATAACTGCTTTTGGATTTTGATCAGGTAACCAAGCCTGATAATATATTTTGATATCTTTTTCCCCAATAAATTCTCCTTCTTTATGCTTTATAATTAATCACTATTTTCTTTTGATTAATATAATGAGAATCTCTCAATAAAGAATAAATTTCGTCAATTATTAAGTTAATTAAATAATTCAGTAATTTTTGTTATTAATGAAGATCCTAATAAGCGGTGCTCCTCGAAGTGGAAAATCTACCTTTATGAAAATATTGATTAAGGAATTGAAGAATGAATATAATATTATAGGATTCTTGACTCCCGAAGTAAAAGAAGGAAGAAGCCGAATTGGTTTCGATCTAATATCAATTGATTCAAATAATAGATTCCCCTTAGCTCGAAAAGGAAACTATAAATCAAAATTCTGCTTGGGAAAGTATCATGTTTTTATTGATAAATTCAATAATTTCCTGGAAAAAAAAATAGAAAGAGAAATTGTTAAATATAACAATCAAAACAAGAAGGAAGTTATATTAATTGATGAAATTGGGAAAATGGAATTATTTTCAAATAAATTCGAATTATTTCTAAGAAATCTTTTCAATAGTGAATTGCTGATCGTTGCTACAATTGGAAAAACTTTGAAGCATCCAATTAAATCATTCTTAATGAATAATACTGAAATTAAATATTTTGAATTAACTCGTCAGAATCAAGCTGAGGTTTTAAATAAGATATTGGCGATTTTAAAAAATATAGAAAAAGAAAAGAATTCAAAATAAATATTTTTTTAAAATATTATCTCTAATCCTTTAAAATGGGGTTCCTGGCGGCTAGTACGGCATCTAATCTTCCTATTTTAGTATTATGGGGCGCATCTTGAACTAACTTAGGGTTTTCTTCACATTCATGATAAATCTTAATCATAGTATTAAGAAAATAATCTAAAGATTTTTTGGATTCTGTTTCTGTTGGTTCAATCATGAAAGCACCATCAACGATCAAGGGAAAATAAATTGTAGGTGCATATATTCCATAATCTAATATTCTTTTTGCAATATCTTCGGTCGTTACATTTTTTGGTAAATTTTTATTTGAAAGAACAAACTCATGTTGACATATACGATTAAATGGTAAATGATAATAAGATTGAAGTTGAGTTCTCAAATAATTGGCATTTAAAACTGAAATTTCTCCAACTTTCTTTAGACCTTTTCCGCCTAGGGAGAGTATATAAGAATAGGCCTTGATCAAAACTCCAAAATTTCCCCAGAAAGCTTTAATTTTTCCTATTGAGAGATCATCGACAATATTATTATTTGCTTTTTTATTTCCAATAAAATAAGGTCGTGGTAGGAAAGGAATTAATTCATTTTTCACTCCAACTGGTCCAGAGCCTGGTCCTCCCCCCCCATGAGGTGTTGAAAATGTCTTATGTAAATTAAGGTGTAATATATCAAAACCCATATCTCCAGGACGACATATTCCTAACATAGGATTAAAATTCGCACCATCATAATAGCATAAGCCTCCATATTTATGGACTATTCGAGTAATTTTTAATATATTTCTTTCAAAAAGTCCTAAAGTATTAGGATTAGTAAGTATTAAGCCTGCAACATCCCCTTCTTGCATTGCAAATTCTAAATGATCTAAAGGAATCTCACCATACTCATCAGATTTTAGCTCAATAATGGAAAACCCAGCCATTTTCGCGGATGCCGGATTTGTTCCATGAGCCGAAACAGGTACTATAATTTTATTCTTTTCTAATCCTTTAGTATCGAAATATTTTTTTATTATAAACATTCCCGTTAATTCTCCATGAGCCCCTGCTGCTGGTAAAAAGGTGAATGCATCCATACTTGTGATTTTAAACAATAATTCAGAAAAATGCTTCATCAATTCAAGTGATCCGCCATTCTCTCTCTGTAGCGGGTGAATTTTCGAATAAGCGGGTAATTTACTGATTTTTTCATTAATTTTAGGATTATATTTCATTGTGCATGAACCTAAAGGATAAATACCACTGTCCACACCATAATTATTTTGACTCAATCGAAGATAATGTCGAACAATCTCTACTTCTGGAACATTGGGTATTGGAAGATCTTTCCTTTGCATTTCTTTAGGAATAATATCATCTAATTCTGAAGTGGGTGTATCATTTTCAGTTATATAATTATCATTTACAATCTCATAGTCCTTATCTGTGATTAATTCTATCTTTTCTCTCATTTTAGACCCCTGTTTCTATTAAATTGAATTTTTTGCATTCATAAGTAATTTTTCAATATCATTTTTAGAATTTGTTTCAGTAACACAAATTAAAGCAGTATTGTTCATTTCTGGATAATATTCTGTTAGTTTCAAGGGAGGTAGGAAATTAGTTTCCTCACATAATTCTAAGAATCTATCCATATTAGGTGATTTTATAAGAAATTCGTTGTACGTAGGTTTTTCATTTAGAACTTTGAAGGTTTCTATTTTTTTTATTTGTTGTTTCACATAATTAGATTTTTGTATGTTTTGATAAGCAACTTTTCTTAATCCAAATTCTCCTAACGAGACAAGATAGACTAATGATGCTATTGCCATTAAGGCTTGATTTGTACAGATATTGGAAATTGCTTTTTCTCTTCTAATATGCTGTTCCCTTGTCTGAAGTGTTAAAATAAATCCTTCCTTCTCTCCATGTATTTCTTTTGTTTTTCCAACCAATCGTCCAGGTGTTTTTCTAAGATACTTCTTTTTTGTGGTATATATTCCTAATCCCGGTCCTCCAAAACTCGGTGAAATCCCAAAAGATTGACCTTCAGCAACAAAAATATCAATATCATAATCTCCGGGAGGTTTTAATATTCCTAAACATGTAGGATCGGTCATTGTCTGGATGATCAAAGGTTTATTGGAATTTGATCTAATTAATTTTACTAAGTGCTCTGAATCTTCTATATCCCCGAAAAAATTTGGACTTTGAAAAATAAACGAGGCAAATTCATCATCAATTTTTGATGAAATGTCTAAAGATGATGTAAATTCTATCTCAATATCTTGTGCCCAACAATAAGTTTTTAAAACTTTTAGATATTCTGGATTTAGTCCATCTAAAATTAATATCTTATCATTTCCTGTAATTAAAGTGGAAATTAAGGCAGCTTCTGCTAAAGCTGTAGATCCATCGTACATGCTAGCATTTGATATATCCATTTGAGTTAATCTAGCAATAATAGATTGAAATTCATAAATAGCTTGTAAATTACCTTGACTAGCTTCTGCTTGATAAGGGGTATAAGATGTATAAAATTCCGAGCGATCTAATACAAAATCAACAACAGAAGGAATATAATGGTAATAAATTCCTGCTCCTAAAAAAGAAGTTGAATAAATTTTATTTTTATTTGATAAGTTTTTAAGTGTTTTAAATAATTCTGATTCTGATAAACTCTTTCCTATTTGAAGATCTTTTATCTTTATTTCATCGGGGATATCTCTAAAAAGTTCGGCGATATCTTCAATTCCGATTTTACTTAACAAGCTAAGAATAGTTTTATTATCATGCGGAATGAAATCCATAAAAATCACTTATATATTCAATTAATCATGAATAAGTTTAATCTGAGGTCAATCTTTCAAGTAATTCTATATAATCCTCAGCTGATAAAAGATTTTCAAATTCCCCCACTTCAACGATATTTATTCTTACTAACCAACCTTTTCCATAGGGATCTTGATTAGTATTTTCAGGTTTATCATTAATTTCTGTATTAACTTCGATGATTTCACCAGAAACAGGAATAATAACTTCTTCGACTGCTTTAATAGACTCGATCTCAGCTATAGCGTCTCCTTTATTGAATTTGACTCCAATTTCTGGAAACTCTATATAAACTATATCTCCTAATTGATCTTGAGCATAATCTGTAATTCCAATTACAGCTTCATCATTTTGTCTCAAAATCCATTCATGTGAAGGAGAATATTTTAAATTCTTTGGTATTTGATAATCCATAATTTATCTCTAAAATAATTGATTATTAATTTTATTAATTTATAAATGGTGTAGGTACAATTTTTGCTTTTTTATGTTTGTTTCTGATCTCCACATCCACTTCGTTACCAATAGTATTATATTCTGTTTTAATTAATGCTAAACCAATACTTTTATCTAATGTGGGCGAATAACCACCAGAAGTTATATAGCCAATATAATTCCCTTCTTTATAGACATTATAATTTTCCCTCATAATTCCGGGCTCAATAAGAGTTAACCCTACTAAAATTCTTGATGTTCCTTCCCTTTTCTGTTTAAGAAGAACTTCCTTACCAATATAATCAATATCATCTTTTTCTTTAACCACCCATCCAATATTTGCTTCAATAGGTGTAATATCTTCACTAATTTCGTGTCCATAAAGAGAATAAGAAGCTTCTAACCGTAATGTATCTCTTGCACCTAAACCAATAGGAGCGACTCCAGCTTCTATTAGACTATTAAATATATCTTTTATATGTTCTTTTTTAGTTGATAATTCAAAACCCTTTTCACCCGTATATCCTGTATTCGCTAAAACTATCGGAATTTCATTAAAATTACATAACTCAAAATTGAAGCGATTTAAACTTGAAGTATCTATATCAATAAGAGGATTTATATATTCATTAACTTTTGGTCCTTGTATCGCTAAACGAGAACGTTCGAAGGTTAGATCTTTAATTTCAATATTAAAATTACTGCTATGTGTTTCAAGCCACTTGAAATCTTTTTCTCTATTTGCTGCATTTATAATCATTCTGAATTTTTTTGGAGTTTCTTCATAATATATACCATCATCAACCACCGTTCCATTCTCATAACAAATACAAGAATATTGCGATTTAAAGGGTTTGATTAATCTTAAATCATTCACCATCACGTATTGTAACATATCAATGACATCTTCACCCTCTAAAAGGAATTCACCCATATGAGATATGTCAAAAACCCCAACCTCTTCTCTCACAATTTTATGCTCTGTGATAATTCCTTTATAACTAACAGGCATATGCCATCCACCAAATTCTATCATTTTAGCTCCAAGATCTTGCTGGATCTCATGAAGCGGAGTTTTTTTAATGTTTTGATCATCCATTTTAGCTTAACCTATATCATTTTAATCTTAACATTTAATCTAATTAATAAAAAAATATAATATTTAATAGAAAAATATAAAATAATAATTTCACCTTTAAAGCAAGGGAGTGCTTTCCAATTAGAAATATTTGCTTTTAGAAATTTAGTTAATCAAACATAAAGATTGATATAAGCTAGACTCAATCAATTCTAAAAAGTAGTTTTTCAAGCCTAAAATTAAAAATAATATGAAAATCATTAAAATGGTTGTATTCCTTTTTTCGAAGAATTATAGAGAGATAATGGGAATTATATGGGAGTAGAACAGCATTAATTTATTTTGGGAATCATTCTTATTAATACTAGATTTTAAACTTTAAATAATGAAAATTGATATAAAATGAATGGTCCAGTTGAACCATTTAAGATTAAGGTTGTTGAACCCGTAAATAGACCTAATCGTGAAAAAAGAAAACGAGCAATCCAAGAAGCAGGTTATAACACCTTTTTGCTTAAATCGGAGGAGGTCTTTATTGATTTACTTACTGATTCTGGTACTTCTGCAATGAGCGATAATCAATGGGCAGGAATGATGATCGGAGATGAAGCGTATGCTGGAAGTAAAAATTTCTATAATTTCGAGAATGCTATAAAAGATATTTTGGGTTATAAGTATGTCGTCCCTACTCATCAAGGTAGGGGAGCTGAACATCTAATGTATAGAACTTTAACGAGAGATGGTCAATTCATTCCTAGAAATATGTATTTTACTACTTCAAAAGTCCATGTTGAATTAGCTGGCGGTAAAATGATGGATGTGATAATTGATGAAGCCCATGATCCAGAAAACAATCATCCTTTTAAGGGGAATGTAGATTTAAAAAAACTAGAACAATTAATCCAAGAAAAAGGTCCTGATAAAATTGCCTTTATAAATGTAGAAATGGATGTAAACATGGCAGGTGGACAACCAGTATCTATGGAAAATTTAAGAGAGGTCTGGAAACTCGGAAAGGAATACGGGTTAAAGGTTATTTTTGATGCGACCAGATCAAGTGAAAATGCCTATTTCATTAGAGAGCGTGAACCCGGATATGAAAATATTCCAATTAAAGAAATCCTCAGAGAGATGATGAGTTATTCTGATGGATGTATATATAGCTCTAAAAAAGATTGTTTAGTGAATATTGGTGGATTCCTAGCGACGAATGATAAAGAGATTTTTGAGAAGACTCGTTCTATGGTTGTTGTTTATGAAGGTCTACATACATATGGAGGGATGGCAGGCAGAGATATGGAAGCATTAGCAAGGGGGTTAAGAGAAGGCGCTCAATATGATTATTTAAAATACAGAATTAATCAAGTACGATATTTGGGAGAATTAATTAAAGAAGCAAATGTTCCAATAGTTAAACCTATAGGAGGGCATGCGGTATTTCTTGATGCTTTGAAATTTTTACCACATTTACCAAGAGAGCAATGGCCTGCCCAGACTCTTTCTGCTGCTATATATGAAGAATCAGCAGTTAGGAGCATGGAGCGAGGTGCGGTTTCAAAGGGAAGAGATAAAGAAACAGGTGAGAATTTATTTCCAAAATTAGAATTGGTAAGACTAACCATTCCAAGAAGGGTTTATACAAATACTCACATTGAATATACTGCGAATGCTATTAAAGATTTATATCAAGAAAGAGAGAAGATTGCTGGATTGAAAATGGTTTACGAACCAGAATATTTAAGGTTTTTTCAAGCTAGATTTGAAAAAGTTCCTCTTTAATCTTTTAACTATTTCCCTTTCGGAACAATAAAAAAAAGAAGAATTAGTAATTTATGGTTACCTTTATGTTAATCTGTTTTGAAATCTCTACCAATACTCCACGCCCTTCCAATATGCTTGCCTAATTCCCAATAATTATTATTGTTCATAGAAAATATGACCGGATTCAATTTTTTAATGTCTGGAATGTTATTTTCGATAATTTCTTCCTCAGCATAGGCTTTTATTATCTCACCAATGAAAATCTCATGTTGTATTTCAAGATTTACTATATGTTCTAATTTACATTCTAAATTAAGTGGTGCTTGAGAAATCATAGGACTTGTTTTTAATTCTCCATAAAATACTTCAAATAATTCAGATTTATCTATATCCTTTCCAGATTTTATACCAATATAATCTGTTATTTCGATCATATCTATAGAGGGAATATTAATGCTAAAAGTACCATTTTCTTTAATTCCTTTATTTGTATAATGGTTTTTAGATGCAGATATCGCAATCATAGGAGGTGAATGTTCCACAATGCTGCACCATGCAATCGGCATAAAGTTAGGTTTTCCTTCTACATTGGCCCCTACGATTGTGACTGGCATTGGATAAAGATAAGTTCCAATTCTAATTTCTTTTTTCAATTAAATCACTAATTAAGGATTTTTTATTGAAATTTAGTGTAATTTGAATATATAAAAAATTAATGAGCATATTTTATAAAAAAGAAATCTGTTTTCCTGGTTTAGGTTTATAATTTATGATTAATAAATACTTGATTCTTGATATTTCTAAAATTTAATTTTCATATGGTTTTTTTATTTAAATTAAAGATAAAAAGAATATATTATCCAAACAGCTTTTATAAACTATGTTAAGAAAAGTAGAATTAGGAAATACCGGAGAAAAAATATCGGTCATTGGCCAGGGAACTTGGGGCATCTCGGGATTCTTCAAGGACCATGAATATTACGAGCAATGGAAGGATTCATTAAGAATGGGTATTGAAATTGGAATGACTCATTTAGATACCGCGGAGATTTACGGCTGGGGGAAATCAGAAGAGATTGTAGGTCAAATCATTAAAGAATATAATAGAGATGACTTATTTATTACGAGTAAATTATTCCCGATGCATTTTCGAAGAAAAACAATGAAAAAAGCAGCCAATAAAAGTTTAAAGCGCTTGGGTATTGATCACTTTGATTTGTATTTAATTCATTGGCCAAATCCTTTAGCATCAATACAAAAGCAAATGAAGGTTCTTGAGGGATTAGTAAAAGAGGGTAAAACTCGATATATTGGAGTGAGTAATTTCTCTGTTAAACAATTTAAAGAAGCGCAAAATTATCTTAAAAAAGAAGAATTAGTGAATAACCAGCTAAAAGCAAATATAGTTGAGCAGAAACACATCTATCGTTCCCTTCCATACTATCAAAAACAAAATATTACAATGACGGCCTATTCACCCTTAGGACATGAAGGACTTAATGATATTAAAGGATCGATTAAAAATAATCTTGAAAAAATAGCAGAGGGACATAATGCTACTATACAACAAATAGCTATAGCTTGGTT
>Ga0209918_1001235_pt1 | contig 14315 bp, 17 predicted proteins | sample SalPonD_shore_MG_FD_185712 | JGI IMG/M metagenome (GOLD analysis project Ga0209918, IMG submission 185712) | Salt pond soil microbial communities from South San Francisco under conditions of wetland restoration - Salt Pond MetaG... | ecosystem: Environmental > Aquatic > Marine > Intertidal zone...
CAAAAGGCTCGCGGCAGGCTATTCGATACAATCTTTGGGCAGGCCCCAAAGGCAGCATGAATCAAACTTCACGCCGCCACGTTTCACCCTCATTTATGGATTGGAAAATACTATCTTCAAGTTCAGCAAAGAGATACTCGGAGATTTGCCTATACGACTTCGCAAAGTAACCACCCTCAATCATCACCGTATCAATGGCATCGCCAATCGATTTCAAGAATTGTCGGTTACTCTCCATGGGTGTCTGTTGTCGCAATTCATTCATGCGGGATACGAAATCGAAGCTTTCGATTTTCTCGGGCTCGGAGTGAGCAATACCAGAGTTCCCCGGCTGCCGGAATGTGAATTTCTTGTGCCCGTTTAGTCGCATAGGTTGACAGAAATGATTGGAGCCGAAAATTCGATCCAGTGATTGCTTTAGTTTTTCCTCATCAAGCCGCCTTGTCCACCTGTTTGTAGGCTGACGCTGGCGGTTTGTAGTTCAGGCGACTGTGAGGCCTTTACAGCTGAATGTGCTTCGCTACCTTTGCCTCAACACTTCGAAACAGGGAGCCGTCCTTTGATTATCGACTTCGACCAGCGTACCCCCCGGGAGCGTTACATCCAGACCATCCAGACCCTGATTCCGCGTCCGATCGCCTGGGTGCTGAGCGAGAACGAAAACGGCAGTTTCAACCTTGCACCCTTCTCCTTCTTCACTGCTGTCTGCGCCGATCCAGCTCTGGTTATGCTCTCGCTGGGGCATAAGCCGGACGGCAACCTCAAGGATACGCGCACCAACCTGGAGTCGAGGGGACACTGCGTGATCCACATCCCCGATCGCTCCATGCTGGAGGCGATGAATGCAAGCAGCGCCACATTGGATGCCGGCGAGTCGGAGATCGATAAGCTGGGGCTCAAACTGACCGATTTCGACGATTTCCGTCTACCGCGTCTGGCCGATGCAAAGGTCGCCTATGGCTGCAGCCTCTACAGGATCGAGGAGATCGGCGCCGGGCCACAGAGCCTGATCTTCGCCGAGATTCAGCGTCTCTATATCGATGATGCCATCCTTGAACCACGCGATGATGACCGGATCAAGGTGGATACGATGAAGCTTGACCCCGTGGCCCGACTGGGTGCCAACGAATACGCTTTCCTGCACGAGGTGACTCACCTCAGGCGCCCCGATTGATCACAGGCGGCCACTCCCCTCTTGCCGTGTCGCCGTTCCTTGGCATCATGCCTTCTCATCAGCATGGCCGGGATGGCGGAATTGGTAGACGCAAGGGACTTAAAATCCCTCGGAGCTTAGCTCTGTGCGGGTTCGACTCCCGCTCCCGGCACCACTTTAACTCCTTCATTTGAAAGAGTTTCTTCTGGATTCTGTTTATCGTCAGTGACCATATTTTGCCCAAACAGCCCTGATTTTCTCACCGGCATGCGGGTACATTTCCGGCATCCAACGCGCATACTTCTTGAATAGCACGCTGGGATCAGTATGCCCCATCTGCCTCGCGATCCATGAAGGATGCTCCCCAGCCGATAACATAGACGAAGCGTATGTGTGCCGGGTCTGATAAGGCTCACGATAAGGAACATCGATCTTTGCGAAGGCTATCTTCCAATATCTCCAAATCGCGCCATCATTCGACCACTGCCTATTGGTCACAGGGTTATGAAACACCCTCCCCGACTGCTTAAAGGTAAACGCCTTTTGATCTTCCAAGGCATCGATAGCAGGTTCGAACAGAACCACATCACGATCACCGGCAGCCGACTTCGTCGAGGATTCCTCTTGCCTACTGATTGAGCGCCTAACATGAACCAAGCACCGACCAAAATCGACATCCGACCAACGCAAAGCAATCAACTCGCCGGTTCTCAAACCGGTATAAAGAGCGAAGCGAATCAGATTCCTAACTTGATCGGGCAGAACGGCAAGAATCTTCTTCTGTTCACTTTGGGTGAAAGGCTGAGGCTCCCTACTCCGCACCTTGAGGTTACGAATACGATCCATCGGGTTTTCTTTTATCAACCCATCCGAATGAGCGTCCTTAAGCATGCCTCGCAGAGGTATCAGAATGTTATTTGTACGCTTCGGAGAACAAGCCAAACCGCCAACCCATTGCCGAATCATACCGACATTCAGATCAGCCAAACGAACATCACGAAACGCGGGCGCTAAATGACTTTCGATAACCTGCCTGTTGGTCTGCATGGTCGATCTTTTCCAAGACCGTTTCTTGGCATCGAAGTATGACCACAAGGCATCTTCGACTGTCATGTTCCCCGCCAGAGGATTGCCAAAGATCATGGCCGAATGAGTTTTGCTATGTGGGAAATGTTTTCGATACTCAAAATTGTTGGTAGCTATCTCATATTGAATGGTTGCCAGAAGGTTCTTGGCATGAAGCAGATTCGCCTTAGTAGGAACAAGCTTCAAAGTCTCACGGCAACGCACAGAACGATAATAGAAATCAATCTGGATGCTGTCTTTACGAGGACGGATACTCACGATTGATGATCCTCGATCCAACGTTCGATAGCTGGAACGCAGTAATAAATCACACGCTCCGAAGTCTTTCTCCAATGAATATTCTCAAGCCACTTGCCCTGATGCCGCTTTGAATTGATAGCGGCGACAGTCATACCGGACATCTCGGCGAGCTTTGTGGCGAGAACGTATTTCATAAGACAGGGAAAACCATGTATTCCGGGCCAGTATCAAAAAGCAGACTCACCTCAGAAAAACGACCAAAACGCGACGCCATGCCAAGGGCATCGTCATAATCATCAAAAACTTTTGCTAAATGAGGAGTTGGAGAGAAACCACGCAAGTCAGCATCATCGTCTTCAATCGTGAGGAAGAAATAATCGTCCCTCTCAGGGAAATAGATCACATAGCCAATGAATTGAGAATCATTGGGTAGCCCCAACTCTTGAATAACTTCGGATATAGGAGTTAACCGAGCCTTCATTACAAAACCCCCAATGGCACAACAAGCCATCTAGGAGCCAATATAGACCTACCAAATATAGAACGTCAAGTGCTATAGAACTATTTTGTAATGTTCGGGCCTCTTGCCTCTGGAACTTGGCCGCGTGCGGCCTGCCAGAAATCCTTTACAGTGCTAGCAACCTTCCATGCGACAGAACGGCGCATGCCCTCCCCCTCAGCGGGAAATTCGTCTTTGAATGTAATGCCAAGAAACCCCTCATAGGAACGGACAGTAGCGCGACTATGTGCGAGGTAAATCCACTTCCAGCCCATATAACGAGCCATAAACAGCGCGCCAATGGCTCGCTCTAATTTAGTGGCATCGCCCGTATAATCTTTCATAGCACGATTAACAGTATCGAGCATCCACTTATCATCTTTGGAAAGATCACCCATGACAGGAAGCATGCACCTAGAACAACAGGTACTCAAGGCAGATAAAGGAAAGGCTGATACCGGCCAGAAGCGGACACTCGTCTAGCCCAATCAAATTAGTTGATTTAGCCCCAGATAACCTACATAGATGCCGACGCACAAGATGAGCGCCCCAGACAGGTAGGGTGCCTTGCGGGCGAAAGCCTCGAAACCACCCCAGTGCCTGGACACATGCTTAGCACTCAGTGCAGCCACCACGCCGGTGGCCACCATGGTAACGGCCAGGCCGACACTGAAGCACAGCACCAGGAGAGTTCCCAGGGCGATTTTCTTTAGTTGCAGACACAAGAGCAGCACAGTGATTGTCGCCGGACACGGGATCAGGCCTCCGGTCAGGCCGAACATGACGATCTGCCCGGTGGTCACATCCTTATTGGCGAAGCGGCGGCGGATGTCGTTGGCATGAGCCAACTCGTGCGGGTCCTGGTAGCCGGGTGCCGACACGTCCAGATCCTCGTAGTCGGCGATGGCATGGTGATGGTGGTCGTGCTCGACGAACTCCACGTCGTAGGCATGGAGATGATGCTCATGCCCGAGAGATAAGCGAGCGACGAACTCATGCGGTTCCGAGATCTCCTCGTTCGATTCCAGGAAGCCGTCCTTCTGCACGAAGGTGAAGACTTGCCGGGTACCGTCCGGGCGCTCGGTCTCGATACCCACCTGATCCGCAGTCCAGGCATGCCCCCTCTCATTGAACAGACGAAAGCGGGGCGGCACGCCTTGTTCGAACACCTCCAGCCGAACCATGCTGTGGCCGATATCGATCCGCTTCACCTCGTCATGATGATGGTCGTGGTCATGCCCATGATCGTGATCGACCAGGCAAGCCCTCTGCTGCCGCCAGGTGCGCCAGATCATCCAGACAGCGACACCGACGATCAGCACCGCCGAGGCCACCTGGAGATACGGTTCGCTGATTTCGGCATTCCAGTGCCGCCCGAAATACAGCCCACCGATGGCGATGATCCAGACGATGGCCGTGTGCGAGAGTGTGGCCGACAGACCCAGCAAGGCAGCCTGGGTGACGGTGCCGCGCACGGCGATGATGAAGGCGGCCATCATGGTCTTGGAATGTCCCGGCTCCAGGCCATGCAGGGCACCCAGCAGGATGGCGCTGGGGATTAGCAGCCACAAGTTGACCGTACCGTGCTGAAGCATGCTGACGAGATCTTGGGCGTTGCTCATAGGTATTTGGTGATCTCCTTGAACTCGTGAATGGCCTCGTCCGCGTCCTGGCTTCCCTCTCGTACCGCGTGCTCCAGGCAATGATCGATATGATCGTGCGCCAGAGTCTTCTTGGCCTTACTGATAGCGCTCTCGACTGCCTGGAGCTGCTGCACGATATCCAGGCAGCCGCGCCCTTCTTCCAGCATGCCGACGATGGCCTTCAGGTGTCCATCGGCCCGTTTCAAGCGCTTGATGATGTCGGGATGTGAGCTGTGTATCGTCATGACCAATATCCCCCTAGGGGGGATAAGATATAGGAAGCGATCATCAGACCGCAATGGTCAAGAAGCTGTTATCGATGGATGTCCGCTTCTGGCCGGTTTGAAACACAATAAAGAAGGGGGAATCCGAAGGCTCCCTAATCTCTATTCCCCAGCCATATCTCTCTCAATGTCTTTTTGAACGCATTCAAAAACACGGTTCAGGCACATCAGAAAGTAAACATGCCGAGAAGAATCGAACTCATACTTATCGTCAGGCACATCAATGGCATCTGCCAAAGATGGATTCACAACATGCTCGATATACACATCAGCCAATGCGGAAAGCATTGATCTAACATGATGCTGTCGTTGAAGGTCATCTTGGGTTAAAGGTCGAATGTTCATCGGTACACCTCCACTAGAATACAGGATTCGGAGGGGGTCTAACTGACTCCCATTGCTCCGCACCCGTACAGTTATTGACAGGACTCCAAGGGCGCTCCGCGCCACCGCACCCGCGCAAGAGCGCGGGACCCGCAGTGGCCCGTTCGGCCAGAAACGATCCCGGCTTTACTTCATCGATACGCCATTCATGGATGCGAGAGACGACACAAACACCAGAGGAAAGAACGCCGTTCACGATCCATCCGATAGGGTCGCCATACTGGTTTTCTTCATCGCTCCACACTTTGTTGAGATTGACGGTGTAGTTACCACGGCCACAGGAAACGCCGCCCATTGCATGGATGAAGGCGCACCAATCACCAGAGTCGGCAGCACGCCACGCGGGTTCTAGGGGCTGTTCGTCATCGGAAAGAGACTTAACACGGCGAAGCTCGCGCCACACCGAGACAGGAGGGCCACCGATTTGCTGAAACTGGCGAATGTTCCAGATGGAGGCCCAAGCCGTAACACGTTCGGCGCTATCCTTTGCGTCCTGCCCGTAGAGGTCAGAATCGACCATATAGCCGTCGATGTTCTTTGAGATGTACTTCGCAATATACCCAGCGGCACTCCCCTTCTCAGGATCGATCGTTTCCACCTTAAAGCGATGGCGATCAGCACCGGATTCGGAACCGTCCTCACGAAGCGCGTACTCACGGACAACAGAGGTAGCCGCGTCATGTTGATCCAGAGGCAGGAAAACCAGAACGTGCCAATGGGGTGTGCCGTCATGTTGAGGCTCGACCACCCGGAAGCCGTAGGGTTGAAGGCCCATCCGCTGGAACTTCGACCGAATACAGGCCCAAAGGCCGCAGAGATAAGCCTGCGCCTGATCCGGGGTGGTGCCATCGAACTTGGGATTAGGCTCACCAGAGAGACTAGAGGTTGAGTGCATACGGCTAGGGCAAGTGATCGTCCAAAACAGACCGACATGCCCAAGTTCGTTGGCGTAGTTTTCAAAGCCAGCGATGCGGCACATGAGTTCATTGCGCCGGTTCTCAGGATTAGCAACCGAGGTATCGGCCAACTCAGCAAGGGAGTATTCCTCGCCCTCCTCATTCACAGCGCGAAGGTGCTCCAACAGACGACGATTACGGGCCTTCTGATTCCGATGAAGCCCCAACCCTTCGGAGGAAACATAAATGCTCTTGTAGAGGCTCACGCGGCTTTCAATGATGGCTTGAGACTCTAGCTCATACATGAATTTCCGACGAAGGACGCGACGCCACCAATGCTCAGAAACAAGACGTTGAACTGCGCCCTCCACTGAAACAGATTCCGACAACTCAGGCATATCGACACCGATCATCTGACAGAAATCGGAGAGCTTGCCGAATGCGGCAAACTTAGAATCAGCAGCACCAGCAACACGGATACAAAGGTGCACGTACTGATCAGACATACGCTTAAGGGAAGTCCAGAAGTTGTCAGGGTTTGTGACCAATCCGTGCCCAATGGAGGCACTTTTCGGCATATTTTGGTCCGATTCGGGGGAATGCCCCTTTAGGGCGTTTCGCCTGTAATTGCTTGGGATTCTACGTGATTTTCCATGTCTCTCAGAGTACCTGCGGGAGGTTTCGACTCCCGCTCCCGGCACCACTAACCCCCTCTGCGGCCATTGACGTCCGGTTCAATTCGATTTTCACTGCCTCCATGTCTACCGAATTCCCCCTCGACCCCGAAACCCTTTACCTGAACCATGCAGCCGTGGCCCCTTGGCCACGCCGCACTGCCGAAGCCGTAAAGGCGTTTGCCGAAGAGAATTGCACAAGAGGAGCGGCGGACTATCTCGCATGGCTGAAGACGGAGCAGAGGTTGCGGCACCGGTTGAAGCGGCTCGTCAATGCAGAGAGTGTGGACGATATCGCCTTGGTCAAGAACACCTCGGAGGGTCTATCGCTGGTTGCCTATGGTCTGGAGTGGCAAGCTGGCGACAATGTCGTCTCGACCAATCAGGAGTTCCCCTCCAACCGGATCGTATGGGAATCGCTACAGAACCGCGGCATCGAGTTGCGCTGCGCCGATCTCTCCGGAGATGACCCGGAGGGGGCGATCATCGCCGAAATGGACGAACGCACCCGGCTGCTGTCGGTATCCTCGGTGCAGTATGCCACCGGCCTGCGCATGGACCTGGAGCGGTTGGGCAAAGCCTGCCGTGATCGAGGCGTGCTTTTCTGTGTCGATGCTATCCAGTCACTCGGCGCCCTGCGCTTCGATGCGGCGGCATGCCATGCCGATTTCGTCACCGCCGATGCCCACAAATGGATGCTCGGACCGGAGGGCATCGCACTTTTCTACAGCCGCCCGGAGGCGCGGAAGAAGCTCAATCTCCACCAATACGGATGGCATATGGTCGAGCACGCCGGTGATTTCGATCGCATCGACTGGACAGAAGCCACGTCCGCCCGCCGCTTCGAACCGGGCAGCCCCAACATGCTTGGCGCTTTCGCGATGGATGCAAGCCTCTCTCTGCTCGAGGAGACAGGCATGGAAAGGATTGAATCGGAGCTTCTGAACCGGACATCCTGGCTGGCCGAAGCGATCCTCTCCGAATCGGCGTTGGAGCTGGTCACGCCGCAGGGTTCCGACCGCCGCGCCGGCATCATCACCTTTCGTTTTCGGGAGAGGGATTCGGAGTTTCACGCACAAATATACCGGCAATTGATGCGTGAAGGCATCATCTGCGCCCACCGCGGCGGCGGCATCCGTTATTCGCCCCACTTCTACACCGACAGGCAGGTAATCGACACAGCGCTGCACCGGGCGCTTGCCCTGGCTTCACACATCGACGGGCGGTAACCCCCCCTACCCTACCTTGGCCCCTGCCCGCAGCAGGTGCACCGAGAACCACTGCCGAGGATCGGTCCAGACATCCACCGCCTCGAAATCGGCCCGGCCGGCAAGACGATGAAAGCCCTCTTTCGTGTACTTCCACGAACTCTCGGTATGGATGCTCTGGCCGGCGTGCAGAGTAACCCTGTGGTCCCCGAGACCCACCTCGGTATCGTCCCGGCAGACCAGATGCATCTCCACCCGTCCCACCTCCTCGTCATAGAAGGCGCGATGCATAAAATGCTCCGGTCTGAAGTCGCAACCCAGACGGGCATTGAGATGATATAACGCGTTGAGATTGAAAGCGGCCGTAAGACCGGCACTATCGTTGTAGGCGGCATCGAGAACCGAAGGATCCTTCTGCAGGTCGACCCCGATCAGCGCATAGCCGCCGGGCCCGACCATCGCCCGAAAACGTTTCATCAGTGCGACGGCCTCGTCGGGATCGAAATTGCCGATCGTCGAACCTGGGAAGAAGAGCATTCGCCCCTGTTCCGGTACGCTCTCCGGCAAGGCCTCGCAGCTGGTGAAATCGGCGCAGATCGCATCGATATAAAGATTCGGGTAGCGCTGCCGAAGCGACCGGCAGGCCCGAATCAGAAAATCGGCGGAGAACTCGATCGGAACATAGTGCGAGATATCGCCGGACCGGAAGAAACGCTCCGCCTTCTCGCAGTTACCGCTTCCCGGCTCCAGCAGCAGCGAACAGTGAGACGCCGCCAGCATCTCCGGAAGATGGCGGGCGAAGATCTGCTCCTCTGTGCGGGTGGGATAGTATTCAGGAGTCCGGGTGATGCGGTCGAATAGCTCGGAGCCCTTCTGATCGTAGAAAAAACGAGGCGATATCCAGGGCTGGTCAGCGGAGAGCCCCTCAATCAGCTCAGTCAGTTCATCAACCGACGAGGTCGGCATCTGGTGAACGGTGAAGCCGTCCTCACGATCTGCATCCCGCGAGTTCATCCGCCACTCCTCTCCGGCTCTCCGGCATCCCGTGCCAGCCGAAGGCCGCTAAACTGCCAGCGATCGGGTGGGTAGAAGAAGTTACGGTAGGTGGGGCGTATATGACCGGCGGGGGTGATACAGGAGCCACCGCGGAGCACCTGCTGGTTGCACATAAACTTGCTGTTGTATTCGCCGATGGCACCCGTCGCCGGGCGGTAGCCCGGATAAGCGACATAGGGTGATGCGGTCCACTCCCAGATGCCGCCATAAAGCCCCCAAAGCCCATCCTGCTCCTGTCCATGGTCCGGATGCAGCCGATCCGGATTGAAGAACTGGCCGGTTTCCGGCGAACGCGAGACTGCGGCATGCTCCCACTCCTGCTCCGTAGGGAGGCGGGCACCGGCCCAGCCCGCATAAGCATCGGCCTCGTAATAGCTCAAATGCACTGCCGGTCGATGGGGATCAAGCGGCCGTAGACCGTGCAGCGTGTATTCATGCCAGACCTCGTCGATACAACGCCAGTACAGAGGATGGGCCCACTGCCCCGACTGGACTGCGGCCCAGCCGTCGGAGAGCCACAATAGCGGATTATCATAGCCACCATCCTCGATAAAGCTCAGATACTCGCCGTTGGTCACCGGACGGCTAGCCAGTTCGTACGGCGCCAGCCAGTAGTGATGTCGCGGGTGTTCGTTGTCGTAGCTAAAGCTATCGCCATCATCGGTACCGATCTCGACAAGACCGCCATCGAAGTGGAGATAGGCCAAGTCGTGCGGTTCAGTCCGATTCAACGGCCCATCGCGATAAGCAGGATATAGGGGATTGACCGACAGATTGTACTTCAGGTCGGTCAGCATCAGCTCCTGATGCTGCTGCTCATGATGCAATCCCAGCACGGTTCGCCGCACCAGCTCATCCGGGGCCTTCTCAAGCAGGCACTGCATTGCCGCATCGACATGGCGTCGATAGGCGTACACGGTCTCCAGCGTAGGGCGCGAGAGAAGATGCCTGTTGGGACGGGGAAAGGGATTTCCGACGCCGTTGTAGTAGGAGTTGAACAGTGTCTCGAAGACCGGGTCGAAGAAACGATAGTCCGCATCGAAAGGCTTCAGAATGAAGGTTTCGAAGAACCATGAGACATGCGCCAGATGCCACTTCAGCGGACTGGTCTCGGGCAAAGCCTGCAGCCCGAAATCATCCGGCGGAAGATCGGCGCACAGCGCTTCGGAACGCATCCGCACGGCGGTGTATTGTCCGGCCAGATCGAGCGCTTCCTCCATAGGGTCCCTTTCTAGTCCATTCATGGTCCCGATGCCAGTGACGGGCCGAACACAAACACTTTTACCGAAGCGACAAAAGCGCCTCGATTGAGACATCGAGTCCACGCTCATCCGCTGCGACGACGGTGGCATGCCCCAGTTTTCTTCCAGGTCGCGGCAGCTTTCCATAGTCGTGCAGGTGAACATCGACCAGGGAGACGACCTCCGCGGAGGCAGGCATGGTACCGATAAAATTGACCATGGCAGCATGTGCTACGGCGCGGGTCTCACCCAGCGGAAGGTCGAGAATGGCCCGAAGGTGATTCTCGAACTGGCTGACGGCCGCGCCCTCGATCGTCCAGTGACCCGAGTTGTGTACACGCGGCGCCATCTCGTTGACCAGCAACCTGTCACCGGCCTGAAACAGCTCCAGTGTCAACACCCCGACGTAATCGAGCGACTCCAGTACCGAGCGGACATACTGTTCGGCCTGTGGCTGCATCGCATCGGCGGAGCGACACCGGGAGACACTTAGAATGCCGTCCCGATGAGTGTTCTCGGCCACCGGATAGAAACGAACCTCCCCACTTGCCCGCCGCACGGCGATAACGGAGATTTCGCGGTCAAACGTGACAAAACCCTCGAGAATCAGGGGCACTCCTCCCAGCTGTTCCCAGACCGTGGCAACATCGCCAGGTTCGCGCAGCACTGCCTGCCCTTTCCCGTCGTAACCGAGTGTCCGGGTCTTCAGCACAGCTGGCAGACCAATCTCGGAGACCGCTTGCTGCAGTTCAACCAAGCTGTCGACCGGGAGAAACGCCGGAGTGTCGAGTCCGAGTTCCCGGAACAAGCTTTTCTCTCGCAGCCGGTCGCGTGCCACAGCCAGGGCCTCGGCACCGGGATGGACTGTGGTATGCTCGGAGAGATATATGACTGCACTCTCAGGCACATTCTCGAACTCGTAGGTCACGACATCACTGCTAGCCGCTAGTTGCTTCAGCATCTCTTCATCGTCGTATTCACCCTGCAGGTGCGTGCCGAGCGGTGCAGCGCATGCATCCGGAGCCGGATCGAGAAAGGTAAAGCGGAGACCCAGCGGATAGCCGGCCAGCGCCAGCATCCGGGCCAGCTGTCCTCCACCGACGATGCCGATATTCATGAGGCGTCGCGGGGATCCGGTTGGGCGAGCACGCTCTCCGTCTGCTGCTGGCGAAATGCCGCCAGTGCATGCCGGACATGCTCATGCCGGTTGGCCAGCATGCTGGCGGCCAGCAAGGCCGCATTGACCGCACCGGACTTTCCGATAGCCAAGGTGCCCACTGGCACACCGGCCGGCATCTGTGCAATGGAGAGCAGGGAATCAATACCGTTCAATGCCTTCGACTGGACCGGTACGCCCAGCACGGGGAGCAGTGTCTTGGCGGCTACCATGCCCGGCAGGTGAGCGGCACCACCCGCACCAGCGATAATCACCTCCAGCCCCCGGGACTCGGCATTCTCGGCATACTCGAACAGGAGATCCGGTGTGCGGTGGGCCGACACCACCCGCACCTCATGCGGAACGCCCAGCTCCGTCAATACTCCAGTCGCATGGGACATCGTCTCCCAGTCGGAGGTGGAACCCATGATAATGCCGACGAGCGGCGCGTTCTCAGTCGTCTCTGTCATCGTACTGCCTCGGTCATTTGATCGTCATCAGACCCGCCGGCCGAACCGTCGGGCTTCTGCAAGCGCTCGACAGTACTGGTAGCAAGGTCTTAATACCAGTCAATGATGGGACCGGTATCAATCATGCGGACATGAATCCATAATGATATGCGACACTTTGCATTTAGCCAGTCGCAGATTCATACGCACCACAAAGGTATGTGGCTGACAATCTTTATTCGGCAATGATTGCGACTGCAAGGTGCTCGACGATGCCATAACCTTAAGGCTTCATCGCGAACCATCGTCGCCTCAACCTTGATCAGTCATTCCGGAACAGGTGAACAGTCGCGGGCGATGACTCAATTGCTTAAACTATTTACGACTGATTTCATTGAAGTTTTCGTTTAACCTGAAATAGCTGTTGCCTTTCTCGATCAGGAATTGCAGGAACTCCTCCGCGATCATCGACAACGATTTTCTTCTCGGATATACGATATTCCACTGTTTACGGATGGGAAACCCTTCAACATCCAAAATAGCCAAGGGGCTATCTTCAGACTCCAGATTGAGGGCATGCAGGGACACCACCGAAACCCCCAACCTTCCATAGACAGCATGTTTCAGGGCCTCATTGCTCTCCAGAACCATACGTTCCTTGACCTTGAGACCATTCTCCATGAACAGGGACTCAATGGCTGAGCGAATGCCGGAGCCATGTTCGCGCATCAGGATCGGCTCCTCAGCCAGTCGGGACAACGGAATGTTCTTTTCGCCGACAAGTGGATGATCTTGATGGGCGATCACCACCAACGGATTCGGCGCGAACGGCACGATCTCGAGCTCCAGATAGGATGGCGGCGCCTGACCCAGGATATAGAGATCGTCAAGATTCTCCTCAATACGCTTGTATATCTCTTCACGGTTGGTCACTTTGAGCGAAAGATCGATCTGCGGGTATTTCATGGAAAATTCGCCCAGGGCCACAGGCGCGAAGTATTTGGCAGTCGTCACCACCGCGATCCTTAAATGACCACGCCGCATATCCCTGAAATCATCCAAACAGATTTCGAGATTGGCCAGTTGATTTATCACCTCGCGGCACGCCCGCGCGACCATGACACCGACATCCGTCAGATGGATCGCACGCCCGACCTGCTCGTAAAGCGGCATATCGATGGCCTTGCTGAAACTCTTGATCTGTGCGGAGACGGTGGGCTGAGTCAAAAAAAGTTCATCTGCAGCTTTGGTAAAGCTCAGGTTACGTGCGACAGCCTCAAAAATCTGGATCTGGCGCAGGGTTGCGTGCCGGATAAGATTTTGATTCCGCCCCTGGGGCACCGGATTGTCTTCTAACATGTAGTCGTTTTCCATACATCACCCCGCTTCTTCATCTCGGCTGGATAAAAAGATCTCCCGTTCCCACGAACCGTGGTGATAGCGATAGACCTCGCCATCCCCACTCCAGTGAAACAGGTATAACCATCCATTATCGATCAGGTTGTACAGGCTCTCATGGTGCTGAACCACCTGTTCGATTGCGTGGCGAGGTGCATCAATATAGACGCTCAGACGCAATGGCTCATGCATCCACTCCTCGCCGTTATGCAACGACTGCATGGGTAAACCGATGCGCAGATCGCCACCATTGCCCTCAAACACTCCGATATTGCCACCGACCACATTATGGAGCACCTTATTTCCGCTACCGTACCTGTAATTGTCGCACACAGAAGCGTAGTACTGCAGATTAATCCAATTCGCCACCACCATCGGTGCCGTCATGATCTGCTCCAGCAACGCAAACCCTTCATCAGAGTCGGCATCATAATCGTGCAGGAAAACCCGTCCCTGCAGATCCAGTCCTCTTGTTCTCTCTCTTGAAGCCGCAATAAAGGCCGCATTACCAGCCAAGCCCCATTCCGGTCGCACCTGCGACCAGTCGCGGCTGCGACGGACAAGGGTCTTGCGCAAATCCTCATCGGACATCGCAGGCAAGCCAAGTTGGCCAGCCCGCTCTTTCCGCACAAGCTCACCGGCTCGTTCCAACCAGCCATCGACCATGGTATCCAAGCCATCAGTATCGAAACAGCGAATCTCGTCCGTCATAGTGTTATGCAGGGCAGCCACGAAACGGGTATCCTGGGCGATGGGAACGCCCTTGGTCTGAAGTCCCCGTCGGATCTCCGGCTGGTTCAGAAGGTGGCATAGGATTCGCACGTTCAGCTCTCCGGTCTGACCACCACAGGCCCCGCAATCCAGGCCGGCAGCATGCGGGTTATTACTAGTGCAGCTGCCATGGCCGACCAACAGCACCCAGGGTGCTAGCCTCCGGTCCAAGCCCAT
>Ga0209918_1001236_pt1 | contig 14312 bp, 10 predicted proteins | sample SalPonD_shore_MG_FD_185712 | JGI IMG/M metagenome (GOLD analysis project Ga0209918, IMG submission 185712) | Salt pond soil microbial communities from South San Francisco under conditions of wetland restoration - Salt Pond MetaG... | ecosystem: Environmental > Aquatic > Marine > Intertidal zone...
CATTTTTGCAGACTCAATCACATGTCGAGCATTTCTTACTGATGCGACAATTATTTCTGATTTGAAGTCATAGGAATTTACAATTTGCATGGATTCCCAAAGCATATCTATCTCATCCTGTCCATTATCCATTAATCTTCCGATAAATGGACTAATATAAGACGCTCCCGCTTTTGCGGCTATAAGCACTTGATTTTGAGAAAACACGAGGGTAACATTTGTTCTAATCCCTTCTGATTCTAAAATTCTTACAGCTTTAATACCATCCTTTGTCATAGGTATCTTGATTACTATGTTAGGAGCTAATTTTGATAATTCTCGTGCTTCTGAAACCATCTCCTCAGTTTTCAATCCAATCACTTCCGCACTTACAGGTCCATCAACAATTTCACAGATTTTTTTCAGTTGTTCATTAGGTTCAGCTCCCTCTCGTGATAATAAGGTGGGATTGGTGGTAACTCCATCAATTATCCCTAAATCTTGCATCTCTCTTATTTGGTCTAGATTTGCAGTGTCTATAAAAAATTTCATAATATATCACAATTTTTGAATTATTAATGTTTAATATTATTAGATTATTGTTTATTTTAAATTATAGTATTGCTAACTACGAATGCTATAGTAAAAAAAGGCTTAAGGTTTTTTGTCAGAATTTTTAAGTAGCATAATGGTTTGATTTGGATTTTCTGCTTTTAGAATGGTACTTGAACTACTTAATATATCTGCGTTTAATAATTTTGAAGCATTTTCGAGATTTACTCCTCCATCCACATCTATTTCAAAATTGAACTCTTTCTTATAGGCTGATAATTCATTTACCTTCTCTATAGTAGTATCAATGAATTTTTGAGCTGACCAGCCTGGATTAACTCCCATTATTAAAACGAAATCAATCTGATCCAAATAAGGAAGCAAACTGGAGACCTCAGTAGGAGGATTGATAACAAGTCCTACTTTTTTTTTATGAATCTTGACTGCTTCAATTATTTTAGATATTGGGGCCTGAATTTCTTTATGGAAGAGAAATGCGTCAATATTATCTATAATTTTGTCGATGTATTGCAAGGGATCTTGAACCATCATATGCGCGATGATTGGTATCTCAAAATTTTCTTTTAAGGCTTTAAAAATGTCCAAGTTCAACATTGTGTTATCGACAAATTTCCCGTCCATAACATCAACGTGGATATAATCAAGATTTTCTAGATTCTTGATCTGATTTATATCAAAACCATTAGTTGCGTGAAGAGCCACAGCTACTTTTTTCATCGTCTAATATTAAACAAAAAGTTCTTTTTCTACTAAATAACAAATAATATGACCGATAGTAATATGACCCTCTTGGATTCTTGGAGTATCTTCTGAGGGTACCTTAATACAAAACTTAACAATTTTTTCTATTTCATTCTCTTTTTGTCCGGTTAATCCTATTGTGATAGCTCCCTTTTCTCGAGCTTTCTGTAGTCCTTTAATCACATTCAATGAATTTCCCGATGTGCTTATTCCTATAGCAATATCTCCTTCTTCAACGAAAGATGATACTTGTCTTTCAAAGATTTTGTCGTAGCCGAAATCATTAGCAGTTGCGGTAACGACAGAGGTATTGGTGTGAAATGCTAAAGCAGGCAAAGAATCCCTATTTTTGTAAAATTTCCCCACAAATTCTGCAGCTATATGTTGTGCGTCTGCAGCACTTCCCCCATTTCCAAAAAGCACTACTTTTTTTTTATTTTCGTATGCCAAAATTATTTGTTTAGAAACATCTGCTATAAGAGGGGCTAAATCTTTCAATTTCTGCTTCATAGCAATTGATTCTTCTAAGATATTTTTAATTTCTTCTTCCATCTTATTCACACTTAATTAAATATTTTTGTTCAATTTAAATTGTATCCCATTTAAAATATAACTCTATTAAACTTCCCATACTTCCAATCCTTTTGGATTAAAATGAAAATTAACAATTTTACCGCCTATTTTCTCTAATTCACTAATCACTTTATACTTTTGATCTGGTTCTGAAAAGAGAAGTAAATGTCCTCCACCACCAGCTCCTAATAATTTTCCACCGATAACTCCAGTTTGCCTTGAGGTTATATAGAATTTTTCGATATTTCTATTAGAGATCTTATCACTCAAACTCTTTTTTGCAACCCAGCCGTTATGTAATAATTGCCCAAATTCATTTAATCTTTTTAGGTTTTTGGATTCAACAATATCTTTCATTCCGTGCGCTACATTCTTTAGATCTTCCATTGCTTCAATATATGATTTCTTTTCAATTTCATAACCTTCTAAGACTTCGTCTTGAATATTACTAGAAAAATGAGAGCCCCCGACATAGCACAAAATTAAACGATATTGAAGTTCATTTATTAATTCTTTTGAGGTCTCGATTGGATAAACTTTAACTTCCTCAGTAAATTCCATATAATTAAAACCACCATAAGCTGCGGCGTATTGATCTTGATATCCTCCCGATTGTTCCAATTCTTTCCGCTCAATATCATAGGCTTTTTGAGCAATCTCGTGTTCATTTAGACCATAATTATAGTATTCATTAAAAGCTCCAATTAAAGCTACAGAGAGAGAAGATGAACCTCCCATCCCGGAACCCGCAGGTAATTCTGAATATGAGGTAATATTAAATCCATCTTTAACATTTAATACATTAACAATACCCTTAAACAATTCAAATTTCTCAGTATAGTTTTTATCTCCGATTTCAAACGTTGTTTCTTCATTAAAATTTATTGCTTTTACATGGATCTTTTTGTCTTGTCTGGGTTCAATTGTTATAAATACGTGTCTGTCGATCGTAGTATTTATTACACAACCTCCATGATCAACACAAAAGGGAGAAAGATCAGTTCCCCCACCTCCAAAACTAATTCTGAATGGTGCCTTACTACGAATTTTCATATAAATCTATATCAATAAATTTTGAAAATATTTATTTTTTATTGTTCCAGCTTTTCTTTGTTCTAAATTCTACAAAGGAATTAAGTATATATTCTATAATGTTTATATATCTGGATTTTTTAGATATTCAATAGGTTATTTCTAATCTAATACTTTAATTATTACTATTTCTATTGTGATTATTTCCCCCTTTTTTTTCCATAAATAATTTATTTTATAATTCTAAAATGTTGTAAGTTTAAATATATAATTCCAAACACTTTATTGCCAAATTAAATAATTGATAATGAAATTAATAGGTATTATTTGAAAGATGTCAGAAAAAGATAATGTCAATAATAAGCGACCATTTGGATATATTTATCGAGCAACAAATAAAGTAAATGATTTATCATACATCGGTCAAACTTGTTCAAGAAGATGGAGAAGGAATCAAAATCCACTAAAGTCTCGTTGGCGAAGAGAATGCAATAAAGCAAAAAGATTGGTTAGAAAAGATAAACAATTAAGAGACATAGAAAAAGCAATAGTCAAATATAGTCGAGACAATTTTGTTTTGGAACAAATAGATACAGCAAAAAATCAAAAAGAACTAAATGAAAAAGAAAAATATTGGATAGAAAAGGAAGATTCAATGACTAATGGTTATAATATGACAGAAGGTGGTTCTAACGGACTTTGGAGTAAAAAGGCAAAAGAAAAACATCGCAAGATGATGCAAGATCCAAAATATCGAAATAAAATGAGTAGAATAATACGGGATAAATGGAAAGATTGTGAATGGAGGGAAAAAATGACTAAAATCAGAAGAGATGTCTGGGAAAATCCTGAATTAAGGGAAAAAGTGAGTGATTCAATGACGGAAAAATGGAAAGATCCTGAATATAAAGAGAATTTAATTAGAGAACGAAGAATGAGAGCAAAAGACCCCGAATGGATTGATAAAATGACTGAGATAAATAGAAAACGAGTAAAAGACCCCGAATGGATTGATAAAATGACTGAGATAAATAGAAAACGAGCAAAAGACCCCGAATGGATTGATAAAATGACTGAGATAAATAGAAAACGAGCAAAAGACCCCGAATGGATTGATAAAATGAGCAAAGTAAATAAAGAAAAATGGAAAAATCCCGAATCGAGAAAAAAAATGAGTAAATCTATATCAGAAAAGTGGAAAGATCCTGAATATCAAGAAAAAATGTCTAGATTAAGAATAGAAATGTGGAAAAATCCCAAACACCGAGAAACGATCAGTAAGAAGATGGCACAAAAATGGAAAGACTCTGAATATCGAGAGAACATTATCGAAAGTATGACAGAAAGATGGCAAGATCCTGAATATCAAGAAAAAATGTCTAGATTAAGAATAGAAATGTGGAAAAATCCAGAATATAGAAAAAAAATGATTAAAATTAGTAAAGAACGTAGAAAAAATATAGAAGACAAAGAACAGTTTTTAAAGGATGTTAAAAACGGCTTACTTAAAAAGGATGCAAAAATAAAATATAAAATGAGTAGTCCAACATTGAATAAAAGAATCAGAGAAATGTTTCCAGGTATAAAGAATTATACCGAATTAAAGAGATATCTTAAAAATAGAAACATAGATAATATATTATAGATAATTTTAAAAAATTCTGTAAAACGATCTAAAACTAACAAATCTTAATTTAGAATTATTCTTGTAAATTTCTTTGAAAAATTTGATATATTTAGAAGAGATAAAATCTATATTCCTGAAGAAATATTTAAATATTGTAATCTTTTGTTTTATTTTTCGATGTAGATTGAAACAGAAAATACCTTTGAATGTTGGTAGAAATCAGAAGTCTAATATCTCGAAGAAATATTTAAATTTTGTAACGTTATAATATATTGAGTGGGTGTCCTCAAAAATGAACAAGAAGGAGATCTATCGAAAAATTGGTCAATTCCTTGAAGAGAATGGTGCAAAAAAAGTCTCGATATTTGGATCTTATGTTCGTGACGAAGAAACACCAGAGAGCGATATAGATGTTATCGTCGCTTTTTCCGAAACAAAAAGTCTGCTTGAATTGGTGAAAATAGAAAGAGAACTCTCCGAAAAAATTGGAATTAAAGTAGATTTGATAACTGAAAAATCTTTAAGCCCATATATTAAAGAACATGTGGAAAAGGAAATGAAAGAGGTATATGGATGACTGAATACAATATTTATTATTCATTAGCTATACCTTTTTTCTAAAATCTCATTCATGTCCTCTAATGTAATATAAATTATAGAGGTTTCACCAATTTGTTTAATGTTTGTTTTATTTTTAAAACTTTTTGCAAAAATGATTAATATATGTTCTTTATTTTTATATTTTCCTCTATATCTAATTTTAGATTTTTTATTTAGCAAATTAGTAACGACCTCAATCCCATTTACATCATCTTGCCACTTACATTCGATAAGAATAGCTTTATTCGTCTGGGGATTGAACGCAATTAAATCAATTTCATCCTCTTTCCACCACCATCGTCCGATTTTGGTAAAGTTAAAATATTCACCAAGTTCAATATTTTCATTTAACTTAATAAAATCTAAATCTTTTCTGAAATCTATTAAGAATTGTGATACAACATCTTCAAATATTTTTCCCATATATTCCGGATACTGTGTTCTTATATCTCTAACATCCATTATCATTCTATCCAGACTTTCCAAATTTGGATAAATAAATCTAAAATAAAACCGTAAAAAATTATCAGATAAAATATAACTCCCTCGTTTTGTGGACTTTTGCTCTGTAACCGGAACTTCTCTCTTCATGAAATTTACCTCTTCCAGACTTGTGAGATATTGGGGCAGACTTGTTACTGGAATCTTGGTATATTGAGCAATTTGATTAAGCTGATTCTTTCCAAACGCAATTGCTTCTAAAATAGAAAAATATCGACCGGAATTGAAAAATTCATATCTTAATAGAAATTCTGCCTCATCTCGAATAAAAGTTTGTCGTTTCAATTCTTTTTTTAACCATTCCCAAAAAGGAACCGTAATTTGATTCAAATAATAAGGAATCCCCCCACTAAACCCATAAATTTGAATTATTTCCTTTAATGTGGCTTCAGGATAGAATTCTTTCAAAGTGTGAAAATTAAAAGGCTTTAAGTGAAGTGAAATTGTTTTCCGTCCATATAAAGGACTTGGAGCTGAGAGAATTTCACTTTTCATCATAGATATTGATGACCCTAGTAAAAAAAGCTTCAGCTTCGAATTTTTCAAGATGATATCAACTATATATTGAAAAATGTTGAGCACATTTTTTTCTTCTCTTACCATTTCGGGAAATTCATCAATTATTATGACGTCTACTTTATCTTTTAAAAATTTAAAAAGTGATTCATAATCAGTCATAATCATTTCTGCTTCTGGTATTGTCTTTACACACTGTTCCTTAAATTTTTCCTCATTCCGGCCTTTTCTGGCAAGATAATAAATAACCTTTAAATCTTTAGTTGCATGAAGGTGCAATTCCGTTTTCCCCACTCGTCTACGACCAAACGTTAACATGAATTCAAATTTGTTGGATTTGAGGCTTTCAGTAATTATCTTTAGTTCCCTTTTCCTATCTTTAAAATCAATTATTTGGTCTATTTTTTCTTTAGAATCTTTTTTCATTATTTTTATTATTCTTTTTATTATTGGTTTGATAATAATTATTTAACTAATAATATTTTATTTAACTAATATATTTTTTTAAATTTTTTTTATTATTTTAACAACGATTTTTTTCTTTTCAAAAGATTCCAAAAAATCTAATAAGCAGAATGATTTTAATTTTACACATATGATATTAAGTAAAACCCCTGTACGGATCGCTTTTGGAGGAGGAGGAACCGATGTCGAGCCTTATTGCTCTGAACATGGGGGATTTGTAATAAATGCTACAATTAGTCTATTCTTCCGAAGTGTATTAAATAAACGAGAGGATAAATCTATAAATATCTTCTCTAATGATAAATTTACTGCATATCGTTTTAATAAACTTGATAATCTGAGTATAGAAAAAGTGGATGAAGATATCATTCGTGCTATAATTTATCTTTTACAACCAGAAATAGGAATGGATATCTATTTACATGGGGAGCCTCCAAAGAAAGCTGGTTTGGGCGCTTCTGCAAGTTTATGCTCTTGTTTAATTGCGGGAATTCAAATTCTTAGCGGAAAAACTTTCAATGAGGGAATTATTGCTGAAAAAGCATATGAAGTCGAACAAGAAATTTTAAAAAATACCGGAGGAAGGCAAGATCAATATGCAGCAGTTTATGGTGGATTTAATGCAATCGAGTTTTTAGGTGGTTCCAAAGTAAACATAAGGTATATAAAACTCTCCCCATCTTTTCTAAAGGAGTTAGAGCAAAGAATAATACTATTTTATACAGGGGAACCTCATACTAGCGGAAATATGGTGGGTGCCCAAGTAGATTCTTATATTAAAAATAAACAAGAATCAAAGAAATCTTTAGACATCTTAAAAAATGTCGCTTACCAAATGAAGGACGCCATTATATCAGAAGATTTTCAAGAATTAGGGAAGTTACTGACAAAAGATTGGGAAGAGAAGACAAAATTTAATCCATTAATAACCACAGATTATATGAGGGATTTAAATGAGTTAGTTATGAAAAATGGAGGGATTGGAGGGAGAGTTTGTGGTGCTGGTGGCGGAGGTTGCATGTTCTGGATAACCAATCCTAATAAACGGAAGGATTTAATTTCTCGATTAGAAAATAAACCTGGAACTTTGATAAGTTTTAAATTTGTTAATAAGGGTTTAGAAATTACAAATATTTGAAGAACCAGCGCATTATATGAAAAAAAATCAATGAATTTAATAGACCATTAATTAATTCATATTAAAAAAATACAACAAAAGACGAGAGAGAATGAAAAAAATTCTAATAACAGGAGCAGATGGATTTTTAGGATCCCATTTAACTGATTTCTTTATTGAAAAAGATTATGTAATTTTTGCTTTAAAGCGTCCTGGAAGTCCAGTGAAAAATCTGATTCACTATACTAATGGAAAAGAAGTGTTTTCTTCCCATGAGAAAAACGATTATTTGGGAAACATAATTCAAATTCCGGTGAAACAAGATAATTTATTTTTGCTAGAATGTGATTTAAACAATAAAGAATTATTAGAGAGTTTAATTAAAGAAATAAATCCAGACCTTATATTCCATTTTGGTGCTCAACCATTCGTTATCCCTTCATGGGAAAATCCAAGATATACTATTAAAACAAATGTAATTGGAACGATTAACATATTTGAACCACTTAAAAAATACAATATTGATTGTAAAGTGATAGTTGCATGTTCGAGTGCGGAATATGGAACAACCACAGAGGAAGTAAATAGACCTCTGAAAGAGTCAGATCCCTTGAAAGCAGTTCATCCATATGGAATTAGTAAAATTGCTACAGAACTTCTATCAAGACAATATTATCTCAATTTTGGAATCGATGTTATAAATCTACGGTTCTTCAATCAGACAGGACCTCGGAAAGAAAATGATGCATGTGCTGATTTTATCCAAAGAATTGCACAAATTGATTTAGGTTTAGTTGAACCAGTTATTAAGGTTGGAAATCTAGAGCCCTACAGAGACATTACTGGAATTAAAGATTCTATTCAAGCAATATGGTTAGCTACTATTAATGGCAAGTCTGGTGAAACTTATAATATATGTTCAAATAGAAAAACCAAAATTAGAAATGTATTGAATATTGCGCTCAGTTTTACTAAAAAGGATATAGAAGTTAGAGAGAATACTTCTAATAAATTACGAAAGACAGACGAGGATGTTATCTTAGGTGATAATTCAAAAATAAAAGAACTAGGATTTGAGATAACACAATCGATTGAAGTAATATTAAGAGAGATGTATGATTATTGGATCGAATATTACAAAAGAAAAAAGAGAGAAAACTGACTATTGCAGAATAATCACGAGTTTTAGAGATTAAAACTATGATTTTCGCTCAAAATTAAAAGTTACTATTTTAATAGCATCTTGAGTTAGTTCAGTCTGACAGTAAGGACATTGTACCTTGCCCTTTTTTTCTAATTTTTGAATTATGTTTTTTTTCAGTGTTGCAGAGCATTCTTTATTTGAGCAAATCTTTAACTCTTCATACGCTTTCTTTTCATCTTTATCAAGAGTTCCTTCTACTATATCAAGCTGCCCAGCACTTACTTTATCTGAGATGAAGTCTTTATTTTGTTCAATATAATCTAATAAATACTCACTATCAGCACCGATTTTTAGTAGAATTTCTTCTCCTACTTTAAACTCATTCTTTTTTCGTGAGTACTGTATGTTTCGTATTAGATCATTGACGATCCTGTCCGCAAGAATATCATCATTCACACTAAGATCTAAATAAATATTTCCAAATCTGGATTCCATTTCTGCGAAATTATTATCTGGAGTAAAAGAATCAACGATTTCTAATTCTCTTACATTTACCATTTTCTTTATTGTCTTAGTAAATTCAACTTCGGGAAGTTTTTCTGTAGATTCAATCACTATTTTTTTATTCGGCCAGCGTAATCTGATCCTGTTTCGATTTTTCAATGAACGGGCTATCTCAATTAATTCTCGAGAAAATTCCATCTGACTTTCAAGTGATTCATCGATTTTATCCTCTTCCACTTCGGGCCAATCTTGTAAATGAATACTCGCTTTCTCTTCCAATCCCATAGATTTTACATATGGCTTAAACATTTTCTGATAGAGATGTTCGGAAAGCATTGGATTAATCGGAGCAAGGAGAACCACCACTTTATAAAGTACTTCAAAAAGTAGTGCCATAATCTCAAACTTGTCTGGATGTTCTGAATATACATCAATTTTTTCTCTGATAAGCATTATATACCACCTACTTATATCATTTACAATTAAATCGCGTAGCTTGACCGTGATTGAGGGAAGTTTATAAGCATCGGAAAGCTCTGTGAGTTCTTTTATTGTCGAATTTACTTTTGATAAAATCCATTGAGCTGTTTTGTCTAATTTATTGGGATCATAACTATGTTTAGAGGGATCAAAATCTGCTAATCTAAATTTCTGGTTTGCATATACAAATACATTCCAAATAGTATTAATTGTTCTGAAAGTATCCGCATATTCCTTCACATTAAAATTCAAATCACGTCCTGGTTGGGTCGCTCCTATCGAATAGAATCTAAAGGTCTCGATTCCTTTTATCTGCGAATAAGATTTATTTTTTTGTAAATCCTCGAGAGTTCCGTATATCAAATCTTCTGGTTCGAAGAAATTTCCTTGAGACTTACTCATTTTTTCATTATCACGTAGAACCCATCCATGCATATAGCATGCATCGTAATTTTTACGCTCTGATGAGACCATTGCGCTGCATAAAAGACTATTAAACCATCCCCGTATCTGATCTTTCCCTTCAATTATAAAATCTGCGGGTATCCAACTATCATAATGACTATGCCCATCATATACCTCTTGAGCTGCCCACATCACAGATCCGGAATCGAGCCATACATCCAAAATATCTTCTATCCTCTTTTTAGTACCCTTTCCACACTTTTTGCATTTCCATGTAACTCTATCTATCCAAGGGCGGTGTAAATCCTCGGGGCACTCACCTGCAATTTCTTTAAGTTCCTCTCCAGACCCAATAACTGTTATATCCTTGCAATCTTCATTATCACAAATCCAAACATTTAGTGGGATACCCCAGAAACGTTGCCGGGAAATGCACCAATCCTTTAATGTGGTTAACCAGCTTTTAAACCATTTTTCACCAGCCCAATCAGGAACCCAATAAATTTCTTTATTTTTTTCTAATAATTCGGGAACTAAACTCTCTGTCTTAAAAAACCATTGCTCCGTTGCTCTATACACTAACCTTGAATCACATCTCCAACAATGTGCATATTCATGCTCAATCTCACTCGTATGAACGAGCGTTCCTTTCTCCTTCAGTATATCCAAAATCTTTGGATTTGCCTCAAACACGTTCATACCCGCAAATCTTCCTGCTTCTTCTTCATATACACCATCAATATTTACAGGGGTAAAGATCGGCAATCCATTTTCGACCCCCACTTCAAAATCTTCTGGTCCATGCCCTGGTGCTGTATGCACTAAACCCACACCTTCGGATACAGACACATACTCCTCAGATAAAATTATTGAGTGCACCTTTTCATTTTCCTTAAATAATTCTTTTTGGTACGGAACTTCCTCGATTAATGGATGAATATATCTATTTCCTTCTAATTCTTCTCCATAATAATCTCCTACAATCTTATATTTATATCCAAGTTCTCCTGAAATAAGATGAGTGATCGGATTTTTCGCAAGTATCCAATATTCATCTAAATCTTCTCCATAATAATCTCCTACAATCTTATATTTATATCCAAGTTCTCCTGAAATAAGATGAGTGATCGGATTTTTCGCAAGTATCCAATATTCATCTAAATCTTCTATATGCACTTTAGCATATTCTGCTGTTGGGTTTACCATAATTGCGGTATTTGCTACAAGGGTCCATGGGGTTGTTGTCCAAATGATAAAATAGGTATTTTCCATATCTTTTGCTTTTATTTTTAAGAAAAGACTGGTGTCCTTTACCATCTTATATTCTTGTTCATGTTTCGCAAGGGCAGTAGCACAACGTGGGCAGCAATTCAATGGTCTATAAAATTGGTACATTAAGTCTCGTTCCCATGCTTTTTTTAATGTCCACCAAATTCCCTCAATATAACTGTTTTTAAATGTAATATAAGGATTTTCCCAATCCCAGAAATAACATCCTAACCGCTTGAATTGGTCGTTCATTATGACTAAATTTTTCTTTGCAAATTCCTTGCAGTTTTTAATGAATTTATCTACCCCATAATCAAAGATTTCTTGCTTGTTGCCAATATTTAATTCTTTTTCCATTTGAACTTCAATTGGTAACCCGTGAGTATCATATCCCGGTGTATCAGTGACTTTATAACCTCTCATTCGCTTATAACGAATCAAATAGTCCTTAAGTATTTTATTCCATGCCGTTCCTAAATGAATAGAGCCAGTTGTGTAAGGAGGACCATCAATAAATCGCCACTCCTCTTTTCCTTTTTCCTTTTTTCTTATCTGGGAATATATATTATGTTCTTCCCAATATTTTAATATATCTTCTTCTAATTGAAGTAAATCTAAGTTTTTGTTTAACGGTTCCACGATAATATCAATCTAAAACTATAATTAATTTATTAAAGAAGAAAAACCTAAAAAATTTAATTAAATTTGACTCTATGGATACTGAATTCATAAAAAAAAGGGATTTCTTTAAAGGAATATTTAGTTTAATGCTTAATTGATAAAAATTTTTAATTTTTAATTTTCATTGAATTCATTAATAAAAATTTCGTTGGAAAGTGAATGAATTTAAAAACTAAAGAAACTAAAATCGCATTTTCAATATTAATGGCGAATTTTAACAATGAAAAATATATAGAAGATGCAATTAACAGTGTGTTAAATCAAACCTTTACTCAATGGGAATTAATTATAGTCGATGACAAATCTACAGATAATTCCTTAGAAAAGATTAATCCTTTCTTAAAATTTAAAAATATACATTTAATTAAGCATCAATATAATTTAGGATATGGTGGCACGTTAAAAACTGCTGCTAAAAAAGCGAAAAATCAAATTATAGCGATTTTAGACCCTGATGATGTACTTCATACAGCGGCGTTAGAAAAAATCGCTTATATGTATGAAATATATCCAAAACATGGTTTTATTTATTCATCTATGTGGCGTTGCGATGAAGAGCTAAAAAATTGTAAAATTGATAACACAATAAGGCAAATCGATGTTAATGATATTCACTCACTATATAATCCACCAATTTCTCATTTTAAAACCTTTAAAAAAAACATATATATGAAAACAAAAGGGTTTGAAGTAACTCAGAAGAAAGCAGTTGATAAGGATATTTTTTATAAACTCAGTGAAGTGACAGATTTTAAGTTTCTTAATCTCCCCCTCTATTATTATCGTGAACATGAAACAGGGATATCTCAAGGAAGTGCTAATCTTGAGGCAAAATATTTCAGTTATATCGCAAGACTTAAAGCTTATAGGCGTAGGAAAAATACAAATCTTCCTAATTTTGATTATCGAAATTTAAAGATCTTCTATTATTATAATATAACTTTTTATAATGTTTTTAGATTCTTAATTAAAAAATTTTTAACTTTACGGTTAGATCTCTTAATTAATTATTTAATTTCTATAATACCTGTAGCTACATTAAAGAAGCGCCTTTTGAATTTCAAAAGCAAATATATTGATATTTTTGGATAAGAACATAAATAATAGAAAATTAATTCATATATTTACTATAACGAAGCTTTCATTGACTCTCTATGAACGTGGTAGATAAAATTAAGAATGTTGTCCAAAAAAATTTTTCCCAAGGAAATGATATTTTTGATGGTCCACTCAGCGATTAAGTAAAGATGCTATAAAGTTTGGATTATTTTATATCTCTGCACGGGTTTTAACACCAGAATTATTTGGAACTTACAATTATTTACTTACTCAAGTTAACTTTTTCATTATAGTTGGAGAGTTTGGGTTTAATGCTTCTGTTACACGATACATAGCAGAATATGGAATTAATAGCCTTAATCTATATTTATAAAGGTATTTTATTTATCTCTTTTTTAGCCTAATGGATTCTTTTTCTTTCTGTAAACTTTTTAAGATTTTTAATATTTAATACATGTGTATTTGTAATTTTATGTTAGTTTTTCGAATTTAGAATTATCTAAAAAAATGCTTTTTTTAATTGATTGAAATGTCTTTTTAAAGTTATGTTTAGTTAGAAAAATGAAATTAGATATCTTGATATCAACTGCTAATGATGGAATATACGATGTTAAGCAACTATTACTATCCCCGCAAAAAAATATAAAATATATTATATCCCACCAAATTTATGATGGCAAGCGTTATGATATTCAATTTACTCGGAAAGATGTGATTTATAAGAAGTCTTATACAAAAGGACTTGCGAAGAATCGAAATTTAGCCCTTTCTATGGCGACTGGAGATATATTTCTTATTTCTGATGATGACGTCTCTTATAAAAAAGAATGGTTTCCATATATTTTTAAAGCATTTAAAACAAATCCTGAAGCAGCTATTATCACATTTCAAATGAGATCGAATCCAGGTGAATCTGAGTATAAAATTTACCCTAATACTCCTTTTTATCACGATATAAGAACTATTTTCTCTGTTTCCTCAATCGAAATTGCATTCAGACCCGAAATAATGAAACAAGTTGGTTTAAAATTCGATGAGAACTTTGG
>Ga0209918_1001237_pt1 | contig 14289 bp, 22 predicted proteins | sample SalPonD_shore_MG_FD_185712 | JGI IMG/M metagenome (GOLD analysis project Ga0209918, IMG submission 185712) | Salt pond soil microbial communities from South San Francisco under conditions of wetland restoration - Salt Pond MetaG... | ecosystem: Environmental > Aquatic > Marine > Intertidal zone...
GGATAGCCAGCACGCGACGATTCAGCATATAAACTGGATTGTACCCAACCTTCAGGTCACCAGTCAGCAGAATCATATCTTCAGCACTGATAGCATTAGCAGCTTCAGTTTCGCGTGCAGCATTCTGCAAATCAGCGTTGGAGATGATACCTTCAGGCTGTTTGTGACCAGAGCCAGCAATGAAGCCATTTCCTTCGCCATAAGCGAAAGCTTCAGAGGCATCCATCATGATCTCTGATTCCATATCAAAGGATGAATCCATCAACATATCCTGTGTGATGGGGATAGTCACAGACTGACGGAACGGCGTCATGGTTTCCAAACCATAAGTCTCTGTATCCTCTCCACCTTCTTCGCCTTCACCTTCATACTGAGCTGCGATGTTGGTTTTGCGGCGCGGTACTTCCAGCGTCTTACCACTTACTGTGCGGACACGGCAAACGGTACGCATCTGGTCAATCTCAGTGATATTCTTAACGATGGTATTATCCATCTCACTTATGACCAGGAAGCCACCGGTGGTATCATTATCAGTGCGAAGCATTGCTTTTTCTTCAATGTTCTCGCCAAACTGACAGAACTTATTAAGAGCCTTATATTCATCAGCCTCTTTATAGTTCTTGCCATCACCAGGACCACCACTGCGAGCCATTTCTGCTTCCATGGCATCAATGCGCTCTTTCCATTCTTCTTCACGCTTTTTGGAAGCTTCGATATCAGCCAACATCTTCTGATTCTGTTCTTCCTGCGCATCAAGTGTTTTGTTGATCTTCTCCATGACCTCAGGGTCAGGCTTGACCTTCTTTACTTCTTCCTGCAAGGCATCCACTGCCTCTTTTACTTCTTGCGGCGTAGGTGCATTCTCACTCATTTGTTTCTCCTAGAATAGTTGAAGTTAATTTTAGCAAGTATCCCACTTACTTTTGGCTTAATATCCCATTAAGCCGAATCTTTTTGCAAGTCACTGGTTATATCTTTCAATATATTCAATGACTCTGAATAACACTTTTGATCCATTTGCTGTCTTTCCAGCCCCTCTGGATCAGGGTCATTAGGTTCTTCCCTACTGACAGCAGCAAATTTGCCAGCTATCATAATTGCAAGACGATTCGAGAAAATACCACTTTCTCTCAAAACATCCTCAACTTGGCGTTCAGTCATGTTTTTCAAATCATCTTGAGTTATTCTGCGGATATCAGCGTTGCGATGCTTTTTGATAATATCCATAACTTCTTCCTCAGACTTACCAAATTCCTTGGCCACAACTGAAGCAAAAGATTTCACCGCAGTAATATTTGCAAATGGATTCATAGGCTCATCAACAATAGAGCCTTCCCAAACAGTAGCTTCTTTGATTGTGCGAATGTCCTTATCTTCATCCATTTCCCACACATCAACAGAAAAGCCAACAGAAAAATCTGATAACACTCCTTGCTTAGCCAGCAAATAAGCCTCTTTGCCTTGCTGTACTTCAAGGTTAATCTCGCCAACGCCAAAGAGGCCAGTATCATCCTCTTTAACGGTGCCAATTGGGAAGCCACCAACAGTCCTGCGGTGATGATCTTTTAATCGAACTGGACGATTGCGCGATCGCAAATCTGCCAATGATTTTGCAAATGACCCTTTAAGGAACTGGTCACGCTGCCCAAAGAAATCACCACGGTCTAAATCCCATGTGGCGATATAACCTTCAACAATACCAACTGTGACGCCGTTGCGTTGTTCTTCTTTTACTTCAACAACTTTGCCGCCTAGTTGTTTGACTTCAATATCATGAGTCATCTGACTGTCCTCTCTGGCGTCTGAAATTTATAATCTCAACTGTATCATACTGTGAAGAGCACCTACAATTAACTACTTCACTTAAAGGAGCACCCCAGTTAGTATCACCAGGGAACATCATGCTAAATCCACCTACTATATAGACTTCATTAACAGGCACTACTTGACCATCAGCAGCAACGTGAGTTTGCCTAACTCTTTCATCACCAACAGATACCCACTCCTTGGTATTCTTGGTTTCCTTCCTATCCCTGCTATTAATAGAAGGAGTTAAACCACCCAAAACTTCTGCTTCAGTAATCTTGGCCGCTTCAGCAACATTCTGGGTTTCTGTTATAACAACAGTTTCCCTTCTTGCGTTAAATTTTCTTAACAAGAGTGTTGAAGCAAATATTGCAGCAGCCACCCTAGTAAAAGGCTCATCAGCCTCATTGGCTGCTGTAATACCTTCTTCCACTGATTGCGTAATCTCCTGCTGGTTAGTTTCTGATATCAACTTTGATTGATCATCAGCTCTTGTCAAATAATATATACCCAAAGCTTCAGCAATGATATTTTCTTCTTCTTCAGTTATCGATACATCATCAGGCAGCTCTTTGGATAATATATCACTAAATTGGTCGCCAACTTCTTGGTAATGCTTCTGGAGCATAACATCCAAGTCATCACGATAATTTTGAGCATTAAGAATTACGCCAGATTCAGCATAATTCTTTCTGAACTCTCTCACTATCTGCCTATTAAGCGTGTTAAGCTTCTTGCTTAACTTACGCTCAAGACGATATTTGGCTCTGACGTCTTTTCTAGTCTTGTCCGCTGCTGTTGTCATCATCATCCTCATTATCGCGGGCCAGACTATCATCCGGTTCATTATCATCCATTAAACTAGAGTTCAATGGAATAAGAGTAGCAGGAACCATTATTTGTTCACCGCCTTCCACTGGTTCTTTACCAAGAGTCTCACGCAATTCATTGGTTGATTCAAGATTCATCTCCTTACGCAATTTCAATTCTTCATTTCTACGCTTAACCAGAGCAGTAATCTTATCAACATCATAGCTTATCCACATTTTTGATGGATCAGCGCCAAAACGCGGCATTAACAGATTTGTTAAGCCAGCAAAAATTCTATCTGCTACAGGAAGCACAGCATTATCATAAAGTGCAAGACGTGCTTCTGAATAATTATTAAATGTAGCCCTATCTATAAGGACCAAAGGCAAAGGAACCTGATACTGTTGTGCCACTGCTACTTTAGCAGTGCGCTGTAAATTCACAAAATCCATATCCTTGTTATTGACGCCCATCTCTTTAATGTCCATCTTAGGACCGGCTGTGACGCCAATGTTGCCTGCATTCGATGTCCCGCCATATTGGGCATCAACTCTTTCTTTTACCTCTTGGAACTCATCATTATTTAAATCATCCTCAAAATGAAAGACCAATGATATACGACCGCCATTATCCAGGATGCTGATATTATGCTTATTGCCCTTAATATGCTGTCTTGCTTCTGATGAAGCAGCCAGCAATGGTGATTGGCCTCTGCATAGAGAGCCATTGCGAGTTGAAAAATTGCGAATCTGTATCATCTCTCTCAGATTACCATTAAAATACCTTGCCCTTCTATTGCCCAACTTGATACGATAATCACCATTAAGATTATCACCAGACACAAGAAAAGATTGCACGTAACCATTTGAGCCTTTAACATCACTGATATCCTTTGGGCTTATTGGATTAAGCTCAAGAGGCGGTCTAGTAATGCCGCCAAGAGCCACAATAAATGATTCGCCAGTAATCAAATAATTTTTAGCCAACGCCTCAAAAAATAAGTCTTGGGTAAAAAATGGGCTTGGATTACTGATTAAGTCAAGAATGGGGTGCTTTTTAATCGTTCGATCTGGCGTCATTATGACTGGCTCGATAGAAGCAAAAGCCTCAGCAATCATATTGACTGGAATACTTACAGCAGTAGATTTCTCATAAAGAGAAATAGCGCTGGATGCTGTTTCGCCACTACCACTAGTGCCAAATATAAGAAAAGCACCAAGCTCACTGCTGGTACCAAGAGCAGCTGCTTTTACATTTGACTCCTTACTCTTACCAATTTTTATTTTCGGCCACTTCATATATGAATTGCCGTCCTTTTAAATTTTAATGCTTCAAGAGCATATCTCAAAGCATCAATGCAGTGGTTATGTTTATCTTCAAGAATAGGCAATACTTCATTGGTCACCGAATCAGTCTTATAACGATAAAGACCAAGCTCAGCAATGAGGTGTTGGCAACGCGGATGGACTACAATATTGTAGGACTTTAAGAACTCAACGCCTTCTTCAACGCTCTTTTTACCCTTCTTGGTTCCTTTTATCTTAAAGCCTCTGTGGCGCATATAACTGATAGTTTCTGGCCTAGAGCTATCAGCTGTAATAAGCCATTTCTTTGCATTAGGTACTGTAGTGAAAAGCTTTGGTAAATCATCAACTTCCACTTCGACGCCATATGCTTCATAATCAACAAAGATACAGCGCTTGTTATCATCAACCCAAGCTCTTATCAAGCATGATGGGTCTTTAAAACCAAAGTCAGCGCCTTGCCTGATAATAGCATCATCAGGCGGCGAGATATGACCATCGATTTTCCAGTTCTTAAATACTATTGATTCAAGATGCTGGAGAGCCTTCCCTTCCCAAACGTGTAAATACTTTTCATAATCATGAGCCTTATCCCATTCCATCTCCTTGCGTAAAACTTCAGGGAAGAATGGGTTGCGATCATAATTAACCATCCTACAATATAAATCATCAATTGGCGGCTTTTCATCACTGCCAATATAACGTTGATAAGTAGGATCAGTCTCAAGGTAAGGGTTAAATGTTGCGAAAATTTGGCTGCCTTCCATGCGAATGGTAGGCACCAATATATCCCATGATTCTTTTGATACAGTTTGTGCTTCTTCAACCCAACAGTATTTTACCCCTTCAATACTTTTTATTGAGTTAATGTTACGCCTCAAGCCTTTAAAAATAAAGGCAGAACCATTAACACACTCTATATAGTTACGCTGGACATTATATATATCCTGCAAATCCAATAAATAGATTTGCTCTTCAAGAAGCTTTAATACAGAGTCTGCTATTGAGGCTTGGAATTCACGAGCACAAAGAGTTAGCGCCTGCTCCTTAGCACAACGCAATAATAACCCTCTTGCTACTTGCCAACTCTTGGCAGCACCACGACCACCATACCAAGCCATATTACGGCAATAGTATGCTGGGTGGCTTTCATCAAATAGGGGCAGGAAGTCTTCTGTAACTTTGACATCAAGGTTATCATACTTAACGCCATCAAGTTCTACTATTTCAGACATAGCAAAACCAACCACAAAAGCCAACAGTATTGTGATAAACTTCTTCAATTATAAACCTTCCTGGCTGGAACAACATGCTGGCTAATGCCCTTCATCACAGAACGACCTCGGACTATAGGCGGTTAGCCTAGCCTATACTATTTTAACCTAAAAGTAAACCCCTAGTTTTACAGTATAAAAGGCCAGCATTAACTATATTCAGCAAAGAATCTTTGGTATGTTATAGTTGGCCTTTCATCATCCTCAAACTCCCAATCAATACCATCCAGTAACTCAAGAGCAATATTAACAACCTTTATTTTATATTCACTGCTCTTTATATTTAACTGGCGTTGGTTAATCCTTTTATCCATCTCATCAATCAAAAACTTGTTCTCAGAAAGAAGCTTTCTTTTGGCCTTATTATACTTATCTATATCAACCTTATTGGACATTATTGCGCTTCTTTCTTCATCCAAAACCTTCTGTAGATTTCTGCGCAACGATTCAACCAAATCAAGATCGTCAATATTATTAACGCTCTCAATAATGGCTATAAAACATGCCCTGATAATTTGCTTGGCTTCTTTTCTTGGATTCAAGTCTGATCCAATATCACCAAACTCATCATAAGCTTTTCTGCACTCTGGATCAGACAGCATTTCATAAGCAACGTTTAAGTCAATCATCTTTTGAGCATCACCACCTTCTTTATCTGGGTGATACTTTTGAGATAGTGACTTATATGCTTTCTTTATTTCTTCTTGCGTTGCTTCTTGGTCAACCCCCAATACTTCATATAGATCCATTATCCTCTCCTTTCAATTTTACCAATTCTATCAACGCTACCAATATGTGGGCCAATGTTTATCCTTATACACTCCTCTTTCTCCAAAGCAAAGCCAATAAGATCATCTCCAGTTTCCTGATCTACTTGCTCTTTAGCACCTCTGGCTGACCAGTGCCTTCCATACTTACACTTATCATCAAAGCACTCATCAACAACAGGCTGTTCTGAACAGAAAACTACCTTTTTATCATGAGTTTTAAAAGCATACATTATCAAATCCTTTGTTCATTATTCAAAAGCATAATTAACCTCAATAATCCCTAGCAACTATATTTTTATTATCTGTTTCTATATACAATCTAATCAATCTATTACAACTCCCACAGATCATAGTATCTCCAGGCTCTGGATTCTTTCCATTATTAAGCAATACATTGTGACTATGAATGGGATCACCAATTTCATAATTAATATCTTTTATTTTAAAAGCAATTCCACTACAATTAATATGCTTAACATCAACAAATCCTTCTTCTGTATTCATATCACACCTTTATAAACCTATCAGACCACTCAACAAACACTTTCTCACTTATCCTTATGAATCCCTTTTCACAACCAATATTATTGGCTGATATCAAGAACTCCCAAGGCATCTGATTCTGCCTGAATGCAACCACAGGCATTAAGTGTACCCTTTCCATATCCCAAATTTTCTCACAAGCCGTCTTGGCCTGAATCCACCAATCAACAAATGATAGTGTTTGGCAACGCTTAACCTCAAAGCCAAATGGAGAAACGATTATATCAATCCCGCCTTCTCTTGGTTGGTCAAGATTCCTACTGGCCTCAAGCTTCAAATTGGCCTTCAGCCACTGGCAAAATTCTCTCTCGCCAGCTGCACCTTTATTTCTAGCATTAACCATCGCTATCCAACGCCTCCAAATTTTCACGATAATGTAGATAATCACCCATTTTCACAATGTGATTCTTTTCATCAATTTCCAATATTTTTTCATCAAGATCACCAGCATTAACCATCATAGTTACTACTGCCTTTAAATGCCCTATTTCCTTGTGCAAATCACCCCTGTTATGATAACCATGCGACTCATAACCATGTCGAATAATCTTCATTATAGCAACAACTACTTCAGCTGCTTCTTCAGCAAGCTTAGCCAACCTTTCTGTTTCTGATGGTAGAAGGTCATTGGCTGTGTTATAATCACACTTTCCTGATTCGCACAGCCTCTTGACTATATCTACACTATCATCACTCATCTTGCCTTCAAGCAACTTTGTTAAGGCATTTGGATCAATACTAGGTTTTCTCATCATCCTCTCCTTTCTTGGTTGGCACAACTTTAAGATTTACAAGCAGATTCTTAGCAACCTTTTGGTCAACCTTTCCATCCTTGATAAGTTGTGTTAATATGAACTCTGCATTCTTAGCAGTCTTATCCTTTGTATCAATAAGTTCACTAACAACATGACCAATAAGCCAAGGCATTGTGCTTTCATAAATAAGCTTCAAGGCAGCCTCTTGCTCTTCTGATATCTCACACCCATAGTATGCCAACCTTGCCTCTTCAAAGGAGCAAGCAATTGCCATCTGTTGGAAGTAAGCCAGCCTCTGCTCTGCATCTTTGATAGCTACTTCATTTTTGACTTCGCCAAACTCTATTCGCTCCAACAATCCTGATGATTTGGCGATAGACTTAGCGAACACAGTTGGTATGGTTGGCGTTCTATACATGGTTAAATCCTATTTTGCGATTCCTATACTATAAAAGTAGTAATAAGTAAATACGTAAACCACCGCGTTTTTTGAAAAAATAGCTCCGCTGGACGGGCCGATACTTCTACTAAAAAACCAATAAAAACATACCCTTATAGTAGTATATAGATAAATAGAATTATTAGAGCTATTTTATTCAGGTTATACCGATTAGTTATAAGGGTTGGAGTTTTTATAACTTTTCGTTCTAAGGTCCGTTCGGACGTACCCCCACGGAAAATAGCTCTAATACTTCTATAACCAAGTTTTTCCTTAATAATCATAAGCTTACACCACTTTCTTAATAATCCTATAAAGTTCTATAGAGCTATATAATCCTGTTATAAGGAACCCTATTCAATATAACTAAAGGAAATATACTAGTCATCATCTTGATAATTCGGGCCGAAACCAATGTATGTAGTGCTTTTGTTGGTCGTTTCAATCAACGCGCCTTCTTTTATAAGCATATCAATGATCTGGTTAACCTTTCGCCTCACTTCGCGCAGATCGCCTCTGGCAGCCAGTTCACTCATTAACCTTGGTCTATTCTTAATTACCCTATAAACATTGGCACGCCTAGTAACATTGTAACGCTCAGCAAACTCAACATCATTCTCAGGTTGCTTAATATCCCTATTTATCAGGCCAGCAACGATCTCAACGACTGAATCTGCTAATGGATCAACCTTTTGATCAATATACTCTCTCAACACATAAACCTTACACTTAGCCCAATAGTCAAGTATGGAGAACATACACTCAACATCAATATGATCTCTAGGCTTTCGCCCCTTCATTTCATCCCATTTTTGACACACACCAAGTATAACTACATAAAGTTGCTCAGCAGATATAGCCAGCCTTTTAAGCATTTTTATTGAGTGGTCTGTTTCACTCATAGGCTTAACATTCTCAAGCATCCAATCTTGTAGCTTATCAAGATCAGAGTCAGTAGGCTTGAGAAATTTCTTTTCCAGAGACTTAGCATCAAGCTTAGCATACAGGTCAATCAGGTCATCATCCAGATCATTCTGCTTATCAGTTCTACGTTTAAATGAATCCAAAAATGGATCTTCTTCACTGGGAACAGGTATGTGCAATATCATCCTTCCAAGTAAACCAGAATCAACCATATTCTCCTTTATATAGGCTGATATAGTCTCAGGCTGAGCATAAAGCAAAACTTGTGCATTGGGATCATCAATGCCTTTAATATCACCCTCTTTACCAGCCTTGCGTTTACCACGGATAGCTCCGCCATCAACAACATCGATGATCTTGGATTCAAGGGACTTAACACTAGAGTTGCTATAAGTAGCCTGTGCCATTTGCTGGAATAGGTATGTGGCCTCAGTGTTAAGCCAGAATAGGTCTTGTTCTTGGAATGACTGTAGAAAAGCAGTGTCAGAAGAAATGCCTTCAGCGCCTGTTATCATTTTAGTAAAAGGCATTGAAAGCTTACCCTTATGAACCAGTATCTCCAATACTGATCTTATAACATTTTCTGAATTAACATCTTTGTTACCAGTAGAAGGAGCAATATTAAGAAAGGCCATATTTGGCCTCTTACCCCATTCAGTAACATAAACGCTATTCAACAAAAATGAGTGTATGCATATAACGGTTGGTACAAGCAAACACTCATCCAGAGTTCTTGGGAGTCGTTTAAAATTATCCCAAATCATTGGCCACGGTTCTGGCCAATCATGCATCAAATCCTTTGGGAATCCAGGTATCTCATTTGTGTAAATATTCCTAACAGGCTTACCAACTTTAGGAGAAAGAATATTTACATATTCATCCACCTGGTAATCAATTGTGCTGTATGCGTGCTGCCATTCGCTTTCTGATTTCTCCCACTGATCTTGGAAATGCTTAGCAAGCTCAAACATTGACTTTAAGTGAGACTTAATCAAGTATGGTGGATCACCATCTTTTAGTCTCTGTAAATGAGCAAGCACAGGGCCATGGAAATGCCTGCCATAGATTATGTCTTCATCATGCTCCTTTATCGACTTCCCATAAGTCAATCCATCAGGAGCGCTGGCATCAACATTTACTTTATCAGTAGGCTTGACTGCTTTATCAGTAGGCGGGAATGCAACTTTTATAGCTTCCCAGTCATATACATGACCGTTATTTTCAAGCAGCTTGACTAAATGAGGTGGGTCTTTCTTACAATGAAGAAAGTCAGGTATTCGCAGAAATCGGGTTACATCTTTAGCTTGTTTATCGCCGCCATAGTCATTTACTATTCGTTGCTGAACGCCATCCCATTCTTTTATCTTATCAGTTTTAGTTAGCCAATAAAAGTGGTATTTACCAGGAGATGTTTGAACAACTATGGAAGGTTTTATTGGCCACTCTGGGATTGGCTCTGATGGGCCGCCGTCAAATTCACAATAAACTGATCGTATGCTTTTTAGCATACGTTTTGTTCGTTTGCGATCTGGGTCTAATGAGCGATCAAGCTCATTTACTGTGAAATATACGCCCCAATTAAACTGTTGTCTTTCTTGTAGCTTTGGTAAAGCTTCTTCATAAGAACAGTGAAAGTGCCAAGGCGGGTTATTTTCTCTTTCATCAGCTGCAACGAATATTTGTAATCCTGGAAAATTTGATAAAAATTCCAACGCAACGTCTGACATACTTATCTCATTTTAAAATTGGTAAAGAGAGTGGCGGATTGCTCTTTACCAGTCAATCCGCCACAAATGTGATTGCGTTGCACAATCAGAGAGTAAGGACCGTATATTATACGCTAAAACGAAATTGTAGGATAGTTAGATAAAATACCTAGCCTTTACTTCATTTATATATAAGAGTAGAATATAAAGCGTTGATGAAAGAGCACATTTTTTTGAACTAACTAAGGAGTTGCCAAATGAGTGATTGTTAGTTAAGGAAAATGCTCAACTACCTGCAAAGGGTAGGATAATGTGAAACGTCACCTGTGTTATGGAAGACTGTGGAAAAGGGGTTAAAGCGAAAGTTTTAACCCCTTTTCTTTGTTTATAAAATAGGGTATAGTATAGGGGCTGTTACAATAATGTAACAATCGAAGGAGGCATACCATGAAGCAATTGCTTGCTGCGCTGGTAATGTCCATTGTGCTGATGCCGTCATATGCATTGACGGATAAAGCAGGAGTTGTTAGCGTTGATAGCATCCAGCTGGATACGCTCGTAAATTACAACTTCGACATTCCAGGTATTACCGTGGGTGCTGATACCGTTGTTGTGAGTAGCTTAGCCGATGAAAGGCCGGCAATCAACTCAGAGCGACCGCGTAAGGTATCGGCTGGGCTCAAACGTGAAAAGTTCACTGAGCCTATTTTGGATAATTTGAAAAGCATTGACGACAACATCCACGGCGACGCCGGCAACACCAGCTAATATATAGCCTGGTGTAATGGCAAAAGGGGCGGGTAGAAATACCCGCCCCTTTTCTTTGCGCGTAAAATAAGGGATAATATATAAGTATAAAGCCTTTCATAAGAGTAAGGAGAAAATCATGTCAGTTGGTAAAGCCGACACATTCAACGAGTATCAAAACATGCGCACTGGTAAGTCTGTGAAGGCGCGCAAGTTTTCCGTCGCTCGCATGAAGTTGGGTGCGGGTATTATTATCAAAACCAAGCGTTGGTTCAAAACCAAAGTTGGAGAATACTGATGGTCCAGAAAGTCAAAACAAAGAAGGTCAAAATCAAAGAAAGTTTCGGTGAATCCAGTGCATTTGCAAAGCAGTTCGTCGGGGCGCATGGCACTACTTCTGATGAATCTGAAAAGGGTGCCATTGGTAAATCCGGTGATACCATAGCTGTGAACTTTGCCAGCGGTGGTCGTCTCTATGTTGAAGGAAAGCACATGGAGGCTGTACTGAGTTCAATGTAATCCTGTGGGTGCCACTGCAGGAGCAGGCGCTGATTAAATCTGGCACATGTTTAATTAGTTTAAATGGGAATGTGCAAGTGCCCCTGCAGCTACCAGTCGAGCTGCTGGGGTGCGGGCCTTATAGGAGATGGAATGATGAGACAGATACACTTCCCATTGAAGGTGGAAATTTATTCATCGAACTATGCATCTATTACTGATGCGAATAGCAACCCAATGGCAGGGATGGAAGATATAGAGTTGGGTTGGACTGACAAAGATACAGGGAATTACGTTGATCCAGAAGAAGACCTGGAAAATTTGTGTTATTTTGTTGGTCTTATAAATTATGCTGCTGAAAATACTACAGAAGAAACTCGGCAGATGAGGATGAAGGGCGTTATGGATCAGTTAAAGAGGGGCGGGTAAAATGGAGGCAACATACAATTATGACCCTGATAAGATTCGCAGAAAGGCTGATCAAGAATGGGAGATGGCAGGTCTTGCTAGGCAAGATGGTGATCACGCTGATGCCCAAAGGCATACTAAAGAGGCACAACGTCTTGAGCAATTGTTGAGTGAGATATCATGAGATTAAAGCAATTGTTAGAAAAGGCTATTAATGCAGCATTTGATATGCCTAGTTATCTCGGCACATTGGACCTTCATGAAACTGAAATTAAAGTTAGGGTTGTGAGGAGAGATGAATCAGGTGCTGTAGAATTTGATAAAATTGTACCAGTAAGTTTTATTCATTATATGAATGGCGAAGAATTTCAAATATGTATAGAGCAGTCTGATTTGGATTCTGTTGAATTTAAACCATTTTGAGTTGACTTATTGAATGGTAGGCAGTCTGCCCTTCGATAAGTCAATTTTTGTAGTCTGACAGGCGCTACATCTCCCAGTGAATTCGCCAGCCTGTCAGTCGTGAGCACCAACTTAATCCAGGATGCTGTGGATGTTGGTGCTTGCGGCTTATAACTTTTAAAGGAGAAGGAAATGTGGTGCTTTAAATCAAGCGAAACTTACAATAATTTATATGATGTTGGCTACTGGGTTGATGGTAGTTGGCATGGAATATATAATGGGCTGGGATTAATTCATGCTGAAAGAAAAGTTAATTATCTCAATGGCGGCATTGATGATCACCTATCGAATTCATTAAGTATTTATATTGATTCGCTAATTGATGATTAGGTGATGTATGTATAAATTCAAAGTTGGTCAGCCTGTTATAATCATAGACGGCAAACTTGATTGTGGCACAGATTTATCAGGTGAAATAGGCGAAATTAAATACCAAGGCTTGCCACAATTTTTAATTCTTGTCATGATGTTTAATGGCTATACTGCACCTGATAATGAACCTGTTTATATAGTAAGCACTAAAAGCTGTGACGTTGCTTCAGTAGAATCAAATCTCAAACCCTTGCCTAGTGATCATGAACCTGCTGGTGAATCTTTTGAAGAGCTGATTGATAAGTTTAAGAAGGTTGAAGCATGAAACCAATTCTATATAAACAAAGGACAATTGAAGAAATGATTGACCCAAAATATGATAGTGTGGAAAATTATGATGCTTTGATCTCAAAGAGAGAAGTACATAATAGAGTATTCGCCATATTTGGATTGGTATTGGTTATCTTTACAGCAGCCATTATACTTTTCTGCACTACAATGGAGTTGGCTGGCGTCTAACAAGAATACTGATTATTTGATATTATCAGTAAAGCTTCAATCAGGCAGATTTACTTCTGAGTTAAAGGTACCATTGGCTGTGGATGATGAAACAAGGGATAAAATTGTTATGCAATGGATAGAGTCAATGGAAAATGCCTTGAAAATTTATAGGAGTGAAGAATGATTATTTTAAAAACATCAATAATAGTTATTGTTTGTATTACAGTTGCTTGTTTAATGATGTATGTAGAATATATTGATTCTCACCAAAAAACAAGAAGCCCATACAAAGACCTACACACTCCAGTTTTCAGATTTATCAAAAACTCATTCTTTATATTTACCCATTACTTTGGTCTGGTAATGATGGGGTGCTGGATGGGTTTTGGTTTTGCTTTTGGCGTTTGTGCATTCCTTGCAATACTCTATATGATTGGTAAATAAAAAGTTATGAAAACCAATCTTTATATATTGGATAATTATCCAAAGCAAGTAGCAGCTTGCTATATAGACAATCATGTCCAATCTTATATAGTTGATTATGCAAAAATATTATCTGCTTGCCATCATTTAAATAATCCATTTGCTTTCAAATCAAGCAACAAAAGAATTTATAGGATGTGTTTTAAAAACCATACAATAACTAAATGGGCTAGAGTTAATACATCTCATTATGAATGGCTTTTTGGATTATGGGAAGCTCTTTGTAATGAGTATGCATTCCGATTTAATAAGACACATAAAACAGAAAAAATAAAATCAGATTTAAGAAGAAAGCCACATTTGGTTCGATCTGATGAAATAAATTTCCTGCAATTCTTGCCTGATGCGTTTAAGGTTAAAAATAATGCTATACAGGCTTATCGAAACTATTATGTTGAACACTTCCACAGTCGTGCTGTGTGGACCAATAGGGGTCAACCTGATTGGTGGATTACTCATTTGCGTAATTTGGAGTCAAAATGAAAGTACAAGCCTGCATATATAAGTCAAATCAAGCTGCCCAATGGAGAGAGGGGATAGCATTTCT
>Ga0209918_1001238_pt1 | contig 14288 bp, 7 predicted proteins | sample SalPonD_shore_MG_FD_185712 | JGI IMG/M metagenome (GOLD analysis project Ga0209918, IMG submission 185712) | Salt pond soil microbial communities from South San Francisco under conditions of wetland restoration - Salt Pond MetaG... | ecosystem: Environmental > Aquatic > Marine > Intertidal zone >...
CGCAAGGATCCGGCCGCTCACAAATACTGGGAATGGTCCTTTGACAAACGACCCGCCGACGAGCTCTATCATATCGCCTCGGACCCGGACTGCATGCAGAACCTGGCGGAGGACCCGCAGTACGCAAAGGTCAAAAGCCGGTTGCACGATCAGCTGTTTGCCGAACTCACGGAACAGCAGGATCCGCGTGTGTTGGGCAACGGAGACGTATTCGATGAGTATTTATATGCGGACAAGGCTCACCGGAACTTTTACGAGCGGTACATGAACGGGGAAAAACTCAACGCCGGGTGGGTGAATCCCTCCGACTTCGAGCCGGATTTTCCGGAGTAGAGAACTTTCCAGACACTGATATTCGAGATAAAGCAGGATTCCAGTAAATCTTGTTTTTATACAGAAATTGAAGGGTTTTTCCAAGGGTGCCATCATACCCAAATTAAGCAGGGCTGAAATAGGTAAGCCCCATGGAAAGCCACTTATTCTTGACCCCTCTAGTGAATTATTACCATTTTCTTTGATTTCATGTACTTCTGATTTGTCGATGCAGCCCGCATTCTATAAAAATACATACCACTGGAGACCGAGCGATCGTAGCGATTTTTCCCTGCCCACTGAATTGAATAGTACCCCGCTTGCTGAGTTTTATCCACCAGCGTATTGATTCGTTCTCCCAGCAAATTATAAATTTCGATAATCACATGACTTTGCTCAGGCACACCATATTCAATAGTGGTTTGGTCGTTATAGGGGTTGGGATAGTTTTGATACAGAATAAAGTCATCCGGGACCGGGGTATAATCAAAAGTGCCCACCACTGCATATACGCGTTTCCCCTCCTTGGAAATCCCTTCTATTCCTACGGTAATGGGTATCGAATGACGTTCGGTGGTTTCGATTGATAATACCAGGGAATCTGTATTGGTCTTGTCATCCAACCGATAGGTCGTATATTCAATCTTTCCGCTGTCCGGCTGGTCGACATAAAAGCTGAAATCCATCTCGGCTGATTTCTGAAGTGATGTATCTGACTTTGATGACTGCTCTCGCTGTATGTGTAATGATGTGGGATCATACCTGACAACAAACCGTTTGCCGGTCATCGGCCCCGGATTCAGGGTCACCTTGTTTCCGTGTTGTTCCACAGGCACCACGTTGCTGGTAGGTGATTCTGGCAATGAGATGGCATACTTTCCCAGACCGATGGAATTATTTATAAGCCGGGCTAAGGTTAAGGCATCTTGCACTGTGAAGGCTGAATCCGGCTGAATAGTAATATCTGGGATACTGCCGGTAAAAGGATATAATTCGTACTCATATTTTTTATTATACCATCCATCGATAAAATATGGGATATCATTTACCTCCGTTAGGTTATTATCATTATAATCTCCTGCGGATCGCACCTCTACTCTGAGAGTGTCAAATTCGCCAGATATTTCAGATTGTTGGCCATCAGCCATGCGGTATCCATAAACATTACGAATGCTATCACGATTCAAAATTATCTTTAGTGTGTCATTAGCCGGAAAGGACCCCCATTTAGAATACTCCGGATAAAAAGATATTTCCATATTCTTATCATGCAATTGAACATTAGGCATGAAATAATCTTGTAAACGATCACTTTTAATCTGCACTCCTTGTACAAGGCTTGCAGAATCAATAGGTTGATCAAATACAATATTTAAGGAATCCAACGGATGAATAGAAGATGGTTTTTGAATAATTTTTGGGGAAATGGGTCTGATAGCAAATCTACTTGATACTGTATCACCCTCGAGGCCAGCTTCGTCAATCGCTTTTAAAACCAGATAACATTCTTGAGTGGTATCATTGGGGATAACCCAATTATAAACACCCTTAATTTCATGATTGCCGGCAACAATCAAGGTGTCGAATATCTGTATATTTGGGTTATGTTTTGTTACATACGATAGTTGGATGGATTGTAATTTTTCGTTGTCAAAAGCTTCCCAATCAACAGTTAAGGTATCAAATATTGAAAAAACACCACTCGTGAATTTAGTATTAAAAGAAACATGGGGCGGTGTATTATCAGCTTTACCTATGGCCACAGGGGTGAAATGACTCTCCTTTCCTGATGTATCAACTGCGGTCACCCGGTAATAGTACGTATTTTCATCTATTACACTGGAATCAATGTAAACTATTCTTACCGAGTCTTCCAGAGCAGTATCTATAGCTTTCACCTTAAGAGAATCATATGCCACTGTGGGAATTTTAATTGTATCCGATGCCGAACTATCCCGATATACTCTGTATCCCATAAGATCGGGCTCATTATTCGGAGTCCACTGAAGGTGAACTGATTGACTACACGAGGTAACCACAAAATTCTGAGGTGTATTTGGGGCAATATTATTAATCGTAACTGAGTTTACTGGAGACCATACCGATCCGGAATAACCTCCGTCAATAGTTTGCACTGACCAGTAATAGGTAGTATCAGGTAAATTATGAAGTATCCAGGAGGTATCTTGCTGAGTGTTCCCCATGGCGACGATCTGGCGATACCCCGTTTCTGCGTCTGCATGGGAAACCATCACCTCATTGCCACCGGGCGTGTAGCCGACCCGCAGGTTATAAGTCAGTCCGGCAGTAGGTGTTTCCTGATCTGTGGCGGCATTCCAGATAAAAATGGCGGAATCGCTCTTGGTAGTGCAATATAGGTTCACAGGAGGCGTAGGTTTAGTGTTTACGGCTGCTAAATTATTTTGATAGACATTAGTAATATCTTCACTCCCCGTGTTACCGGTAATAAGGATATCCAAGTCCCCGTCAGTATCGTAGTCGCCCCAGGCTACAGAACTCCAGCACACGCCTCGTAATTGGACTCCTATATCCGTAAACGTTCCCTTATCATTACGGAATATGCTGGCAATATGCTTTGTTCCACTCCATCCTGTCAACAAAACATCCAGATCCCCATCAATATCGTAATCCCCCCACGCCACGGAACTTGCGTACACCCCTGGTAATCCTGCATTGATATCTGTAAAAATTCCTCCATCATTACGATATATTTTTGTGATATAGTCACTCCCCGTGTCACCAGTTACAAGGATATCTAAATCGCCATCAGAATCATAATCCACCCAAGCCAAGGAACTAAATTCTACTCCTGGTAAACCAGCACTTATATCTGTAAAGGTTCCTCCGTCATTACGGTATATTTTTGTGATATAGTCACTCCCCGTGTCACCAGTTACAAGGATATCTAAATCGCCATCAGAATCATAATCCCCCCAAGCCACAGAACCTTTAAACACGCCCAACAATCCAGCACCAATATCTGTAAATGTTTCCCCGTTGTTACGATAGATTTTAGTAATATAATCAGACCCGGTATTCCCGGTTAGAAGTATATCCAGATCTCCATCGTTGTCGTAATCCCCCCACGCCGCGGAACTTGCGTACACCCCTGGTAATCCAGCATTGATATCTGTAAAAATTCCTACATCGTTACGATAAATCTTGGCGATATCCTCAGTTCCGTCTCCTCCTGTTAACAAAATATCCAGATCCCCATCTGCATCATAATCTCCCCAGGCTACAGAACTGTGAGGCACACCTGGTAAGCGAGCACCAATATTTGTAAAGGTCCCCCTATCATTACGATAGATCTCGGCAATATGCATTCCTCCACTCGCACCTGTTAACAAGATGTCCAAATCTCCATCATTATCGTAATCCCCCCAAGCGACAGATCCATTTCTAATACCTGGTAAATCGACAGTACTGTTTGTAAACCAAGTGCTTATTTGTGATAGAGTAAAAGGACTTTTATTACCAGCAGTATCTACGGCGGTAATACGGTAGGTTAGAATGGCCTCCTGCGATGCCGTGGAATCAATATAAATGGTGTCAGAAGTTGTAGTCAATAAGGTGGTATCGGTTGACGTTGTATCCCGATAGATATTATAATAATCAAAATCCGATTCTAAATTCGGATCCCATGTTAAATGAATCTCTCTTGTTCCTGTCACACTTGCAGTAAAATCTTTAACCGTATCAGGTGGTGTATGATTTTGAGGGATTACTTGTTCCGGCGCCCAGGCGGAGCCGGCGTAGGCGCCATCAATTGCTTGTACCGACCAATAATAGGTAGTATCCGGTAAATTATGAAGTGTCCAGCAGGTATCTTGCTGAGTGTTCCCCATGGCGACGATCTGGCGATACCCCGTTTCTGCGTCTGCATGGGAGGCCATCACCTCATTGCCGCCAGGGGTGTAGCCGACCCGCAGGTTATAAGTCAGTCCGGCAGTAGGTGTTTCCTGATCAGTGGCGGGATTCCAGCGGAAAGTGAGGAAATCTCCGGCAGCAGCGTAACCCAGATTAGAGGGAAGTCCCGGCATTGTATTAGCTGACGCGCCGTCATTGCGATAAATCTTTGTAACATTTCCCCCACTTCCTTTACCGGCAAGCAGAATATCCAAATCGCCATCATTGTCATAATCTCCCCAGGTCACCGAACTTCCAGATAATCCGGTTAATACTGTACCATCATCTGTGAAGATATTTCCATCATTACGGTAAATTTTGGTAATGCCATCTCCTGTCAATAGAAGATCCAAATCTCCATCGTTATCATAGTCTCCCCAGTTAACCGAACCATCGGATATGCCCGGCAGACCAACACCTATTTCGGTAAAATTTCCATTTTCATTGCGATAAAGTGTAGTAATTTTTCCATTATCTGTACCACCTGATAAAACTAGATCTAAATCTCCATCGGCATCATAATCTCCCCAAGCCGTTGAACTATAGATCAGACCTGGCAAGTTAGCATTAATATTCCTGAAAGTGTCTCCATCATTGCAATAAATATTGGCTATACTATTTCCCGTCAATACAAGGTCCATGTCTCCATCATTATCGAAGTCTCCCCAATCCGCTGCACTTGTAGATACACCGGGTAGTCCGGCTTTGAGGGAATAAAATTTTCCTCTCTCATTGCGATAAATTTCTGCAATAGTACTCGAGCTATAAAATCCTGTTAGAAGAACATCCTGATCTCCATCATTATCATAATCCGCCCAAGACGCCGAGCTCCAATCCACCCCAGGTAACGCGGCGTTAATATCTGTAAAAGCACCTCCTTCATTTCGATAAACCTTAGAAACTCTGCCAAAACCAGTATTCCCGGTGAGTAAAATATCCAAGTTTCCGTCGGAATCGTAATCACTCCATTCTACCGAACTAGTTACCACTGCTCTTAGTCCGGCGTTAATGGCTGTAAAGATACCTCCATCATTGCGATATATTTCTGCAATTTTACCGTTATCTAAATATCCTGTTAACAGTATATCTAAATCTCCATCAGCGTCATAATCACCCCAGTCAACAGTCCCCCATGTTACTCCCGGCAGTCCAGCGCCTATATCCGTAAAAGTAGCCCCATCAACGGAGGAGAGAGATGTAAAAAATAATATACTCAACAGAAATAAGATGGAGACGCGAAGTCTCAATTTGACAGGCTGAAACCAAGCAATAAGTATACTATAAACATATTTTCTTTTAGTATAGGACGTTAATTGCGGAATAAAGTGCTGTTGCCTACTGAGAAATAGAAACATATATGTATCTCGAATCAGTTTAGAATATTCTGCTAGTTACTGTATAATAACAGTCTGCGTTACACGCTCACGGACTTGGACCGAGGCGCCATGCTGATCATAATATTGTGATTTTCCAGAAAATGATATCACCGTTGAATTCCGATCTTCCCCTCGAATCCAGAACTTAGCAATTACTCCTGAACCACTTACAGAAGGCTCACTGCCTCCAACCTTTATCGAAATAACATGGATAGTACTATCCGACATTTCTGAAATAAATAGGTTGTTTCCATCAATTTCGCCGAAAAAATCTCCTGCAGTAATTGAACTTATTTGTATACTTGAGGGATTATATATAAGGTATAATTCTACTCCCATTATGGAATCCACTTCCTCGGCACGAATTTGAACAGATTTCAACTTCCCAGATTCAATTTCCAGATGTTGCGGTGAAAGCATGAGTGAATTTCCTCGAACAGCATCCACATAGAAAGCCCTCGAATAAATGGGACTTTTTTGTCCGGTAAACTTTGTTGAATAGGATTGAACCTCAAAGAGGTGAAATTCTTCACTTAACCATCTCCCTGTACTGAAGGTATCAGCAGTATCCACCCAGGTAGATTGATCCCAACGATATCTATACCTTGTACTCTCATCGCTTTGCGCTAATCCTGCCGCCTGCCATCTGAAAGTAACCTGACTAGTATCAATAGTGGCATTATTTTCAGGACCGGATATAAACTCTATGTCGTAATTTTTATGATTGGGATTGTTTTTATCCCAGATATTATCATGCTTATTCTCCGGCACCTCCAGCGGGAGATGGCACGAAAAGAAGGAAACAACAACAAAGATGATTATGTGTATTAGGCTTATTGACTTTTTCATCAACGTTTCTCCCATACCAAAGATACTTGCACACCTTTCGCGCCCCTTTCATCAATAGATAGCGCGATATTCAATCCGAAGTATTTATTAAAGTCGATATGGTTTACCGGACGTTTTCCACCTCCCCAGATGAGGGCATCCAAAAATTGAACGGCATAAATGCTACTAATAACGGGAACTGCAATATTCATTATTTGTTTGGCAGCTTGCATTTTATCTACTTGCTCCCGAGCCATTTCGTACTGACTATCTATCTTTGTTTGTATTTTCCGGGCCTGATAGGCCTGTCGATATTCGTCATATGAACTTGCAGCTTGGTTGAAGGAATTATAAGCGCGAATGCCTACAATTAAACCCCCCCAGAATCCGGTTGTGTAAAGAATTCCCCGGCCATATTGTCTTGAAATAAATTGACCGGTTCCCGGTAAAAAGCTCGCGAAGGCGATCGCATTGGCTCGACGCGCCCGCCACTCCTCCACTCCCTGCATAGAAAGTTGCCTTGAAAGATTAAGGGTTTGGTGTTTTTGCACTACGATAGAGCCGGTTATGCGATCATAGCCTTGTTTTTCCAAAAGAAAATTATGGAGTCCGGTTGGGATCGACTTGAGTACGGTTGGGCTTTCACCGCGTTCATTGCCATCCAGGTAGATAGTTGCACCCTGAGGAGCGGTGCTTACCAGGATGTTCCCGGATTCCCGGGTCAGATCCACAGAAACTTCTTCTGTTGAGCCCACGGCAATAAGAGCAGTCCTCTTTTGAGATTCGTACCCAGTCTTTTCAAATTGCAGGGTGTATGTCCCCGATTTCAATTTTAACTCAGTAACCGGAGTAGTGACAGTAGTTGTGGTGGGACCTTCCACCTTCACCTTGACTTGAGAAGAAGTACTATTTATAGACAACACCCCAAAATTCGGCTGTAATATGGTATTTTTCTGATATGATTCCCCAGGTTTGATTTGGATTTTATCTTCATAAGAGGCGTAAAGGTCTTTACTTAAAGTAATCACATGACTGCCGGCCAAAACGGTATCCCGGCTGAGCGGAGTCGTACCCCAGTATTTTCCATCCACGGTTACCTGTGCTCTGGGCGGTGCCGTATTCAGTTGAATCCTACCGAATTGGGGAGTGAGCTCGAACGTTTTTTCGAAGGCTTTCCCGGGCTCCAATTCAAATTGTGTCTCCACATCTGCAAACAACGGCTTAACTAAACGGATCGTATAACTTCTGGCATCAATTTTTTGAATATCTAACGGCGTTCGCCCCCGGGGATCGTCGTTCAGATATACCCAGGCACCTGCTGGATTAGAACGAATTTTTAAGGCCCCGTAATTCGGGGTCAAATCCACGCTTTGCTTAGTATATTCGAATGGCCTTACCTCCAAAGTGAGGTTTTCCGTAAGGTAGAGTGGTTTAGTGATCTCCACATTATAGGTACCGGCTGTCATAGTGTCCAAGGTTAGTGGGGTTTGACCTTGTTCCACCTCATTCATTAGGACTTTAGCACCCGGAGGATTTGTTTCTATATAGAGCCCGCCGGGTTCTTTAGCGGCTGGGGGAAGAGATTGTCCGGTGAATTCCACCTGGAATTGTTGCTGATCGTTTTCACCAATGCTGAATTCCTTTTTCCAACTTTTATTTTGGTAATACAATTCGATGGTATGCTGGCCGGCATCCGGACGTATAACGACTTGCCCATTCCTAAAGATCAGATTCATCACATTTCCATCAAGACTGCCCTGCACCCTTTCCGAACCTGGTGGGGGTTGATATAAAAGTACTACCTCAGCATTCGATTGAGCCGAACCTGCCCGGGGGTCAACCTTCACTTGCACATATTCCTTGGCCTGAAGATAGTAACGCTTCTTGGCCGGAACATAGCCCTCTGACTTAAAGGTCACGATATTTGTACCTGGACGCAGGTGGACGTAATAGGTACCTTCTTCCGGATGTTCAACGCTGATAACACCCATATTGGCTTCAAAACTGAGGGATTGTAAAGTCGTCTGTACCACCAGCAAGGCTTGATCAGGATTGCGAAAAACAATGGGAGCGCTTTCTGAATCCGGTATTGGTTGGACTTGTAATTCTCCTAATTCCTGCGCCGCTGCTGCTGAAATAAGGAATAATACAATGCAAAGACTGCCTATAACCTGTAAGAATCTGGTCAACATGATAATCACCTGTTAATATGAATCTGTATTCGCTTTTTCGCCTGGTTTTTCGCAGACGGGGGATAAAGAGAATGCAGATTATCAAGGCGAATAAAGGGGTATAAATCTGCAAATAATTGAACCGGTTCTGACTCATTACCTCTGATTTGATGTTTTTCATTGATCAAAAAGAAATAATGCCGCTGAGCGTCTTTTCGGGTCAAGAGAACATAAAATTGAATGCTTACAGAATTATTCTCTTTGGTTAAATTTACCGGTCCGGCATACACTAACATGTGATGTGCCATCTTACGGAGGGTAATTATAAAATTTGCATAGCGTGGATATCGAACCGGAATAATATCCCGACCATGAAGAAGAAGAGTAACAGATAAACTATCCTCATCCAGAGATTCCGGCTGGTAAAAAACCGGTAAACCCAACGTTCGGTAAAGGTACATCTTTTTTGAGATTTCATTTAATACCCCGAATACATTGGTTGAAATCAAATCGATGTTTACTGCAGAAGAATCATCATAGTACAATAAACCATCCCGGTATTCTAAATTATTGATAAACTGAATATTCTTAGATTCTGTAGATAAAGGTATTTTGTATGTGACCTGTGTAGTAAGAAGACCTAAATAAAGGGGTAGATGAGCCCGTATGACTTGGAATCCTGTGCTGTCGGAATCTATGGTCATATCGTATCCCTGAAATATGGTACTCAAGGGTAAAGGTTCAGAAGATGGTCTTTCAATGGTTGGAGGATTTGATCGCCAATTTTGCAAAGAATCGGCCAATCGGGCAATTCTATCGTAAGTATCCAATGGTTCACCTTTATTGGATTGAGCCGGGACAGACTGCCCAAGCAATAATGCGAATAGTAGCATTATTTGAAAATACTGTCTCACAGGTTAGGAGTTATCCCCAGTTATTCAATTATTTCGAAATCGCCCAGACTCACCACAGAACCATCCGGAAAACGCTCCGGCTGCCAGGAACGAACATGGATTAATGGGTGATTAGGGTCTTTAAAATCTATCATGAGGAACAGCCAGCCTTCATCTGAATATGTTGAACTTTTCCAATATTGTTTCAGCGTAACGCCATAGATTTCCGGGAATTTGGGATGGAGTTTAATCGAAATCTCCTCAAACTGTACTTTTACGAAAGAATTCAGACGAAATATTCGCTTCAGCCGATCCAGGTACTGATTTTTACTGAGACGTAAAAACCGTATTTTGTCACGGGACAGGGAAGATTGTTCAAGCATATCAGGATAATCAAGCTTGGGCTTCAGGACAGTGCCAACGATGATCATTGCATCGTCACTATACACTCGCCGCAGATATTCCAGGTCTTTGCGATTATAGGCTGTGCGAAAGATCTCCAGGAAATGGATTATCTTCTGACGAACAGCAAAATCATGGAACTTCCTCCCTTCCTGGATAATCTGCTGATAGTGACATTTTTCCATGGCAAATCGAACTTCAGCGACTTTTCCGTTGGGGGTGACAGTAAAGACCATATACTGAAATGGATTCCCCTTGGTCCCATTCAAATCCACCTTAACCTTTATATTCCTCACCTCATACTCCCCGGAAGGCAGTTGTATAATGGGTATCTCATAAAGTGGGTTAACATTTCTACATTCTGTAGTCTTCACTAAGTCTTTCAGGTCTTGAAGACCTTCTTCCGTAAAGACCTCACTAATAGTCTGCCAATTTTTGGATCCTAAGCTATTAACTACCCGTGTAAGCCGCTGGCTCACCAGCTGCTGAAATGTTGAGTCTGCGCCGTTCGTAATAGCCACTTTACTTTGCATACCAAATAAGACATGAACGCTCAATACGCAAAACACGAACAGTAAATATTTATATTTATTCATAGATGTCTACTGCTCCTCCCGAATCCAGATAACTCTTTTTCCAGAGAAAGTGTTATGTAAATTTTTATACTTATTATTGGACTTTACTTCAATATATTCTTTTCCGTTAAAATACAGGATATCTGCAACAGAACTATTATTAGCCACGGCCACATAACACCCTTTCCCAGTCCCGAACTTCTTTCGTTGTCCGTATTTTAGTATCCCGAGTTTTTTGTATTGCTCTAATACTTCCAGAAATCTGTTCGTATCATATCTGTTGCCATATAAGACCTCCAATGCCTCCGTCTTTGGAACAATTGGGCTTGGTGGAGATTCCTTTTTAGCTTCTGCAGGTGGTGGAATCCAGGGAAAAACAAGGGTCACATTCTTAAGATTATTAAATGAAGTAGAGGTAAAGATATCATTCAATTGTTTGATAGAATCATCATTCTCCATTTCTGATTTATAGGCATATTCGACTATTAAGGTAAGTTTACGGATTCTGGAGGTGGGGGTATCATACAAGGGGATGTCAATTGATCCATTATCTGTAGCATCAAGCGGTACATATTCATTTCCTTGACCGCTGTAATAGACAAAATTCAAATGTCGTATTGGTTGCTCCTTATATATGAATCTCAATGGTGCTATAGCGACATTACCTTCTTTGTAACACTTTTCCGCCTGTACTGAAATTGTCTGGAGTATCCTATTTATAATATTTTGAAGTAGTACCTGCAGATGGATTTTGTTTTCAATGCCGGGGATACCTTGCCCGGTCAAATCGTAGGGATAGGCACGCATTAATAAATACGCCCAATAAAAATTTCGTAAGGCGTCTCCAATTTTGTCCTGTTCAAGCAGAGTGTACCCTGTTGCTACATAACTGAGTATCTTTTTGCGCCGGGAATGAAAAGAAGCCTTCAGTGAATCCTCATGTATATAGGCCAGGACATCCCATTTGGGGTTCTGTTTCTTGTAGATTCTCTGTAATCCACGGAGAGTCATCCCGGTATACATTTTTTGTACAATTTCCGTACTATCCATATGTTCACTCTGTATATCAGTAATGCTGATGTTCATTGAGACTTGAATCTTGGTCATCAGGTTATATTCTGCCTGGTGGCGAGCTTTCTCTCTTTTAGCAGCCTCCGCCTCGCCCCAGACATAATGGGGATCGGATTTAATTTGGCTGCTTTCTAGAGGCTGAGATTGTAGTTTATCTATAAGAATAAGAGAATAAAAGATACACAATAAAGTTGTCAGAATTGTTACATAAGAAACCAAGTTTTTTAGAAATTTGGATCCGCGATATATCATTTCAACTTAGATTTATCCCCGTCAGGCAAAATCTTTAACTATGATATTATAATTTTTAGCCTCTATTCAACTACTGCACTTTAAAATAATTAGATATATATTTATATAATCTCTAAGAATTAAAATTTATTTTCAGGAGCTTGTTTTAAATCATTTAAAATTTCCTACTAATGTTTATTCTATGAATTACTGAATGATATTTTCATTTAGTTAGTAATATTTACTTTTTTATACAATTTTTCTAATGCTTATTATATAAAATTTATTTCACATACTTTTATAATCGGTAAGAACGAATCGAACTTTAATAGTTTTTTAGCCTGAATAATTCATAAACTCAGTAAAAAAGAGTCCAAAGAATGGTTGTAAATTATTATATTACAAGAGGTTAAATTTTCTCAACAATTCACAGCCACCTTGGAACTCAGTTATGCAAATTGTACCGTCTTCCTCAAACAACCACCAGCTTCATTTTCCCCTCGAAGTGGCTCCGGTGCAGGGCAAGCCGGTCCTGATCGACGGGCCGGGCGGCGATCTCACTTCCGATGCCGGCGTACTGCTATTGCGGGAGACCGAAGCCCAGATCGGGATCATTGCGATCCTCACTCAGTGCCTGACCGCTCCCACGCATCCGTCCTACACCACGCATGCCCAAGCGACCATGATAGCTCAACTGGTCTTACAGATTGCCTGCGGCTATCCGGATGCCACTGATTGTAACACTCTCCGGCGGGACCCGGTGATGCAGCTGGCGGTCGACCAGGTGCCGGACCGGGCGGCTCAATCTCCCCGCCATCACCACCGACTGATGGCGGGGCCGGGCCCGGGCCCTCTATGAGATGGTCTACTGTGCCCGGGGCCAAGATGAACAATATATCAAGGATCATAAGCGGTATCTGCAGAGTGACCGGGCGTCCTGTCACCGATTTGAGGCCCATCAGTTCCGGCTCTTTTGTATGTCCGCGGCGTATGGGCTCCTGCAGGCGCTCCGGGCCGAAGTCTGTGGAGGCACCCGCTGGGCGAAGGCCACCATGGCGACGCTGCAACAGCACCTTCTGAAGATCGGCGCGCACATCCGAGTGCTGCACACCCGGATCAAAGGCCAGCTGCCAGCCGCCTATCCCGAGGATGATGACTGGGCCCAGGTGCTCGGTCTCTTTGCACATCTCCGGGCGTGGGCAGATCCCGGCAGAGCCTAAGAAAGACCACCTGGCTGTGCAGCTGACCAAGGCGTCCGCCTTCATGGCGTCGTGCGTCTGATGGGAGCGCCACCAGGGAGGAACGCCTCCGGTGGGTCCCCAGACGGTACCGGGGGCGGGGTGCAATCGTTCCCTTGCCAGCTCCTGGAAAACCCGCACTGAAAAAGGAACGTATCATCAACAGAAAATGCGGAATATTGAATGCGTAATGAGCGTTTATGAATTATTCAGGTTAATAATTTTTTCCACAGAATGGAAGGTTTAAATCTATAATTTGTTTTAAATCATTTCTCTAAAACTCCAACTATAGAAAAATGATTTTACCGCCCTATACGTGTTAAATAATTCATTTCTATCATCAATTAACCACTATTGTATTTACAAATTATGTGGTGGCTTTTTCTTGTACATCCTTTAAATCACGTTCATCCTGTCATATATCAATATGTTCCGTAACAAATACTTAGGGCTTACTGAAAAAGTGTTTTCGTGATATTTCTCTCAGATAGAGCCTCCCAGGAGCCCGAACGGCACCGCACCATTCCGGCGAAGGCGCCAGAAAAACCAGGACAAAAAATACTGCCGGAGGACCGCGGCAATATTCATCGCGAAAAAGGTCATGGCAATCCAATGCTCACTGGTGTCTTGCCGTTTGGTGCGGACCCGATCCAATTGATACTTGCGTTTCCCCTCGCCAAACTTTCCTTCAATCTGGTTGCGTTGGTTGGCTTCCTGTCGACGCTGCTCCCGGGCAGCCTTCCGCGTCGGGGCATCGGTCGGCGGCCGCCCCAACGGCTGCCCGGAAAACCGGATCCGCCGTGCTTTCAGATACTGCCGGTTGGCGCGCGTCCCATAGATGCCGTCCGCGATGACCACCGCCGGATAGTGCCCAAACCGCTCCCGAAAGCGTTCCACCTGGGCCGGCAAGTCCTGACTTTCATTGAAGGCGTCCCACCGGATGCGGTCCAGATACGCCAGGCCATGCACCAGGCTGACCGACAATTTCGCCCCAAATTCGGTGGCGGCACCCGCCTTGCCCCGGACCATCGGCCGGACATGGGGTTGACTCACACTGACAATGCGGCCGGGTATCCGGTGACTCCGCTGATCGTACAGGGTCTGTTGTTGCCGATAGACCTCACGGATCACCAGCATCTGACGATAGGCCGCCCGACTCAACGGGACGGCGGCCCCCGGCAGCGCCTCCAGCAGCCGGTCAAGATGTCTCAGGTTCCGCTTCACATATTGCCATGGCTGCCGCACCGCCTTCCGCACCTGT
>Ga0209918_1001239_pt1 | contig 14287 bp, 10 predicted proteins | sample SalPonD_shore_MG_FD_185712 | JGI IMG/M metagenome (GOLD analysis project Ga0209918, IMG submission 185712) | Salt pond soil microbial communities from South San Francisco under conditions of wetland restoration - Salt Pond MetaG... | ecosystem: Environmental > Aquatic > Marine > Intertidal zone...
ATCAACATATCCTTTTTCACTCGTTGAGCGAAACCGTCCAAGCCTCTCCGGAAAAAACGTCGGCAAGGACTGTCATGCCGAGTGTGAGCGAAGAATCTCCCTCCGTAAGCAATTACCTTTCGTAGGGGATTCTTCTCCCGGCCAGCCGGGATCAGCATAACAGGCGGGGCCTTTTTTCTGGCTTCGCAGACTGTGAATGATTCGAATATACTAATGCTCGTCACAGGTCTGTTTTAGGAAGCGGCATGGCTTAGCCAAGTAAAGTTCTGACACTTCTTACATGCCACCTCCTTTCATACAAACCGAGGAGAACCGATAATGATTAAAAAACGCTGTTTCACCGTGGGACTGATCCTGATGATAATCTCCGGCATGGTGTGGGCCCAGGACAATCAATCCGGAGGCCGGACCTATCAGCCGACCGTGCAGTCGCTGGACCAGCACCAAGTGCCTGAGTGGTACCAGGATGCCAAACTGGGGATCTTCATCCACTGGGGCCTGTATTCGGTGCCGGCCTGGGCGCCCACGGATGTGCAGCTCCACCAGGCGTCCATGAACCAGTTTTTCCTGAATAACCCCTATGCGGAATGGTATCTGAACAGTCTCCGCATTGACGGGTCCGCGACCCAAAAATACCATTACGCCACCTATGGGAAAGATTTTAATTATTACGATTTTGCCAAGACCTTCGACAAGGAAATCCAGAAGTGGGACCCAAAGGGAATGGCTGATCTGTTTAAATCTGTGCATGCCAGATATGTAGTGCTTACCACCAAGCACCATGAGGGATTTACCCTCTGGCCGACACAGATCAGAAATCCCTATCTCCCCTTCGACGAACAACAAGCCAGCAGAGATCTAGTGGGAGAATTGACAGAAGCGGTACGCCAGGATGGCATGCGGATGGGATTATATTATTCCGGCGGCATCGACTGGAGTTTTAACCCTATCGTCATCACCGGCAGAGACGTCTGGAACCTGGTGACGCCCCAGACGGATCAGTACGCGCAGTACGCGGACGCCCAGTGGCGGGAGTTGATCCGGCGCTACCGGCCCGCGATTCTCTGGAATGATATTAATTATCCGGACAAGGGGGAGACTCTGCAGATCTTTGCCGAATATTATAACCGGATTCCGGACGGCGTCATTAACAACCGGTGGAACGTGAACGTGCACGATATCACCACGCCGGAATATGCCCAGTATGACCGGATCACCCCGGAGAAGTGGGAGTCCTGCCGGGGCATCGACAAATCCTTCGGCTACAACCGGAATTCCACCGATCAGCAGATGCTGTCGGTGGACGAGTTAATCGATTCGTTCGTGGATATCGTGAGCAAGAACGGAAACCTGCTGTTGGACGTTGGACCGAAGGCGGACGGGACCATACCTGAATCGCAGGTGGAACGCCTCCGGGGATTGGGAGATTGGCTGACGATGAACAGCGAAGCCATCTTTGGAAGTCGACCCTGGGTGCACCCGGAGGAAACTATCGATGACGGGGTGGAAGTCCGGTTCACCCGCAAAGAGGACAGCGGCTACGCCATCTTGCTACAGGCGCCCGGGACCCGCCGGATCACCCTGCACACGGTGTACGCCGAAGACGGCACCGTCATTACTCTGCTGGGCGGCAACGGTGATCTTCCCTGGACACAACAGGGTAAAGATCTGACCATCACGCTTCCCCGGCAGCTGCCCGGAGAGCACGCCTACACCTTGAAAATGACACCGGCGCCCTGGCGGGTGGTGAAACAATAACACCAGTGGGGAAAAACATTCCAACCAGGGATTTCCTGCCTGACGGGGGACTCCACGTTTTGTACATTATCGCTAATCACAACCGTAAATATATGTGAGAAGGGGGTTTTATGATGAACCAGGCACGTGAAGTGCGGATCGGTCACCGGTATCTGGCCGTGGTGCTCGCTGCAGTATTGCTGATCTCCGGTGTTGTACTGGCGCCGGGTATCCAGGCGCAGCCGGCCCAAAAAAACTATATGAACGAAACCGAACTCCAGCGGGACATGCGCATGGAATGGTGGCGACAGGCCCGGTTTGGCATGTTTATCCACTGGGGATTATATGCCGTTCCGGCCGGTGTTTGGAAGGGTGAAAAAATCCCGGGGATCGGCGAATGGATCATGGCCTCGGCGAATATTCCGCGTGACGAGTATGAAAAACTGGCGAACCAGTTCAACCCCGTGCATTTCAATGCCCAGGAATGGGTGCGGCTGGCGAAACAGGCGGGGATGAAATACATTGTGATCACCTCCAAGCACCATGATGGGTTCGCGCTCTGGGATTCCAAGGTCTCGGATTATGATATCGTGGATCTCACGCCGTTCCATAAAGATGTACTGGCGGAGTTAACGGAAGCCTGCCGGCAGCAGGGCATTAAAATGTGCTTCTACCATTCCATTCTGGACTGGCATCATCCGTCTCAGTACGTTGATCCGAATGCCGAAAATCCCCGGGCCGGGCATGCCAGAGATCTCATTCATCCGGACCAGAAATACCAGTACGTGCGTTACCTGAAGGAGCAGCTCAAGGAACTGATCACCAATTATGATCCGGCGGTCCTGTGGTTCGATGGGGAGTGGACGGACTGGTGGACCAAGGAAGATGGCATCGAGTTGTATAATTATCTGCGGACGCTGAAGGAAGATCTGATTATCAATAACCGGATCGGTTCCGGACGCCAGGGCATGCAGGGAATGGACCAGGGATCCGGGTATGCCGGAGACTTCGGGACGCCGGAGCAGCAAATCCCGGATACCGGTATTCCCGGGGCAGACTGGGAAACCTGCATGACCATGAACGACACCTGGGGGTACAAATCCTGGGATGATAACTGGAAGTCCTCGGAAACGCTGATTCACAACCTGGCGGATATCGCCTCCAAGGGTGGGAATTATCTGTTGAATATCGGGCCCAAGGCGGACGGCACGATTCCGGCGGCCATTGTCCAGCGCCTGCAGGATATCGGAACCTGGATGGACGTGAACGCGGAAGCCATTTACGGCACCACCGCCAGCCCGTTCCAGCAGCCGGACTGGGGACGCTACACCAAGAAACCCGGTGCCTTGTATGCCCATGTGTTCGACTGGCCGGGGAACGGGACCCTGGATATCCCTGCTATTGAACAGACGGTCAGCCGGGCGGTACTTCTGACAAAAGACGGCGAACAGGAGCTCCGGTTCAAACAGAATCGGTCGGGAGTGACCGTGTCGCTGCCCTCGTCCGCTCCGGACCAAATTGATTCCGTCGTAAAGCTCCAGATGGAATCGCTCTGGTAACCGGTTTACTTTTTGATCGCCAATGGCGGGTGTCTCCCCTTTCCGGGGGCACCCGCTTTTTTTTCCTCTCTCCCGGAGCATCCGTCTCCGGATGGCAAGTCCTCGCATAAAACCCGGGGACACGCCGCATAGCGGAGACCCCTGTCGGCATCCCCCCGGACGGGAGATACCGGGAGGCTGTGTATTGTATTCCGCAATTCCGAACCCTGGAAGAGGACTCCTAATATATCCGAGTCAATGCACGAAGAGCAAACCGAACAGAACAGGAGAAATCCCGATGAACACTCGATACAAAATACTGGTCTGGGTGATGGCGGTAAGCGTAGCCGGAGTGCTGCTCTTTTCCTGCGGTCAGCAGCTCGGTGCGGTTCACTACGAACCCACTTGGGCATCCCTGCGGCAACACCAGGTGGCGAAATGGTTCGATGATGCCAAATTCGGTATCTTCATCCACTGGGGCGTCTATTCGGTCCCGGCCTACGGCAGCGAATGGTATCCGCATTATATGTACCTGAAAGATTCGGACATCTACAAATATCACGTGCAGCAGTACGGCGATCCCTCGGAATTCGGGTACAAGGATTTTATCCCCATGTTTACCGCGGAGCACTGGGATCCGGAGGCGTGGGCCGATCTGTTTCAACGTGCCGGCGCCCGGTACGTGGTCCCGACGGCCGAGCACCATGACGGGTTCGCCATGTGGGATAGTAAACTCACCAAGTGGGATGCCATGGATATGGGACCGCACCGGGACGTGATTGGCGAACTGGAGCAGGCCGTGCGGAAACGAGGGCTGAAATATGCGCCCTCCTATCACCGGGCGAATAACTGGTATTATTACACCTGCGAGGACGGATTCGATACCTGCGACCCGGACTTTTTCGGCTTATACTCTACCCCGCATCCGGCCGAGGCCCCGCCGCCTGACGACTGGCTGAAAGACTGGAAGGCGCGCTGGGAAGAACTGCGGGACAATTACAAGCCGGATTTCATGTGGTTCGACTTCGGCTGGGGGCGCACGGCCTTTCATCCGTATGATAAACAGGTGATTGCGGATTACTATAATATCGCCCAGCAGTGGGGAAAAGAAGTGGCCGTCGTCAACAAGACCATCCGACGGCCGCCCATGATTCCGGAAGACGTGGGGGATTTCATTGAGCTCGATCATCTGCGCATGGACTCCATCAGCACCCGGAAATGGGAATCGCCGACTTACATCGGTGGCGGGTCCTGGGCCTACAACAAGGCGGCCGGCCCGGACGAGTATCATTCCACCGATGAACTGGTGGATATGCTGGTGGACGTGGTGAGTAAAAACGGCAATCTCTTGCTGGATGTAGGGCCCAAGGCGGACGGCACCATCATCGATATCGAACGGGACCGTTTGCTGGGGATCGGGCGGTGGCTGGATGTGAACGGCGAGGCGATTTACGGCACCCGGTACTGGAAAACATACGGGGAAGGAAACATCCGCTATACCCGGAAGGGGGATCGGGTGCTGTACGCCATTGCCCTGGAATGGCCGGATGGGCCGGTGACTCTCACCGCCATGAAATCCTGGAAATCGGCGGATATTCAATCGGTGAAGCTGCTGGGGGCAAATTCGACTCCGGACTGGTCCTTGTCCGGGCAGGGTTTGACCATCACCCCGCCGGAGCAACCGGTCGGCCAATATGCCTATACCTTCAAAATCACCCTGAACAGCCCCCGGCTGGCAACCGACTTGTAACAGCCATCGGGAGAGTGAGTGTCCGCTTTCCTACCGGAAGAGGACAGGAGCCCGGCCGGGGTGTTTCTCGGGCCGGCCCCGACACGTCTCCGGTGGTTGCAAGCCGGACAGGAAATACAGAGCCCGCCGGGGAATTCCCGGCGGGCTCTGTTGTGTTCTAGAAGAACATCACTTCGTTGTCACTGGTCTTGGAGAAAATCCCGACCGCCGGACGGATTCCCAGGATGTAGGGATCCTCAACGTACAGAGCGACCCGGAAATCTTTGCGCAGATCCGGATTCATGATTTTCCGGGGCAGGCCGATGGTCCGGACCATGTTCGGCATTTCCTGGACGTCGACCTCGTAGAGCCCGTCATCGGTGGCCAGGATTGATTTCGTCCGGTTGAAGTGAATGGAGTGAATGTGTTTCACCCCTTCTTCCAGGATGTCAAACCGGGTCATCTCGCCATAGATGTTGAACTGGTAAACGGTGTTCCCGATAATGGCCAGGAACAGTTCTTCCGAGTTCGGCACCGGTTCCAGCAGTTCGATCTTGCCGAGTTTGTTTAATTCCTCCATCAGCTCCACCTCCAGTAGGGTATCGGTTTTTTCGATCACGTCCGGAGTGAGCTGTCCGATCACCACTTCCTGCTTGTCGGTGATGCCGACCAGTCGATCCCCCACGACGACAATATTGTGGATGATCCGGTCCTTCTTCCGATACCCGACCCGGTTCGCCATGTAATAGCGGTTCTTTTCCGGAGAGACGATCAAATCCCGGTGATCCGTCCGGCCGGTGACCTCAATGAAGTTCCGGATCCAGATATCGTCGGTCAGCGTGGTTTCGATCCCGGTGAGCAACTCGTAAAAGCGCGGGTCCTCGCACATTTTACGGATCTGGTTTTCCTTGCCCACCACCCGGACATGAAAGAGATTGGTACCGATGAAACGAATGGAGCGAAAATGCACGTCCGCCGTTTTTTCCAATCCTTCCAGCCAGTTGATCCGGCCGACCAGGGGCTGGGTGAAAAAGTTCTGATACATGAATGTGCCGCCCTTGTAATAGAGGGCGATTCCCCGGGCAGTACCCGTAATGGTGGGAGCCGTTAGCTTCGGGGGGAGCTCATTGGTCTGGACTTTGATGTGATTCACACTGTTGCCCTTCATTATAATCTCCATTTCTTCGTTTGTGGTGTCTGTTGTGCAAGCGAGACGCCCGGTGAGCCAGGTAACCGGATCATCTCCCCGATCACAAGACCCCTTGCACCGGGCAATGCCAGGTATTACCCGATGCGGCGGCAGCGACGTCTTCCGGATTGCTCTCCGAATCATCCGGTAGATTCCCAGGATGGGCTCACAGAATATTTAGTGGAAACAACAGGAGAAGGAAGTTAACAAAAGGAAGCGCTCAGGATCACTGTGACGGGAACGAACAACAGTCGTTACGCCTGCACGGGCGATTTTGCCACCAGCATGGTCAGGCTGGCAATCTTGCATTCTCTGACAGAAATGTACAGATCGTGGCAAGATTTTACAATAGGGTACAATGCGATTGAGTGAGAATTTTTGTAATCGAAGGATGAGCGGGTGCGAGATCGGTTGAGAAACCTTGCGACATGGCAACCGGCTACGGCCGGGGGCATACTGTTTCCGGTACTTTCCGAAGCTCAATACTTTCCCATGTGATACCACCGGGGTCTATCCATGTAAATGACAGGGAGAGGAGCGTGTTTTGTCCAGAATCCACGGATGGGGTCTTTCATCTGAGCGCGGGAATTGTTATTCATTAATGGAGAATTGGAAAGGAGGCAGGGAAAAATCGCATGTTGGAGAGATCTGCAATCCCGGATCATCTGTATGTGGGAACAGCCTCCTGGAACTACCCGTCCTGGGAAGGTTTGGTGTATCCCACGGGCACACCGGAAGATAAGGTCCGATACCTGGAACACTATGCCCGATATTTTAAAATGGTGGAAATCGATCAGTATTTCTGGTCGTTGTTTCCGCCCGAGTTTGCCAGGATGCCGGACCGGTCCGAGGTCGCGGCATATGCCGCTGCCGTCCCCGACGATTTCCGGTTCACCGTCAAGGCGCCGAACTCCCTGACCCTGACCCATTTTTACAAGCGGCAGAGTGCGAAGTATCAGGAATATGCCGGAAAGCCGAATCCGTACGGGTTGTTAAACCCCGATCTGTGGGACCAGTTCATCCGGGGGTTAGAACCTCTGAAAGAGAAATTAGGAGCCATCATCTTACAGTTTTCGTATCTGAACAAGTCCATGCTCAGCGGGGTAAAGGAATTCACTACCAAGCTGGGCCGTTTTCTGGATACGGTGAATCCGGACCTGCCGGTAGCGGTGGAATCCCGGAACCCGAATTATCTCGGACGCCACTATTTTGAATTTCTGAAAGAACGCAACCTGCCTCACGTCTATCTCAGCGGATATTACATGCCGGAGCCCCTGTCGGTGTATCGCAAGTACGGGAATACCGGCGATTTTACCCTGTTCCGCCTGCATGGCGGAGATCGTCGCGGGATGGAACGGCGCACCGGTGAGCAGTGGACGGACATCGTGGAGGATCAAGGCGGAGAACTGGCCCGGATCGCCCATCTTGCCGCCGAAGAGATTCGCCTGGAACGGGATTTTTATCTGAGTATCAATAACCATTACGAAGGATCCTCCCCCATCAGTATTCAGCGCTTTCTGGAACGCTGGCCATCTGGGCCGCGGTAATTTTATCTCTTTCACCTTCCTCCTGCTTCCTCTGAAGATTTTCTGTCGTAAGCGAATGCCCGGGTGGCCGGGGCTTTTCTCTCAGGAAAGTCAGTCAAAAGTTGAAATGTTTTCTCCTACCGAACAGCGCTAGTGACCTCCTCAGGAAGGATCGTTTTATAGTAAATAAAATCAGTTATTTACAAACTTTGTGAGCGCTCATGGAGTAAGGAAATCACTTACCAACATGAAAAACGGTGTATAAATTTTCCCTTGATGTTTATAAGGAAATGCCGTATCTAATTGATATGGAAGGAATGAACCATCAGTATTATCTTTCAAATATTCTCTTAATTTTCTTTGAACAAATGAACATCTTATCAAGTATAATTTTTTTCAAAGGGGAGGTGATATTGGGTCTAGGCTCAAGGAATAAGGTGAGCAAAAGGACATATTTTTGATTGTGGCGAGCGCTAAATTTTGTGGCATTACGTAAAGACGTCTAAAAAAAGGAGATAGGAATGGTAGCTCACAATCCGAATACGAGTCGAGTTCTTGAACAATATTTAGAAGAAATTAACCGTGAAAATCTGTTGGAACCGGAAGAGGAGATTGCGTTAGCGAAACGTATTAAAGAAGGTGATCACGATGCGTTTAACAAGCTGGTGCGATCCAATTTACGGTTTGTGGTCAGTGTAGCAAAAAAATATCAGAACCAGGGGATGTCCCTGGAAGATCTTATCAGTGAAGGGAATGTGGGCCTTATCCGTGCAGCCGTTCGTTTTGATGAAACCCGGGGATTTAAATTTATCTCCTATGCCGTTTGGTGGATCAGGCAGGCTATTCTGGAAGCGATTTCCCAGAAGACCAGGAAAGTTCGCTTACCGATGAACCAGGTTGATAATGTCATGAAGATGCGGAAGACGGCCGAAGCGTTACAGAAGGAATTCGGCCGGGAACCGTCGGATGCCGAGATCGCCGAGGCCATGGACAGTACGGCCGAAGAAATTGCCCGCACCAGACGAACCGGGGAGCGGGAACAATCGATGGATGCGCCTCAGAACGAGGACGGCGACATGACACTCCTGAATATCCTGGAAGCGGAAGATGCAGAACGACCGGAAGAATCGTTCGATCAGGAGTCGCTGCATTATGATATCGAGCGGGCGCTGGGCCAGTTGAGCGACAAGGAAGCGGACATCATCCGGATGTATTTCGGTATTAACCAGGAATATCCCATGACGCTCGGAAAGATCGGAGAAAAGTACGATTTGACCCGGGAGCGGATCCGGCAGATCAAAGCGCAGGGTTTGCGGAAACTCCAGGAACAAGGCGCCATTGAGGAGTTACGGAAATATCTGGGACAGGAAATGAAAGTGGCTTGATTTGTTCAAACCCATCAGGATGGGGGCAACCATCCTGAAGAAGGCTACACCATCCATGCGGCGGGAGGGGTATCGGTTTTACAGATACCGCTTCCGCCTTCTTGTATCGAGCCGCCATTTACACGTGACCATTGCATGCACGGTAGTTCCGGGGTCACCGTGAAATTTGCGTGACTCATCGGTTAATGGCTAAGACCGGATTATTTTCCAGCGAGATGTCCATCCCCCGGATGGACATTTTTTTATGACGGCTGCCGCCAAGTCCGGATTTCCCGTCGAACAGTCCACAGTGCATACCCGGGCGGAGTCGGCAGTCCGGACTGGATAAAAATAGATATTCCTGTTACCTTTATTCACAGAGTTCCGGTCCGTTAGGACGTGTACTGCACCTAGCCAGAGATACAAGCACGGCGTCTCCGGGGAAGATCCGGCGCCAATGTTCGGAGCGGCACCGGGCTCCATGAAATCAGCCAGATCCTATCACACCACCAACCAAAGGACGAGCGATTGTGAAGCGAAAGAAAGCACAGATACCGCGACATCTGTGGCAGACAGGGAGTGTCCGTTGTTGCCTGTTGGCCGTGATATTCCTCGTGTTTGCCGGATGCGCCCGGCCCGGTCCCCGCACTACCGGCACCATTCACCGGGACGATTCCGGGATGAACGAATTACTCCCGGAAGGAGCGCACATCGAGATCCTGGCGGACGGCCTGGATTGGGCCGAGGGACCGGTCTGGGTTCCGGCACTCCACCGGCTGCTCTTCTCGGATATTCCCAAGAACACCGTCTATCAATGGGGAGCCGAAAGCGGGCTGTCGGTGTACCTGCGTCCGGCCGGATATATGTGGGATGATCCGGCGGGCGAGGAATTAGGTTCCAACGGATTGGTGCTGGACACGCAGGGCCGGCTGGTATTGTGCGATCACGGCAACCGGGCCATCTCCAGACTGAACACGGAAAACTTTACCAAGACCATTTTGACGGACCGGTATGAAGGACAGCGGTTGAACAGTCCCAACGATGCGGTGTTCAAATCCAACGGTGATCTGTATTTCACCGATCCCCCATACGGGCTGGAGGGATTGAACCAGAGTCCGGAGAAGGAACTGGACTTCAACGGGGTGTACCGGTTAACCCGGGCCGGCCGGTTGGACCTGTTGGTCCGGGATCTCACGTTTCCGAACGGGATCGGGTTTTCGCCGGACGAACAGCGCTTGTACGTGGCGGTGTCGGATCCGGACCGGCCGGTCTGGATGGTGTACGACGTGGAGGCCGACGGCACGCTGGCGAACGGCCGGGTTTTCGCGGATGCCACCCCCTGGCAACGCCAGGACCTCCCCGGCCTACCGGATGGGCTCACTGTCGATGGGGACGGTAACCTGTTTGCCTCGGGCCCCGGCGGAATTCACGTGTTCGCGCCGGACGGTACCCACCTGGGGCGAATCGAGACCGGGCAGACCACCGCAAATTGTACCTTCGGCGGGGAGGACGGATCCGTTTTGTTCATGACCGCCGACGCCTATTTGTGCCGGATACAAACCACCACCCACGGGCAAGGATTCTAGCGAGCACAGGGACCCCGATACCCGGAGATCACAGGAGAGGAAAGTCTCCGGAGAGTGCATACCTTCTTCCGACAGAAACCGACGGGTGATTGATCCTCCCGGGAGCAGGCGAGCACTGTGAAAATCTTCTATTGAATGATTTCCGGAAAAGTGCTAATCTTATGTGTAAGGAAGGGGATGAATTCCATCATATTCCCTGTGAACCCAAATACAGGTTAACCGGATGGCGCGCCATGTCTGGAATATTCTCGTATCATTCTTCAGGCAACTGTTCGGTGGGGCGGAACCCGTTGAAACGGTTGGTTCCACCGGCCCGCACGGCCAGGGAGATAGCATGACACCGGCCGATATCCTGCAAACCGGAGCCCGGGGGGCGGAGGTGGAACATCTCCAGACCCGGTTGAAAGCCCTGGGCTTTTATGACGGAGCAATCGACGGTATTTATGGCGAAAACACGGTTGCCGCCGTCCGCGCTTTCCAGGAGCAACACAATCTGACAGCAGATGGCCAGGTGGGCCTGCGGACTTCTGCGACGCTTTATCCGGTGTACCGCCCCGGCTCCCAGGGTCCGGAAGTCCGGCGGATTCAGACCCGGCTCCAGGACCTGGACTATTACCGGGGACCGGTGGACGGAGATTACGGCAGCGGCACCGAGAGTGCCGTCCGGGCGTTTCAACGCGACCGGAACCTTGCTGTGGACGGGGTGCTGGGACCCAATACCTGGCAGGAGCTCCTGGACACCGATGAAGAGATCCCGGTGCCGGAAATCTTCCGCAAACCACTGGCGTATCGCTGCCTGGCGCTCACCGGTACGTTTGAAACCAACCAGCCGCTTCCGGGGTGTTTCTCCGGGCTGTCCGGCGATTTTGACGGCCAGGGGATCAGTTTCGGCGCGCTGCAGTGGAATTTCGGCCAGCAGAGTCTCCAACCGTTGTTGCAGGAGATGCTGCAGGCACATCACCAGGTTATGGAGACGGTCTTTCATTCGCAGTTGCCGGTGCTTACGGAAGCGCTGAATGCCGGCCAGGAAGATCTGATGAGCTGGGCGCGCTCGATTCAACATCCGGTGAAGCACACCCTGCACGATCCCTGGCGGGGGATGTTCAAATCCCTGGGGAGAACCGACGAGTGCCGGGCCGTCCAGACCGACCAGGCAGAGAACATGTTTCATAAAGCGGAGGATTACTGCCGGGAGTATGACCTATGGTCCGAGCGGGCGATGGCCCTGATGTTCGACATCCGGGTGCAAAACGGGAGCATTTCCCGGCTGGTCCGGGCACAAATTCAGGCCGATATCCAGGAGCTGGCCGGCGATCTGGATGAGGCCGGGCTGGAACAGGCCAAACTGCGGATTATCGCCAACCGGCGGGCCGAGGCGTCCAACCCGCGATGGGTGGAAGACGTCCGCACCCGAAAACTCTGTATTGCGAACGGCGAGGGCCGGGTGCACGGCCGGCACTACGATCTCGAAGGCCAGTACGGGCTGCGGCTCACGCGCTCTCCTTCGCTTACGGCACCGGCGGCGGCCTGAGCGGGTTTTAATCCGGGCACCCTGTCCGGATGCATTCGACAAGAAAACTGACGAGGGACAGATGAAAACGACGGTATTCGTTGCCGTGCTCACCGGGGCGTTGCTGGTGGGGATCCTGCGGCTCGCCTTTCCGGAGGTGAATGCAAGGGAGTACCTGAGCGTGGTTTCGGTGGGGGCCTTGTTGTTGTCCATCGGCGGACGATCCCTCTATTCCAGGTTCCGGAAACGCAAAGCGGTGGATGCGCATGAACAGCACTAGGCGATGCGGTCCGGAGCGGTTTCTCTGCACGGGGTTTGTCCTGATGATCCTGGGGGTGCTGGCTATTCGCTGCAGCCCGACCCGGCCGGTTCAATCTGCCGGTCCGGAGGTGACCGCCGGGACTCCCGGTGAGATCGAAGAAGCGCCCGGCCCTCCCGAAGTAACAACGGCGCCGGAGATTGAACATTTCTGGAAAGCCATGACGGTCTATGGGGAAGCGGAACGAGACTCCGGGCTGTATACGCTGGTGTTATTCAGCCGGAGGATGGATAATCCGAGCGGACTGGATGAGCAAACGGCGGAGCGGTACCAGGCGGTGCTGCATGCCATCGGTGGGATCGAGGGACTGGATACGGAGACGGATTCCGCCGGAGTCGCGGCAACCCATATTTTTTATATTCCGGGAAGGGAACGGGTGACCGACTCCGCGGCCCTGGCGGCAAACTATAATCCGGAACTGGCGTTTGCGTATCTCCGGAAAGTCCGGACCTTGCTGGTCGACCACCGGCGGATTCGGCGGCGGCTTACCTCGCATCCCGGTCCCTTTTTCATCTCATTTTCGCAGATCACTTTGGAGAATCCGGTCCGGGAGCGGCCGGTTATGTATGCCGATTTAACCCGGACCAATCCGGCGGCGATGCGGGAAGTGGTGAAAGCCTACAAACTCAAGGTGGTCAGCGCAGCACCGGAGACCGTAGAGCGGTTTAATCCTCTGAGACTCCGGTTTTTAAGTGTGGTGCTCAATATCGATGATAACCTCCGGTTAGTCCGGAGCGCTCTGGGGAGTTGGATTCCCGGTGTACCATCAGACGACGAGGAGAATGCACCGGATGAAACCAACTAAACCACCTCACGCGTCAGCGGATAAAGTACTGAAGCATTCTCTGGAATATTCCGGCGTCAATCGGGGTGCTCTCCTGGCGTTTCAGGAAACAGGACCCCAGCGGACCAGGCGCCCATGGGCGGGATGATTCGCCGGAGGCCGGTGGCGGAAGGCCGGAGGTCTGGCTGATATCAGCCACTTGATACGCTATAATGGCTAATATTAGCCGGTTACGTATTTTTCCGGCCGGGTATAACCGGTAGAAAATATCGTAATAACTTATTGAAAATATACAAGATGTTTCGGTTCGCGCGTTGTGAGCGGTTCGGTTGGAACAGAATTTGTTTTATTGGATAGGTACATTGCAGATTACCGCCAGCTGGTGTGAAGTCCGGATGATTCTCTCTTCAGGTTCGTCGCGGTTTGAGGTGGATTCGCCAGTCGTGTCAGAGTGACGTTCCGGTCAGGATTGCTACAGTAGGTTTCGGTAATGGACTGTCCATTCGTCGGAAAGGTCTCGGGGGTCCGGAGGAGGAGTAACCTCCCTTCCTGTCGGACACTGGTTGAGAGGCTCACCCGGCCAACGGTCTGTTCCCGGGACTGACGGGACGGCAGTGTAAATGAACGGTCCGGGGATGATTGCCGGGTAAGGGGGGCAGGAGGAAGCAGGCAAAGAGCCCCGCCCTGCGGCCAGGCAGTGCGCGTCCGGTAAAACGGGGGAAATCCGGGGCACATTAAGGCTCAAAGATAACGGACCAGTGTGGTGATGAACACAATACAATCCTTGGAACAACGGGCGGACCAGAGTCATGTCCGGCGACCGGACCCGGCGGAATGCGGGGCGGCCTGCCTGCAATCCCTGGTGCGGTATTATGGTGAAGATCTCGACTGGCAGACGATCAACGCGCTCACCGGGGGAGGCGGGCAACCGGTGACTTTGAAAGATCTCCACCGGGCGGCACAACAGTTAGGGTTCCGGTGCGGCGCTTACACCGCTCGTCTCCA
>Ga0209918_1001244_pt1 | contig 14219 bp, 8 predicted proteins | sample SalPonD_shore_MG_FD_185712 | JGI IMG/M metagenome (GOLD analysis project Ga0209918, IMG submission 185712) | Salt pond soil microbial communities from South San Francisco under conditions of wetland restoration - Salt Pond MetaG... | ecosystem: Environmental > Aquatic > Marine > Intertidal zone >...
CAATTTGTTTTATTAGGGTTAAAATATCTTTTTCCGAATATTTCTCAATTACATCAAAAAACCGAGTGGGCATTAAATTATGATTTACCTTTAAATATATATGAATTTTTAATTAAAATAAATCAAAAAAGTTATTAAGATTTATTAACCAAAATATGAATTGAAAGAAATGAATCAGCAAAATTTAATGATCTTTAGTGAAATATTTAATTGGTATGAATTAACTGATTTCTCTATACCAATAATACAGCAAATGATTAAAAAATTAAACGATTCATTTAATAATTTGATTAAAGTAGATTGTTCATGGAGTTATCATAAAAAGTGCGAAGTTCTTAATTCAAAAGATAAACCAATTTTCTTTTTTAAATATGTAAGAGAATATTACTTTTCTGAGATATTAGGGCTTCATTTAACTCATTATTTTTTTGATCCTAAATTATGTGCTTCTTCATATCTTACAGGAATATATATAAAAAAGGGAAAGTTAAAAACAAGTGAAGTTCCATACCTCTTTACGAGTTTTGTAAAGGGTAGAGATATAACACACTATGATATTAAAAAATATAAATTCCCTTTAGGGAAACAATTTTATTTACATGAAATTCTTTCTCTTTATGATGTATATGACCGCCACTTTATCGTTAAGGACAATAATGTTATCGTAAGGATTGATTTTGGTCGCTCATTTGAAAATACTCATAAAAAATATTTAGGATTTAATGATTATTTAGAAGATAAAGGAATAGATCTCTCTGATGAAGAATTACAGAGAGGTTATGCAAAAGAGAAAGAAATTATTAAGGAGAGCTTAGATGGGAAAAAAAATGAATTAGCTCAATTTGTGAGAAAAGTTAAAATGCTTCGTATGGATAGTGAATTGATTTTTTTTCCCATAGAGAGGTTTATTAATAGGTTAATAGATCATTGGAGTAGGATTGGATTTTTAAATGATATGAATTTGACAAAAATCAATTGGATATAAAAATACTAAATTAATCAAAATTAATTTCTTTGTAGAATTCCTTAGAGTGGTCACAAACAGGGCAGATTTCGGGAGGTTCATTAAATTCAACATTTCCACAAATTTGGCAAACATAAATTTTTTGTTTTTTAATTTTCTTTTCTTTTTTAAGTGTTTTAAGATATTTAGAAAAGAGTTCAGCATGCACCTTTTCAGCATCTCGAGCTAAGGAGAAAGATAATTCAGCAACATCTTGACCTTTAGAAGATGCATTTTTTTCAAATTGTTTATACATCTTTTTTGTCTCATAAATTTCACCATCAATGGCATCTTGCAGATTTAAAGCCGTATCTTTCACTTTTTGTTTTAATTCTGCTTCATTTACACTTACAATATCATTTAATTTTATTTCTGAACCTTGAATGACAGATAATGCTCTTAAATGATTCTTTATATGAATACTTTCAGCAAATGACACTGCTTTGAAAAGATGAGCGATTTCGGGGTGATTTTCCTCTTTCGCTTTTTGAGCATACATTTCATACTTACGTTTTGCGATACTCTCTCCATTTAATGCTTCCTTTAAATTTTCTATAACTATTGACATCCTATTGATAAAAATTATTTTTCTTTTTTATCTTAATTTTTATTTTTTATAAATCTTATTTAGTAGAAAAAGAAAATTAAAAAAAATTTGCATAGAAAACTTTAAAAATGAAAAAGACTCACTTTTAAGGCTCTTTTTTGGTAAACTTAATATGACCTACTTTTGGACTATATAAGGTGCCCTCTTCTAATAATTCATCTATGGCGTTTTTTATAAATTCTTTATCAAGATTTGCTTCTAAGTCAAGGATTTGCACTATGCTTTTTTTCTCAAGCATTTTCCATTTATTTTCTTCGAAAATTTCCTTAAGTCTTGTCATTAAGGTGTCAAGTTTATTTAATTTACTGCGTGATTCCCCGACGAATATTCTATCCATATCAATCTTACCCGTGCTTTCATCATATCCCGTGTCTCTTAAGTAGCGTTTAAATAATTTGATAATTTCTTCTACATCCTCTTTTAATACCTTTTCCCTAAGAGCCATTTTAGCATATGCTTCGCTTAATCTCACTAATCCATCTAAATTTCTTGCCAATATTGAGATAATCGCATCCTCACTTTCATATTCCCCGCGCAATTCCAAATAAAAATTTTTAATCCGTTCTTTAGATTTATGCGTTAGAAATGGTCTGCAATTTCTCTTTGCATATTTTATATATTTTTTTAATAAATCATGAGGGATGGGAGCTATTATTTTATCTTCTTCATCTTGGTTCCCTTCGCTCTCAACACTTGACATGGCAGTCTGCAATATAAATTCTGCCATTTGCGCATCATCTGCTCTATTTGGTCTGTCAATAACGACATAGATCAAATCAAATCTTGATAATAAAGAAGGTGGTAATCTTATATTCTGCGTGGGGGTTTTATAAATATCATATCTCCCAGAATGGGGATTTGCTGCCGCTATTATAGCTGTTTCTGCCTTAAGAGTCGCTACAATACCCGCCTTGGCTATACTAATCGTTTGTTGTTCCATCGCTTCGTGCAGAGCAGATCTATCAGCGGAATCCATTTTATCAAATTCATCAATTGCCGCAATTCCTCCATTAGCTAACACCATTGCCCCCGCTTCGAGATTCATCTGACCGGTATCCGCATCTTTAATTACTGCCGCAGTTAATCCTACCGCCGTGGATCCTTTACCTGAGGTATATAATCCTCGTGGAGATTTTTCTACAGTATCCTTTAGAATTTCACTATTATGGACAATTAAATTCCCATCTGCTAGTATAAAATGACCATCATCCGTTCCTATATCATAAACCTCTACATTCTTATCAATAATATCAATCTTATCTATTTTATCCCAAAAAATATCAGAATTAGTTAATATCTTTAACCATTCAATATTTCTTCCTCTTTCTTTATTCTTTTTTTTGTATAACTGATCAAAAAAACACGCTTTTTTATACAGATAAGATCTCCCAGCACGTTGTCTTTGAGTCTTTCCTCTTAATTCCGCAAGAAAACTACGTTGCCATGTATTTCTTCTCTGTTTTAAACCTAAGTCTTTTGCAATTTTTTTAAGAATATTACCAAAATTTGGAATAATATCCTTGGTCTGATACCTCGATTTAGAAGCACTATTTTTTATTATTGATACCAATTTTTTTTGTTTATCAGAAGATAAGAAACCTAATTTTTTATAAAATTTTATTACTTCTTCTCCTGTGAGAATTATTTTATAAAATATATGGCCCTTATATTCTCCCGATCTATTGATTCTTTTTCTTAATGTACCAAATATTCCTACTGTAGCCAATAAATCTAGTATAGAATAAGCTAATGTTTTACTTTTTGTCAAACCACTTATATATAGTCCATCTCTTTCGATATAACCATCGCCTGTAAAGTATGCGGATAATAAATTAGATCGAAAACTATATGGTGTAAAAAAGAAATCATTTGGAAACTTTTTATTCTCTGCACCAGTACCGAAAATTTGTTTAAAAATTTGCGCTAAACTTGCATTATGAAATTGAATAGTATTATCTTTATCATACCGAGAAATCCGCTTGAATATATTTATAAAATCTTTTTCAATTAAATCAATAATTTCATTATTATAATTAGTAATTCGAATGCTATTTTTAATAACATCTCCTTCTGCTAAAAAAAAGCCAACGATTCTGCCAAAATTATCATTAAAATCAATTTTTCTCGGAATCCAAGTAGTATCATATTTACATCTTATCCAATCATTGCTTAAATTTAAAGGAGGTTTATTAGAATAAGATATTAACGTTCCTTCGGTTATATTTGATTCTATTGCGGCTTCATATAAAGGAATATCTCTCGAATTATATAATATAATTTTATCTTTAATAATTTTTGAATATACTAAATCATTTTTATTAAAAAATGAAGATAAATCAAATTTTTTATATTCCTCATTAACTTCCAAATTTCTTGCGATGGGTATATATAAATCATCATTAAGCTGGGATGCATCAATGACTTCTAATTTTCCATCTTTTATTGTTGTAAACGAATGGTTTGGTGTTGCTAAAACAGATCTTCCCGTTTTAGTCTTAATTCTGACTAAACAATCTGAATGATGTCTACTTACTTCTCGAATTTTTGTTTTTTGCGTTTTTAATGTATTTTGATCAATTGAAAAAGTAAAAAAAGGATCTTTATCTAATCTCAGGAGTTCTGTATCTTTTTTCTTAATTACTTCTTTTTTATTTTCCTTTAACAATTTATCAATGAATCCCCCAATCTTTTCAATTTTCCAGATTTTATTTTTCCGATTAATATTACCTATATAAATCTTTTCATCACCATGAACGCTCTTTCCGGTTCCAGGATCACCAACAAATAATACGTGTATGTCTCCTCTTTTATATCCTCCTCCCGGTTTTCTTTTTTTAGTTCCTCCGAATAAGCTTAAAGCACATGCGATTTTGAGATCATCCCTACCATAAATTGTTGGGGCGATGGATCGTGCTATTTTTTTCTGAATCATAGGTTCTTTTGCCAGTTTTAATATTTCCTCTTTTTCTTCCTTTGTTATATCAATATCTTGGTCGCTCTTTTCTTCAGGATCAATATAATTAACTTCAATATAAGTTTTGAAAAGTGTGGAATTCTGACTTCGCATCGATGTGGCGAGCACAGATTTGAAAATACCCAAAACATTAACCCTATCTCCTGGTTTTACATAATCTACCAAATCATGTTTTAAGATAGCTTGAACGGATCTTGGCATTCTTCCAGGCGGTAAATCCTCTGGAATTTCTTGGATAGTAATGCTTTGCCAATCGACAAATTCGGACATTTTAGTTATAAGGCGAAAGTCTGATTTTGCTTTAGCCTTACAATTCTTATTAGTACAAAAACGAGGCCATTTAATACTTGATGTTAATTGAATTATTTCAAATGTTGCCCCGCACATTAAGCACTCGAAAGTAGCGATTTTCAATCGAGGTCTTACTGCAGAACTTCTAATTGTTATACCGTTTAACCATACCAATTTATCAATATTTTTTGCTCGAAGCCCCCTAATTGGTATACTTAAAATACTTTTTTCGTCTTTGGTTGAAACTCGTACAAAATAATTATCATAACTTAATTTTTTTCCAGAATAAAACTTAAGAACCTTTTTAAACGCTTCTAATGCGTCATCTAAGTAAGATTCGGGATCCTTTCTTAATTTTTCTGCTATTTTTGGGTCAAACGCAAGTAGATCCTCATATAATATATGTAAGGTATTGCCTCCTTTCGCATCAATCTCTTTAATTTGATCTTGATACTTAAATTCTCCTGGCGTATCCTCAAACAACCGATAAAAATCCTCAAATCTCTGAATGGGATTAATAGGAGTTGTTGGAGATGAAGCGGGTGTTGTCATAAAAAATCAATATTTTTTCAATTATATGTAAGAAATTATTTACAATCCTATTTTAAATCTAATATTAAAAGGATAATTTATTAAGGAGATAATAGGCTTTATATAAAAAATATGAGAGAGCAGAAATTTAGTGAATAATTAAAACTAACTAAAGTAAGATTAAAACTGAAAATCAAAAGTCAAAATAATATTTTTCAACTAGATTAATAAAAGAGCTTATAAGTAATTTTTAAGATTATGAAGAGCCTTACATACTATTTGGTCTTGGGACATCTTGCATCTTATTTCCAGTACTGAAATGATACGCTTTTTAATATCCGCTTCTTCATATTTAGCAACACGGTCTAAAAGTTTGGCGATAGATTGCTGTAATTCAATAGAGTATTCATCACTAAGATATTTTAATAAATCCGATAGTAAATTTTTCAGCCCTTTCGCTCTAACAATGGAAACCATACTGGCGATCATTTTATTTCTCACATTTTCAGAGGGATCTTCTAATAAGGATATAATTTTCTCAAAAATTGGTTCAATGGGTTCTTTATCATATTTTTGTAATAATTTTGCGCTTGCCTCTCTAACTTCATCGTTTTTATGATCTATATTCTCTTTAATTTTATCTATGGGTAGATCTGATATTTCAATTTCCTCGACTTCAGATAATAAATTCAAAACAGATCTTCTAACCCAAGGTTTCTTATCATCAAGTAAGGGTTTTAATCTTTCTACTATAAATGCTTTATTTTTTACTTGGTGGATAATTTTACCTAAGCTTTCAACCGCTGCTTCTCTAACGATCCATTCTTCATCAATAAGAGCTTTATTTAATAATGCATCTATTATATCTTTATAATTATCAATTTCCGTTCCGATTTCTCCTAATATTTTTGTAGCGGTTTCCCTGATAAAGGCATCTTTTTCAGAGAATAGCCCAATAATAACTTCTTTGTTAATTAGATGTGGAGATTCTTGCACAATTTGTAATAACGATTTTATTAAGGTAATTTTTACAGACGTTTCTTGGTCCTCAAAAATAGCGGATATCTCAGGAATAACGGGTTGAATTGCTTTCGGATTGACTTTTGCAACTTTAGTTAAAATTTTTGAACTCTGGTTTTTTATTATGGGGTCACTTGATTGCTTTAAAACTGAAATAAATGGTTCTAAATTAATGTTTTTAGGGAATTTTTCCGCTATATCTTCCAGAGCAGATAATGCATTTAATTTTGCCTCCTTTTTGTCAAAATTTCTAAAATCATTTAATTTCGGTATAATATCCTCGGGGTATTTTTCGGCAATATTACTTAATGTTCTTGAAATAATTCCTTTTAATAAATATTTAGAAGTATCAGGAATGTGGATTAATTTTTCAAAAATAATATCAGGATTTAACTCGTATTTTTTTATAATAATATTTGATACCGTCTCTTCTACTTTATTATCATCGAATTTTAAATATTTAAATAAAGTATTAAGAATTTTTTCTGGATCCTTATTCCAAAAGCGGCCCTTTTTATTCCAAAAATCTCCTAGCAAATTTAAAATATCTATGAGATTATCTATATTATCATTATCAATTCTTTTAATAATTTGATCTACATCAATAATACTTGATTTTTCATCATAATATTTTCGTAAAACTGAAAGGGAAGCTTTTCTTAGATCATCACTAGGATCTTCTAACCCATTATAGAAGGGAACTAAAGGGAGTGAATATTTTTTCAGATTTTTAAGCTCTGATAAAGTCTCAAATATAGATGTTCTAACTATATTTGAAGGATCTTTAATATGCGAAATCAAATTTAATATTAATTTTTCTTTCTGTTCATCATCCTTAATATATTTAATGTATTTAATAGCTGAAGCTCTAATTTGTTTATTAATATGATTTATTTTCTCATTTAAAACATCTATAGGAATAGGATGGGAAGATTTCCCTAGAATTTTCAAAGTTTGGACTTGTATATTAGGATCAGGATCCTCTAATAATTTCTCAATCTGTAAGTTTTCAACCAAATCTTCATCATACCTAAGTAATTTTGATAAAATCTTTAAAGATATTAATTTTAATCTCCATTCAGAATCATTACTTAATTTAATTAATATATCTTTTGGAATTTTCCTTATTAAATCTATTTTTGAAACTAATAATGATCTCGCTATTGAAATACTTTTTTCATAATTCGATGAACTTAAGGCTTCAATAATCCATGGTATTATCTTTTCTGGAATATCTCTTTCCAATTGATTTAAAATTTTATAACTAATTCTCCTCGCATTTCGATTTGGATCACTTAAACCATCTAATAAGGGATTTTTATATCTTATTTCATTGATATCAACGTCGATTTTAATAGGTATTCTCTCATACATATTAATTAATGTTTGCTCAGCATGGTATCTGAGTTGGATATTATTACTTTTAATTAAATTAAATAATGGAATTGGATCAAAAGATTGACCGCATTCTTCTATTTTAGAATGCATGAAATTAATATTAAAAGTGCTTTTTCTGGCTAAAAAATAGTAAGAGGTAAAAATAATTAACACAATTTCCTCTATAACTGCAGGTATAGCAAAAAGTAAAAAATTAGTAGAAATAGGGGCTGTTAATGACCATGAATTTAAGGTAGGTATCAATTTATTAATATTTACAATTAAAAAATTAACGAATACATTAATCCCGACAGCAGCCATAAGATAGGCTGCAAAGTAAACATCGATTGCTCTATATTGGATTTTTCTCCCCCAAAATCGCGTAAAATACCCAATAACTCCAAAAAGTAAAGTTAAAAATACCATCCCAGAATATGAATATGGAGAAATCGCCATCTCGCCTTTAAATAAGAAGATAAGAGTCTGAAATGAGGAAATCCATTGCCAGACAAATACAAATAACATCATTCCAATAAGAATTCTTGAGATCGGATCATCAAGGAATTCTTTTGTTGCTCTTTGGCTATCTTCTAATCCAACAAAGAGTGATCTATTCATATCAGGAATATGTAGATAGGCGTTTGAAATTCCTGCTATGTATCCTTTTGCTCCATAATAAGTTAAAATCATTAAAGGATAAACCAAAAACCATATACACCATAGTAAAATTAGAGGTATTCCAACCAGTGAAAGTATAAAAGGAGGAAAGAGAAATATGCCAAAATAGAATCCAAATGCGATTAATACTGATAAAAATTTTGAATTATATTTATTAATTATTTTTTTCCCTAAAATTTTATGAAAGATTGTTAACCCCTCTTTTGATTCTGAACTTAATGCCAAATATAAGAAATCAATTAATGGATAAATTGTAATATACATTAAGCATACTGTAAGGGGAATAAGTAAAGAAAAGGGATGAATCTCTTCAGGTGGTTCAACAGGGCTAGCTTCCCATAAATCGGGAGATTTAACAGCAAAGATAAATGCCATTGCCATTACAACCATTACTGCAAAGGAAAAAATCATTCCATAAAAAATACATTTTAAAATATCTATTATAGAAAATTCTCCTTTTTTAATTAATGCCACTTGTCTGTATATAATATAAAACCCTATAATCCAGACAATTATGAAAATAATGAATAATGAGAGTTCGGCAATCAACTATAATCACAGAAAATAATAATTCACTAACAATTAAATAATTAAATCATTAAATAATTAAATCATTTAGAATATTAAATTTATTTCAAATATAAAAATCTATTGAGTTTAGAATTTGAAATTAAGTAAAAATATAAAAGAAGATCTTAATAGAATTAATTTCTTATATAAAAATCAACCTATTTTAACGGAATGTATACAAGATCATAAAGGTTTTTCAATCCTTAATAAGAAATTTAGAACTTTTAAAAAAGGCAAGAATTATAAATTAAAACTATTTTTAGCTTTACCTTTTATTATACATAATATCTTAAAAATCGTTCCTGAGGAGAAATGCGATAATGTGGATGTACAAAGATTTGCAATTAGGGAAAGGGACGATCATCAATTAACGGAATTGGAAAATGCCCTTTTTCTAAATAAAATTAAACAATTTAAATTCTTTATGGAAAAATTAATTGAAGAAGGCAAGAAACCAAAGCAAGTGATGGATCTTTATAATTCTTATATGGCGCACATAATAGATACTAGGCTATTAAAACTATTGAGATTATCTCAAACAGAATTGACAGAACTAACCGAAAATAGGCTAACTACTTCTGAAAAAATGTTATATAAAGAGATTTTTAAAATCATAAAATCTTGGAGAGAATTCTTTTTGTCAAAAGGTTAAAGAATAATTATTCAAGTAATTTCAAGCGATTAACTCCATATTTTTCGAAATATTTTTCAACCTTTCTAGCTATCGAGGCATCAATATTATATTTTTCATAAACTTTAGGTAAAAGATCTAAGGCATTGCTCATCGCATAGTAGGAAATTTCGTTCTCTTTTAATATTTCCTCAATATTTTTTCCGTCTGGTCTTATTTCATTTCTATTAGTTAAACTGATCGTAGCTATGATTTTTACATTTAACTCTAAAAGTTGATTTATTAGTTTTAATAAAGATTCTCCTGTTGTTGTTACATCTTCAAGAATAACTATATTACCTTGTGGGACGCCGATATATGCCTTATCTTTTGGATCTCCATGTTTTTTTATTTTCCCTCGTGCCATCGGTAGAATATATTTTTTGCTCTTAAAGTCTTTTTGTCTTTTTGCCAATTTATATTGAGTTAAAATACCAAGCTTAGTGGCTCCCTCGGGAACTCCAATAATGCAATCGATTTTAAGTTTTAATTCTTCTATGAAAAGAATTACATAATCCGTTAATTTATCAATTAAGTTTACATCAGAAGATACATTACGCCAATTTACATAAAAATAGGATAATCTTCCAGATTTTAATTTTATTGGTTTGTCGAAGATCCCAATCACATCATTATCCATAATAAATTGGTAAAAATCCTCCTTAGATTCATAAGATAATGTCATCTTTCTTTATAAATCACCTCTTATCGCGAAATGTTAGATATTCTTTTCTGGCTTCTGCGTAATCTTCTGCGCTGATTTTGCTTTCTAGAAATAGGTCTTCTTTCTCTTTCATTACTTTTCTCTTTTTATTTAGCTCTTTTCTCCTTTCTTCTTTCCTGAAAAGGCCTAATATATTATCAGCAAGATCCTTTATCTCGTTATTTTTATTATTCATAAGATCTTCCAAGTAAGGCTTAATAGGGCGAGTCATATCTAGATTTTCATTAGCAATTTTCTCGATTCTTTTCAATGCATCTATAATTTCTTCATTATCTTCTCCTTCTAATACTTCAATTAATCGAGGGATGGCAACTTCTTCGAGAATTTCATCAAGATATTCACTAATTTCCTTTTCTACCTTCTTATCATTATAGCTTTCAAGTTTATTATTCCTTATATATTCAATAAAGATAAGTGGAAGTTCCACAGGCCATTCTATCATTTTATCTTTGTCAATTAATTGAACAATTGACCCATCTTTTTTATGAAATATTCTCACCAAATCACCTCTCTTAATTAAATCCAGTCTCCAGTTGTTAATTTTTCTGGAAGATATTTTTCAGTTAAAAATTCAAATCCATGAGAAGAAAGTGCTTGAATTTCTGCTTTTTTCTTATATTTAAGTGCTAATTTTAAATCTTTTTCCCATTCTGGATTATTTTTAACATATTTTTCTCTTAATAATTCTTCTGTTCTTTTAATATCCCTTTTGGTCATTGGTATCCTACAATCATCTGGAACATTGTATTTATCAAGATCTCTCGTCAATACTCCTAGAAGTTTAATATCAGGAGTCGCAAGAAAGGGAGATTCATAAGATAATCTTTTAGAGCCTCTCATATATACTGAATGTATATAATGTCCATAAGGATCGCTATCTACCAAACTAAACACCGGCAATTTTAATTCGTTTCTTAATCTTTTTAAAAACATTCGCACAGCTACATTTCCTACGCCTTGAGAGGTTAAAATAATACATGGATATTGTTTCCAGAACCTCGATTCAGCTAATCTCATCATTGCAGCATCTTTTTCCACAACAAGGATAAATTCTGCGTCGGATTCAATAATTTCGATATCATCAAGCATGGGACTAATTCCCCATCCGCCACTACCTAAACCTTCTAAATCTATAATATCATTTCTATCCCTAATTCGCAATCTACCCACACAAGATCCTCTCGCAGAGGCAACCACATGAGTTGAATTTCTGGTGGTATAAAGCATTGTAGATACGTCTTCTATACTTTTATCACTATTCTTTTGGTCCTTAAATAATTTCACATCAGTATAAAAAATTTCACGTTTCGTTGCATGGATATCTTTTTTTAAGAGTTCATTTATGATCTCCATAACACGCATTAACCTTGTTATATCTGCTACACTTGTTAATGAATGAAATTGCTTTTTTTGAATTTGTTTTCCAAGAAGAAGTAGGTCGGATTTTTCGTCCCATATAATATTTGAATTCGATCGTGAAGGTAATTCAATAACTGGTTCTCCTGATGCGTATATTTCTTCAATTAAATCATCTACTAAATCATACAATCGTTCTAAAGCTTCTTTTCTCCTTAAATCATCAATTTTTATGGAGTCTTCTGGTAATTCTATTTGTGTTTGTTTTTGGTCTCCTTTTAAAATTTCATTCATTAAATCTCTTGTTGCTTTTAAATCCCATTTTTTTGCTTTTTCTTTGTTTGACGTCCTTTACCACCTATTTTTAATTTACTTTAATTTCCAATATTTTTTCCCTTTTTTAGTTTGAAGACTTATTTCTCCTTTTCTTTCTAATTCTTTTAATTTTACTTGAAGTAACCTGGCATCAAGCATGTCTTTAATTCTCATTTTAAAAATTAATTGTTTGATTGTTTGCCACTCGCTATTATCTAATGCCTTTAAAATTCCTTCTGTGGTAATAATTGGTAATTTTGTTTGCTTTGTTGTAGGATATGTTGGTGTGACTTTTGGTTTGATTTTTTCTTTTTTAATTTTTTCAATTTTCTTAACCCTTTCTTTCTTTTCTCCAACTTTTTCTTCTTTCTGCTCTTTTTCGACTATACTAATTGATTTTTGGATTAAGTTAATGATTTCTGCTTTCCTTGCTCTTGAAGGTAAATCGATCTCTTTATGTTCCGCAATCTGCTTTAATTCTTTTACTGTGTAATCCTCAAGATCATGGTAATCTATTTCTTTCAGTACTTCTTTCTCTTCTATTTTTTCTTCCTTTAATTTCTTTTCTTTTTCCTCTATTTTTGCTTTTTCCGGTTTAACTTTCGCTTCAGCAGTTTTTAAGGAAATTTCTTCCGTTTTATCAGAAATACCTTTTTCTATTGGAGCCTTTATTAGTGTTTCTAATTCTTCTTTTTTTATTTGATCTTTATACTTGCTGCCTTCTAATGCAATATTATATAAACTTTCAACAAATTTAGGAATATATCTCTCAATTAAATTAGCTCTTTTTTCTTTTCTACGCACTTTTGCCCTTCTATTAAGATAAACTCTTAGTCTTCTTCCAATGGCTTCTAAACAATATTTTATTTCATCCATTAAATTCTCGTCTTCTGCCAATGAATTTTTAGACTGAGATTTAAACATCAAATGCACGTATGGTCCAGAAACATTTACCAAAATTTTAATGGGTCCTTTAGGTAATCCATTATCAAAGGTATCTAATTTATAATTTTTCCAATTTACAGATTTAACCGCGTTTGTTATGGCACACCCAGCTGTATCTCTTAATTTTGGAGTTCTATTTACAAATCTTGATAATACATCTCTTGACCTTTTAGGGACTTCTAAATTATTGCCATACGCTAATACCGCCTCCACAATATAAGCTAACCCTTTTCCACTTACGGGATCTCGTGTTTCTGCACCTACAAAATCATCTTCTTTAGTGAAATTTTCCACAAAATATTCAAAAATTTGTTTATATCCAATACTTTCTGAGACTTCAGAATCAGCTAAGGTATTACTTAACTCATCTTCAAACCATTCTGGTTCAAAATTACCATCTTCTAGTATTAGTGAGGAAAGGACCTTAGAATTTATAGTTGTTATCTCATTTCTATCTAATTCAATATTTTCTAAATTATCAGTTTCCCCATTGGATCCTTCTAATAAATTTTGTTTCTTTTTTCTTTTTATTAATCTTTTTTGCATCGGTATTAGATTTATTTCAGGAGTTCCGAAATCATCTAGATTTTCTGACACTTTTAAACCTAATTCCTTTATTAAAGTATTTTCTAACACAACATCTCCTACAGGTACTACTGTGTCAGTAGGAGGAGCCATATATTTCATTGATTTGAATGCAAAAAAAAGTGAATTAAACTGTTTATTTGTTAATTCACTAGGTTTCATATCTGAAATTTTAACTGCCTTTACTTTATCCTTATATTCATTTACAATTTTTTTTGTCTTTATTTCAGTTAATCCCTTATTTATGCCCTGAAAAATTTTATTAAGATTGTTTCTGATCACATCCTTTTCTTCTCGAATCTTATCTATTTCCTCGCGATAATCTCTGACATCTCGTTTAATATTTTTCTGTTCTTTCTTAGTATCGGCATCTTGGATATCTGCTTTTAGATTTTTAATTTTTTTATTAATATCATCAATTTTTTTATTTTTTTTTTGATAGTTTTTAATTTGTTTCCAATATTTTTCCTTTAATTCATTTGAGATAACTTCATAAAGAATTAATTTATTTCTTGGTTTATTGGATCTTCCATAGACCCTATCCTCATATCGTAAATAATATATTTTATCCTC
>Ga0209918_1001246_pt1 | contig 14199 bp, 13 predicted proteins | sample SalPonD_shore_MG_FD_185712 | JGI IMG/M metagenome (GOLD analysis project Ga0209918, IMG submission 185712) | Salt pond soil microbial communities from South San Francisco under conditions of wetland restoration - Salt Pond MetaG... | ecosystem: Environmental > Aquatic > Marine > Intertidal zone...
TGTGGCACTTTTCAGGCCGGCCACATCGCCCTGCTGATATTCCATGACGGAAACTTTGTAGCCACTTTTTTCAGCCCAGCGCGTGTACATGCGAAAGAGCATTTCCGCCCAGTCCTGACTCTCCGTTCCTCCCGCACCGGGATTAAATGTCACGATAGCATCGCGGTGGTCATCTTCGCCGGTAAGCATATTTTTAAACTCGAGATCTTCCAGCTTCTTGCGGAGTTTTGTAATCTCTTGTTCAATTTCAGCCCCAACATCTTCTCCTTCTTCCAGGAATTGCTGATAAACCTGTATGCTTTCGCGCAGCTCATCCAGTTCATCCCAGCTTTTGACCAGGTCTTTTTCATGATTCAGCCGTTTCATAACCTGCTGGGCCTGATCGGGATCGTTCCAAAAATTGGGATCCTGGGTCTGCTCCTGCAGCTCTATGATGCGAACTTTTCGTGCATCATAGTCAAAGATACCCCCTGAGCGCATCCACGCGCTCGAATAATTCATTTAACTCATCGGTATTAATACTAATCGTACTCATGCTAATAATATCCTGTAATTAGTGTTTATAAATAGAAACCTTTTGAAAAATTTAAAAGCCCGGATAATAATATAAAATCCCGATCTTACCCGACATGCCCTCACGGATTACGTTATGCCCTGTCCAGGCTGTTCAAATATAAAGCATCCCATCACAAAATGTACAATGACAAAATACTTTTATCGGGATAATAACGAATACCCGGAATATCCATTGTAGTTTATAAACATCAAACTACCTGAAAAGCGCCATAATAATATCTCAAACCCGATTTCAGGGTCTATTTATTGGAATATTTAGTTAGAAGGCTTTGAAAAACCAAGGATTTTGGTCAGTATCAAAGCTTGAGTGAATTTAAAACCGGAGCTTATTACCTATAAGTGAGGATTTTAAATTCTCCCGAAAACTTTCGGGAAGATATTGGACAAAAGACCGGTTTTGCAAAGCCTTATAGTTAATAAGCGGGGGCGATTTAATCTCTGGAAATACGTCCCAGAAGAAATCCCAGCATCACTCCACCTAAAACAGCAATTCCAATGCCTTCTTCCGGATGAGCCCGAACATACCGCCGCGCATTGCGATATTCATGCTTCATGTCGCGCTCCAGGCGGTAACGCTCATCCTTGAGTCGATCAATCAGCCGATCATAAACTTCCGGATCCAACAATAATTCCTTGCTTTTTTTACCTTTATTGTTCTCGCTTTGCTGGGTCGATTCCGGGGATTCCGATCTAGGTTCTTCGTTCTCAGCCATAACTATAATATTTTAAATTTAAGAAATCATTAATGCACTAAATGCAAGATATAAAATCGAATATAAAGATCTTCAACTATTCCATTTGAAAATATTCGGAGAGTGCTTTGCGAAACCAGAGATTTTGGTCAATGCAGAATTAGGACAAAAGGGCGGTTTTGCAAAGTCCTCTAGGAGTCTGTCGGACTTAGGAAATGTTAACGAAAATTTGTCAGTTTGATACAGATTTTGAGGTCTTTTGAGGCGAATAGTTGACCTATTCTCCCGAAAGACTTCGGGACGGAATCTGGCCAAATCTGACGAATTTGCAGTAGATTTAACTAAGTCCGACAGGCTCCTAGGATAACTTTTTAAGCCAACCTTTCATCTCCTGTTGCTATATTGTTGATACACTGATTCTGTATTAATCATTCCAACAATATTCAAATTTACTATTTGAAGCGATCCTTCGCACTGATTAATTAGATGGCATTCATACCCCAGCTGCGAAAAATAGTCTAAATAAAACTTTACACTCACTTAATATTATCCTCATATAAAATGACTTACTTTTCTGTCTATAAACAATGATGTCCCTTTACACTACGTTTATGCTTCGGATATGCGACAAATGCACCGGCTTTTGGAAAAAATACAGGATTCTATATTTGAATCGATCATTTCTTCGCGGCTGGTATATAATACCTGCTGGGAAGACCCGCGTATTGATCGTCAATTATTACAACTTGATGAGAACAGCTCGGTCGTGATGATCACCAGTGCCGGTGATAATGCGCTTGATTACCTGTTAGACTCCCCCTCAAAGATTTATGCCATCGATCAGAATCCCCATCAAAATGCGCTTCTCGAACTTAAACTGGCCTTTTTCGACCTGGGAGAGCCGGAATTATTAAAGTCCTTTTTTATGAATGGAAAGATTAAAGATGCCATTCATATTTATTATCAATACCTTCGTCGGTTATTACCAGAATATGCCAGGATAATTTGGGATGACAAGATCTACGCCTTCGCCCGTGGCCCTGCCCAGAAATCGTTCTTTTATACCGGGACTTCCGGCAAGTTCGCCTGGCTCATACGGCAATACATCCGCAGTCAAAATTTACAGAATCCCATAAATTCTTTACTGAATGCCGATTCTTTAGAAGAACAGGAAAAACTCTATAAAGAAATTGAACCCCAGCTTTGGTCCGCGTTTAATGAATGGGCGATCAACCAAAATGCCACCATGGCCCTGATTGGTGTCCCCCCGAATCAAAAAGAAATGATACAGCGAAATTTCCAGGGGGGATTGAAGCAGTTTATCAAAAAATCCCTGCATAAGACCTTTACCCAGCTTTCTACCCATGATAATTATTTTTGGAGAGTGTACCTTACAGGAGCTTATGCTTCCCATTGTGCGCCCAATTATTTAAAAACAGAGCATTTTGAAACGATTCGTAATCAAAGGGAAAGCCTTCAAATTCACAACCGGAAAATTTCGGAGTTCTTAACCCGAAATCCGGGATTCTACTCTCACTATGTTCTTTTGGATCATATGGATTGGCTGGCGTGGAAGGATTTTGAAGCACTGGAAAAAGAATGGAACCTCATTTTCAAAAATTCATGCCCCGGAACCCGGATATTGTTCCGTTCAGCGGGTTTAACCCATGATTTCCTGCCCGATTTTGTTCTGGATACCGTGGAGTTCAAACCAGATTGGACCCAGTCGCTGCACCAACAGGACCGGGTGGGTACCTACGGAAGTACACATCTCGCAATCGTTAAATAATTATGGAAACTACGGTCAACACTTTATTAGATCATCATCACAAACTGGAAAAGTATTACCGGTTTCATTCCCGGATATATGATTTGACACGCTGGAGCTTTTTATTCGGTCGTAAAAAAATAATGCGGTTACTACCGGAGCTTCCCACCGATTCCAGCATTCTTGAAGTGGGTTGTGGTACCGGGCAAAACCTGGGACGGTTATTAGATCATTATCCAAATTCGGAGATTACCGGACTTGATGTTTCGGAATCCATGTTGAACGTGGCTCGTCAAAAATGGCAAAAGGATCCCAATATCCAGCTTCAAAAATTACCTTACGGAAGATCAAAAAATAGTACATCCAAATACGATCTGATCTTTTTCGCCTATTCCCTCACCATGATGGGAGATGACATGGCCACCGCTATTCAACAAGCCTATCATGAATTGAAGCCCGGGGGCTATATCGCAGTTGTGGATTTCAATCAGGCGGGAACAAACTGGTTTCAACGCTGGATGCAAATGAATCATGTTCAAATGGATGGATCAGTGTTGAAAAACCTGGAAAACACCTTCACAACGGAAAAATTGGATGTACGAAATGTTTACCTCAATCTTTGGAACTACTTCATGTTCATCGGGAAGAAAGGCTGAAGCATTTAATCAGTTTGATCATCTTGATCATTTTCATCATTTAAGATTTTCCAAGCTAACCTCGAACGGATGCTGAATTTAAAAACTTACGCGAAGGCAGAGCCTTCTAAATTGCATTACATGGCAGAGCCATGTAACGAGCTGAGAGTAAAAATGTTAAATAATTTGGAGCAGGACACAGAACAACTCAGCCACAGAAAACTGAAAACTGAAAACTGATTACTGATTACTGTTCAACTTTTTTCTTTTCAACGGGCAGCATTTGGTCTTTATATTGCAGCTCATAAAGTTTGCGGTAAATGCCCTCCTTGCGAGCCAGTAATTGTTGATGGGTACCCTGCTCACGAATCTCTCCCTTGTGCATAACCAAAATCCGATCCGCCCCCTGGATGGTGGATAACCGGTGTGCGATAACAATCGATGTCCGGCCTTTCATCATCTTGTTACATGCTTGATTGACAATGGCTTCCGTTTCGGAGTCCACACTTGAGGTGGCTTCATCCAATATCAATATTTTGGGATCATAAACCAGGGCTCGCACAAAACAAATCAGTTGCCGTTGCCCCATCGAAAGGGATTTACCGCGTTCACTCAACACGTAATCATACGATTCAGGTAATTTTTCGATAAAACGATCCGCCTGAACCATCCGGGAACTCTCTATAACCTTCTCCCGCGAGATATCAGGATTACCGAGCGTAATATTTTCCATTACGGTACCTGAGAAAAGAGCATTGTCCTGCAACACCAATCCAAAATGGGAGCGCAAATCATCAAGTTTTAGATCCCGAATATCCACTCCATCCAGTTTTATACTTCCTTTGTTAATATCGTAGTACCGAAACAGCAAATTGATGATCGTGGTTTTACCGGCCCCCGTGGCGCCAACAATAGCGATGGTTTCCCCGGTCTCGGCGCGGAATGATACATCTTTTAAAACATCACCCTCATCCTCATTATACCGGAACCAAACATTTTCAAAGGCAATGGATCCCTTTGGATTCGTAACGGCTACCGGTTCATCCGTTTCTTCAATCGCTTTTTCAAGATCCAGGATATTAAAGATTCGTTCTGAAGACGCCAGTGCTGATTGGAGGGTATTGAATTTCTCCGATAATCCACGGATGGGGAGAAAAAACTGGCGAACATATTGTATAAAAGCCACCAATACCCCGAAGGTTACGTTGCCCATCAGAGCACGTCCGCCGCCGTACCAAACCACAAGTGCCATGGCCAGGCTGGCAATAACTTCAACCGAGGGCCAGAAAATAGCAAAATAAAAGATGGTTTGAATATACGCATCGGTGTGCGCCTTATTAATCTTCTCGAACCGCTCTTTTTCTTTTTTCTCCCGGTTGAAGAGCTGAACGATGTCCATACCACTGATATGCTCCTGTACAAAAGCGTTAAGACGTGCAATCTGATCACGGACATTCAGAAACGATACCCGGACCTTAGCCTTGAATACAAAGGTCGCATAAAACAAGAGCGGGAGTGTAGCCAGGGCTACCAGGGTAAGCTCCCAGCTCATGCTGAACATAAAATACATGATGAAGAAGATCCGGAACGAATCACCCACCATATTAACCACCCCGGACGAAAGCAGATCGTTCAGCGCTTCGATATCGCTGGTGGTACGTGTAATTAATCGGCCGATGGGATTGCGATCAAAGAACTGCACGTTCATCGACTGGATTTTTTTAAAAACGGCATTCCTCAACCGGTACAATGTTCCCTGGCCGAACCAGCGTGTGAGATAGGTGTTGACAACCAAGAGTATAAACTCACTGACGAGCGTAACCACCAGCAGCAACACGATCCACAATAATCCCTGGAAATCTTTATCAGCGATGTAATTGTCGATAGCCAGCTGCGTAAGTTTTGGCCGTACCGTTCCTAAAAAAGATGCGGCCAGTGTCATTACGATTGCCAGCAAGACATACCACTTATAAGGCTCAACAAAGAAGTAAAGCCGCCGAATAAGATCGGTATCGACGGCTTCCGACTTTTTATTTTTATCCACTTTACTCAATAGCTAACCTGAATTTCTCATACCTGTATTACATTTAACATTTAATTGCTTAATGTTAAATAAAAAAACAAGGTCATGATTATTTTTTTCGATTTACTTTTCCTAACCCAAAGAGTTATGGGCCTGTTTCACATCACAACAATTACTTTGTTATGAGAAATCCAGATTAAAACCGGTCAAAGTCATCAAACGGCGTACGTGGCGTTATAGGCTTTGGTTTACGCTGATCGTCGTTTCGATCTTTGTTGTTCCTCTTTTTGCTATAACGGTCGCTCTTATTGTAGCGCTTACTGCTGCCGCTTTTACTGCTGCTTCGACTCCGGCTGCTCTTACCGCGGTAATTACTGCTGGATCCGGAACTTTTACTCTTATGTTTCCGGCGTTTGCGGAATTTTTTACGTGGTTTTCGCTTTTTACCTGAGTACTTCTTATTACGGCCTTTGTTGTATTTCTTCTTACCATTATTATAATTCAGTTCCTTAATTGAAACTGTAGGTTGAATAATACCTTTTTCATGACTTGGGTCCGTCATTATAGGTCGTAATTCAGTAGCTACCCAGGTTGGATGGAAATTATTGCGGGCTTCGCGCAACAGCACATATTGATTGGTATACCGTGCTGAAAAGTGAGTAATAACCAGTAATTTGGTTTTTGCTTCGTTTGCCACTCGTGCAGCATCTTCGGCGGTGGAGTGTCCAGTTTCCCTGGCTTTGTCTTTAAGAGAACTGCCGAATGTAGCTTCATGATAAAGCACATTGGAATTCAGTGCCAGTTTTACGGAATTCCGGCAATATTCGGTATCTGTAACGTAAGCGAAGCTATCACCCGGACGCGGATAGCCTACAATATCCGTGGACTTGATAACAGTCCCGTCTTCAAGGGTAACATCTTTACCGGCTTTCAAATCTTTATACTGCCAATCTTCAGAAATACCCAAGGACTTTGCTTTTTCTGCATCCACTTTACCAGGCTTATCTTTTTCCTGGAAGCGATATCCGATACAGAATTTACTGTGTTCGAGCGGCCGGGCATCTACATAGAATTCTTCTTCATCCACGACCACTTCGTGATCAAACCCTTCCTCCACTTCTACATATTCAATGGGAAAGGTGATGTCTACATCTGCAAAATCGAAGTTCCATTCTACAAATTTCTGCAACCCTTCAGGTCCAACCAGCGTAATTTTACGTTCGCGGCGTTGTAGTTGCAAGGTGGAGAGTAATCCGATTAATCCGTTGTAATGGTCGGTATCAAAATGTGAAATAAAAACGCAATCGATCTTGGAACGCTTCATACCAGCCTGAAGCATTCTCATTTGCGTGTTTTCACCACAATCGAACAGGTAAGTACTACCTTCTCTCCATAAAGCCACCGACGATAAATGTCTTGTTGCAGTGGGGGTTGCTGAGGCAACGCCTAAAGGCACTATAATCATTGTTGATCTCCCGTTGTTTTTTTGGGGGATTTGCGTTCAAACAAATGGGTCCCCGGTTATTCGTTTGATTTAAATCTCGGCTAATTCTTCCTCGAGTAGTTGTTTGTTATACATTGTTGCGTAATGTCCATCAAGTCTTAGTAGCTCATCGTGTGTACCCGACTCAACGATTGTACCATCTTCCATATAATAAATTTTGTCAGCATCCTTAATTGTAGATATGCGATGACTGATCATTATTGTAGTTTTGCCTATTAACTCTTCACGTAGGTGTCGTAATATGGCATCTTCAGTTTTAGTATCTACCGCGCTAAGGGAATCATCCAGAATTAAAATTTTTGGGTCCTTAATCAGAGCACGGGCGATGGCTGTCCTTTGTTTTTGGCCACCTGACAATGTAATGCCACGTTCTCCTAGTATAGTCTCAAATTTTTTTTCAAATTCCAAAATATTATCCAAAACTTGTGCTTTTTCCGCAGCTTCTTCAATTTCTTTTTCCGTGGCGTTCTCAGCACCAAAAGCTATATTTTCACTAATAGTGTCTGAAAAAAGAAACGTATCCTGCGGTACATATCCTATTTCCCTGCGTAAAATATCAACGGGAATATTCTTAATATTTTTGTCATCTACAAATATTTCTCCCTCTACCGGGTCAAATAATCGAGGTAACAGTTGAATCAGGCTGCTTTTACCACTTCCCGTACGTCCCACGATGGCGATATCTTCGCCCGCATCAATCGTTAAACTGATATCTTTAACGGCATATTCATTTGAACCGGGATACCGGAAACTAACATTTTTAAATTCAATCCGGCCTTTTAGCGTATCAATTTCATGGACCGTGTCTTCGTCATCTTCAATATCCACCGGTTCATCCAGGATCTCTTCAATCCGGTTCCAGGAAGCCAGCGAACGTTGAAAACGATTGATCGTATATCCCAGCGAAGCCACCGGCCAGGTCAGGTAGGCTACATAAATAACAAATTCTGCAATATTCCCGACGGTTAGGGAATCAGCTATCACCATTTTCCCGCCCTGCCAAATGACAATAACCACGGACAGACCTATTAACAGGTTCAGGGCCGGATGAAAAAGAGACTCCACCATATCAAGGCGGAGTTTTTTTCGCCGGTACGATTCGCTTTCATCTTCGAATCGATCCTGCTCATACGATTCCCGGTTATAGGCTTTGATCAATCGTATACTGGAGAACGCTTCCTTGGCCCGTCCCGCCAAATTGGAATATTGTTCCTGTATAATGCGCGAATGTTTGTAGATATATCCGCTTAGGAAATAGGCGAAGGCTGATAGAAACGGCAGGGGAATTAGCGCCCAAACGGTCAGTCTCGGGCTCACGATAATCATCATGGTCAAAATAAACCCTGCCCTTGTCAGGGTGTTGATGGTATACATAAAGGCAGGCCCGAAATATTCCCGGACCCGGACTATATCTTCCGAAGCCCTCACATAAATATCTCCACTGTTTCGCTGACTGTAAAAGCGCTGCGGAAGACTCATTAGCTTATCGATCACCTGGTTGCGCAGATCATACTCTATGCGTCTTGAAGTTACGATCAACGTTTGGCGGGTCGCAAAAAGCAGCACGCCATATACCAGCACCGCTCCCACTAAGAAGAGTGAATTCTTCGCCAGAATCCAGCCCGCCTGACTCGAAAACAACACATTCACCAGGTTATTGAAATCCTGTGTAGGGTGCTGTCCCAGAGCGGCAATATCGTCCATGGTACGACGAATAAAGACCGGTATCCAGACCAGGAAAAAATTGGCGCCGGTAAGAAAAATAGTACCGGCTATAATGGTGCCCAGGTATTTTTTAAAGTATTGGTTTAGCCTGCGTATCGTGTTCAAAACTATGCTTGTATTTTTCTATCCAGTGATTCGCCAGCTTATAGCCTGAGATATATGATGATTCGAGATTATTACCCATTAGATAATCACCGATTAATGCTAACGGTCCATCATTCTCTTCAAGTTCGAGGTAATATTCATTAAGAGTATTACGCGCTCGCAAATATTTCCAGTGGTGAAGATGCGTCCATTCAGGAGTTGCGGCCCACGAACCGAGTATATCACCTAATCGTTCTTTTAACAATTCAACGACGTCACCGGGATCATCATTATAATGTTTTTTTACGAATTCGCTCGACGAATGTGCCACCAAAGCCGGGCCGGTTGCATTATCACCTTTCGAACTTTCATTAAAGATCCATGATAAATCGGAACTTTCGCACTCGATGCCTTTCCAATCGGGAATATCCATTTCGCCATAGGTAGCCATCAATGTGAAAGAAGGATTGTAATGTACATCATCGATATACCGCATAATTTTACGGGCTGCGGTCTCATCCTGTGCCGTTTGAAGAACTCCCAATGCTTCGGTAGCAGGAGCGGCAATGATGACGGCGTCCACTTCAACAACACTCATATCCGTCAGGTTGATCATCCAGGATCGTTTTTTTCTGCGATCGGCACCGATATAAGTCAAACCACCCGCTTTCACTTCTGAAATAACATCCACCCAGCGGCTCAGGTATTCAGGAATTGACGCCATTCCGTCAATGGCCGTGTAATAGTGTTGATGATCACGGTTGGGGTTTTTCATAAAAAGATCTTCGCCGTCAAAAAGCCCGAAGTGATCGGCCCATTGAGTAATCAATTTTTGCTCATTAAGCTCGTCGAAAAACGGCTGAAATTCTTCGGTATTCGCCGTAAAATAGGAATAACCGTAATCCAGCTTCACGTCGTTATTCTTACCACCTGTAACCGTGGCCATTTTACCGCCGGTTCCCCGGCTTTTTTCAATGATTTTTACTTCGTGCCCGGCTTTAGCTAATAGCCTGCCGGCCACCAGCCCTGAAATTCCTGCTCCAATTATACCAATTACCATCGTTCTGTTTTTAAATGATTAATTACGTTTACGTTCATTCAATAAATTCTTATACGCGGCCTGCACGCATTTTTGTTGAGCAAGGCCGGCCAATATGCGATAATTTCGCTTGCTTTGGGCCGTCCACCGGCAAAACCGGTGACCCCGCTGGGTCCGGTTAAGATAAGTGGTGCAATTTCTTTTCCAAAACGGTTTAAATCGTCTTTATTTTTTCCGGATGCAGAAACTCTTAACTGAATTTCATTTAATTCCATTTCAAGATCCGTGCTGCCAATGGGTTCTTCATTACACCCATTGAGACCCACAAATTCCACATTAAATGCATCAATTTCCAGTTTAAGGGCCTTTGCCCGCTGCTGAAGAAGGTCACCGGCCTTTTGAGCTTTTCTCAACGCATCCGGCCATGAATATACCAAAGTTGAAGATAATTTATAACCGTCATAATAGCTTGCGGAAATTTTATAGGTTTCCGTTTCCGGGCGCCCCTTTATACCAAACACCCTGACCCGATTTTCTCCTTCCTGTTCAAGCTTTATACTTGTAAAATCGGCAATCCCATCGGGGGTAATATAAGTCGTTGGATCTCCAATTTCATAAACCAGCTGTTCTTTCACTGTTTCCTCGTTGATAAGCCCACCGGTTTGCTCATGCTTGGTGACATAAAACTCGCCGTCCGGATGAGCTTCGATGATAGGAAACCCGATATCCACAAAATCCGTTACCTCCTGCCAATCGGTAAAATTTCCGCCCGAAACCTGTGCCCCGCATTCAATAATATGGCCAGCCACGGTACCTGCAGCAATTTTATTATAATCATCGAAATTCCAGCCAAATTCATGCATCATGGGAGCCAATGTAAGCCCGGTATCCGTAACGCGCCCGGTAATAACGATATCAGCTCCTTTTTCAAGGGCTTCCACCACCGGCTTGCTGCCAAAATAAACATTGGCGCTGACCAGCCGATCCATGATATCCGTGATCGGCTGACCCTTCTCCAGGTTCTCCAGCCGGTGGCCGTCTTGTGTCAAAGATTCGATACGACTCAAAATATCATCCCCGTCCACAATCGCAATTTTAACGTCATCGTACCCTTTATCCCGAATGACATTAAGCAATGCATCTTTACAAGATTCGGGATTAACCCCACCGGCATTGGTAATTACTTTTATACCCCGTTCAGCGATATCCGGTATTATTTCATCAATCACATTCACAATATCGTAGGCGTATCCCCGCGATGGATCCCTGAGTTTCTGTTTCTGTAAAATAGACATGGTTACTTCCGCCAGATAATCCATGACCAGATAATTGATGTCTCCCTTTCTCACTTGATTGATCGGAGCTTCGGGCAAATCACCCCAGAACCCTTGTCCCGATGCAATTTTAATAGAATTTTTCACCGGTTTTCCTTGCTTTTAGTTAAAATATACGTAGATGATATCCTCTGAAAAGGACTTGGCTATGAGTCGTTTTACATTAAGCCTTAGTTATATTTACAAAGACTTCCTGAACACGTTATTATTGTATTTTTTTAGAGGACTTTGCGAAACCGTGCTATTATACAAATTCTCGCTCAGGCTTTGACTTTGACCAAAATCACGGTTTTGCAATGCCCTCTTTTTAATAAAATGAATTATACATACAAAAGCTCATTACTGCAATGCATTTTGCAGTTGAATTATAGGATTAAAATAACAGTTTAAAGCTCATAATGGAATTTGTTTTCCAATAATCCCCTCTTGAGAGGCTGTGAAATAATTGGGATGCAAATTATTTTGAAATTATTTTTTTATGTAAAATGATCGTTTTGTAAACAAAATTCGTAAAAGTCCCCCTTCGAAGGGAATGTAGGGGGATGACCCCAGCGTTTTAAAGGCAAATATCCTTATTTATTTAAGCCCATTTTATATGATTTTGGATTTTTCCCAAGCCTCTAAAGAAGGGATTTTTATAAAAACTTTGCTTTCAACTCAACATTTGGCCTTTTGTTCGTTGATGGATCTTCAATTAACTAATGGAGGACTTTGTAAAACCGGTCTTTTGTCCAAATTCTTCCCGAAAGTTTTCGGGAGGTTTTGAAATCACTCAGGCTTTGACTTTGACCAAAATCCCTGGTTTTTCAAAGCCCTCTAATGATATGAATTTTATAAGCTTTATCATGAATGGACAACGAGGTTCTTAAATTAAGATTTTTAACCGCATAACGCGTTTATTTAAATGTATAAATACTGATTTAAAGGGAGCGGTAGCGCATTACTTATCATTAAATTTCGCGCAATTTTTTTGCCCTTATATTCAGGATAATTCAAAATTAAATTTCGTAATAAATTCTTTATTATTAATTAACATATTGATATTCAATCGATTACACGAATTTATTAAAGGAAAATTTAATGCTAAATAAAATTATACTATAAAGTATTTGTTTTCGTAATATATAGGACGCTCACTTATAGATCCAATCTTATGTGAAGCGTCTCTCTCTTGATGAATAGCTAAGGCACTACACCTGACCGTGTAGTGCCTGCTTTTTTTAGATATGTTTTTTCCACTATTCTAAATAGATATAGAAAAAGGTATCTTCAATCAGCAGTTGGTCATCACGTCGGATGAAAGCAAATAAAAAAACCCCGATATTATCGATACCGGGGCTCAAAATGCTCTCCCTTGATGAATATCCTGAACAAAATACTTAAAGGAGATAAGAATATATCGCTGTATATTTCATCACCTAGATCAACTTTCTAAAAATAAGCAGGCAATGACTATAAGTCACTACATAATCATGCGGTATTTTCGCATAAGTAAAATAAAAATCATGTGCCTATGGTTTTGGGGCTCATCATCCATCAAGTATTAATAATCCGGTATCGAATACCTTCGCGAATAGCATCGATCCTGGAATTTACTCCCAGTTTTTGATAAATATTTCGAATATGGTACCGGACCCCATCGATCGATAAATTGAGCTTGTTAGCCAGATCTTCATAGGAATAACCATCCGCCAATAACTGTAGCACTTCAAGCTCACGTTGAGACATTTTATCCATCAGTTCATGAGTCACCTGAAGATCTTCGCTCAGCAGCATGCGAACCTCCTTGTCTGATTTTATTTGCCCGGTAATATCCATCGCAATACCGAGTATTCTTTTGGCCTTCCCATTATCTTGTTTGCTTAATAAGGTGCTAATAGAATTAAAATAGTGAACTTTCCCATTTTTGTCTTTCAGACGGAATACTCCAAAGTAATCTTCATCCGGATTATCATCGAAAAATTCATAGGCTTCTCTGATAATATCTAAATCTTCCCGGTGGAAACTTTGGGCGACCGCCCCATCAAAGTCAACAGACAACCCCCTTGGGTTGAACCCGAGAAACTCTCTGACTTTTTCATTCGACCATACACTCTCCATCTCTTCCATGTCCAGTATATAAACATGTGCAGGAATACTGTTTATGATATTATCCCGCATTTTAACCATTTCTTCCAGTTCATTCACTCTGTTTTTCAGATGTAAAACTTGCTCTCTCAATCGATCTTCTTCCTTCTTTTCCGAACCATTGCTTTTATCGTTAACCATAGTATTCGGCTCATACTTAGAAACAGTTAATAATTTTTAGAGAGACCTTTAAAAACCTATTTTATTAATGCAGATACTCTTTCTTAAGAGATATGAAAGAGTGTTCAGGAAATTTTCAAAGATCTCTTTTAGTCCTTTTAATCATTGCTTTATCTATAAGACCGGTTCGAACCCAATTCCTTACAAAATTTATTATTTTTTTTTAAAATAATTTATTCGCCCGCCTTATTAAAAACCATAAATACTTATATATCATAAACTTAAATCATTTATTTTATTATAGAATATAGAATATTTTCACTCAATAATTTCAAGAGAACTTTGCCAAACCGTGCTTTTGTCCAAACTCACCCCTAGGAGCCTGACGGACTTAGCTAAATCTACTGCAAATTCGTCAGATTTGGCCGGATTCCGTCCCGCCCCGAAAGCGTTCGGGACGGGAAAATAGCACCACTATTCGCCTCAAAAGACCTCAAAATCTGTCTCAAACTGACAAATTTTCGTTAAAATTTCCTAAGTCCGACAGACTCCTAGCCAACCACTAAACGTGT
>Ga0209918_1001248_pt1 | contig 14172 bp, 23 predicted proteins | sample SalPonD_shore_MG_FD_185712 | JGI IMG/M metagenome (GOLD analysis project Ga0209918, IMG submission 185712) | Salt pond soil microbial communities from South San Francisco under conditions of wetland restoration - Salt Pond MetaG... | ecosystem: Environmental > Aquatic > Marine > Intertidal zone...
ACTGGTTGCGGCCGAAAGGTCGATGGTGGTCGAGGAAACCGCCGTACCGCCCGAAGTGATGGTCAGCGTGCCGGAATAGGCTTGCAGCTGCGCCAGGGTCAGCGACGCAACCGATCCGCCTCGAAGGTAGGCGCCCACGGCAGCATTCGGGTACTGCGCGAAGTACAGCTTGCCCGGCGTGACGGTGGCGTTGCTGGGGCCGCTGAAGTAGATCTGCGCCGCCTTGTACTCGTCCGATGACAGCCCGAAGTAGGAGCCAACATCCGCTGCGGTCGAGAACGAGGGCACCGAACCGATCGGAGGCGCGGAGCTGTTGGTGAGGATCAGGCCGTTAAGGTCGACCGCGCTACCGGCAGCCGCCAGTACGCCCGGGTTGACCTGCACGAGCTGCGAAACAGGAATGGACATGGAATTACTCCGGTGGGAACGTGGCGTCTACTTCGGCCAGATTGATGTCGAGGCTCGAAGCGAAGTCCTGGGATGTGGACACGTTGGGGTTGAACTGACCGATGAAGTCGAACGTCCACCGGCTTTCGTACTGCTGCTGACCGTTTGCAAAGGTCGTGTTCTTCGGGTCGCTCGCGTACAGCGGCTGGAAGTCGAAACCAGCTGCAGCGATGGCGTCACATGCGTATGGCGTGCGGATCAGGCGAGCGATGATGGAGGCGTTGTCAAACGCACTCGCGCCATAAAAATCAAGCTGGCACGTCCACTGCACCGACTGGGAATAGCTCTCGCTTCCTGGATTGGTCCCGGGGTCGATGTACGCGCTTGTTGGGGTAGCGATGTCCTGTGTGCCGAGCGATGTCATGACGCAGAAATCGCCAGAAGGCATCGCCGATCGGTTTTCCTGACCCTTCACCACGGCGCACGACAGCGCGCCCATCAGGAAGCCTCGGAGTGCCGTGTAGAGGTCGGATTCGACAATGGAAACAGTGATCGACATCAGGTCAGCTGCTTGTTGAGTACGACAGCCGACCAGTCCGGCCACACTTCCAACACCTCGACCACAAGCCACGTATCAGCGCCGATCACGAACAGGTCGCCTCCATCTCCAGCCTTGCGGTCCACGCCGTACCACTGACCCTTGACGTATGCCTTGCACATCACGCCCTGCACGTTCATGCCAGACATGTGCTCGAGTTCCTTCTGCGTCAGCGCCTGCTGCTGCACTTTCTGCGTCACGGCTGCGGCGTAGGCGGGCGTCCTTGACCCGTCCGAAGCCGTGGTGTAGCCGGTGGACTTGCTGATCTGGGCGCTGACAAATGGGTTGACAGCCCCGATGGCCCCCGATGCGATGCCATGCAGGTTCATGATCCGGCCTTCACTTCGTAGTTGACGCTTCGCAGCATGGTTCCGGTCCAGATCAGGGGTTTGTCGTGCACGCCCGAATCCGGAGCTTCCCCGGCTTTCACGTCATGACGCGCCTGTAGAACGTCCGAAAACTCCATGCCGTCACGCATCGGGAAGCGTTGGCGAAGCAGAGCTGTCACGGGCGAGATGGGTGCCCCCGAGAACGTGCGGATGGAGGCCTGCAGTTCGTTGGAGATGTTCTGCCCCATGTACTGCAGCGCAAGGTCCGCATCGCACCGGCTGGCCTTCATGAAGCGGGCCATCTGGGCGCCCCACCCGGCCTTGTTCTGGGCGATCATGCCGCGAAAGAACGGGCGCGGAGGCTGGTTGTTCTTGGGGTTGCCCCACTCAGCGATGGCCGCGATGTAGGCGACCGGCGTGCCGCCGTCTTCCTGCGAATCGCCGAAGAACCCGACCTGCACGAACTTTCCGCCGCTTACCTTCCTGCGGATATCGGCCATCGTCTTGCGCAGATGATCGCCGCCTGAAAGACCCGGCTTCACCAGCGCACACGCTGCTGCCAGGCCGGCACGCCGTTGGTCGAGTAGCCGGCCACATAGCGCACCTGTCGGTACTTTGCCGTAGCGGCCCAGTAGGACGCCCCGTACTTGGTCTGCATGTACCACGCAGCCTTTCCGGGCACCTCGTTCATCTCCGAGCGCACCGAAACCGACCCCTCCGAAGCATCGGAAATGCGCCCGACAAGCTCGGAAGGATCGTTGCCGTTCGCGCCGAAATAGATCGCCCCGATGTGCGCCGTGAGCATGTTCAGCAAAAGCTCGCGCTCGGTGGTGTCGGAGACGATGGCCGCGGGCGTGTTTGCGCAGTACAGCGTGGCCTCATCGAAGAACCGAGTAAGCAGCGGCGTGCTGGCCGTGCTGAACTCCGGATATCGCTCCGAGAAGGCTGCCGGATCGAAGGTGACGACGCCCGTGGTCATGGCTCAGTCAGTCCTCGGTGCGCTCATCGACGCCCGGAGTGGGCTTCTCGGCGGACAGGCGCTCGAAACCGGAGTTGATCTCCTCGCGCTCCTCGGCCGCCTTCTTGGCCGATGCCTTGGTAGCCTGGGCGAACACAATCTCGTTCTTGATGAGCGAGTTGTCGTGGAACTTGGCCTTCCACGCTTCCCACAGCTCCTTGTCGACTTCAGTCATGCCGTAGCCGCCAATGAGTTCGGAGTGATTGGCGCCGTTCAGTCGGGCCGATTTGCCCTCGTGGTCGATGATCAGGCCGTTGGGCATCTTGCAGCAGACGGTGACGGTGCTTGCCATGGTTCTAGCTCCTGGAAATGAATGTGCCCGGCCGCCATGGACCGGGCACAAAAAAACCACCTTGCGGTGGCCTTGGGGTGTTGCAGGTGGTTGGGGTTACACGCCGGCCATCGAAGCGCACAGCACCGGGCGATACCAGATCGAACCCCACGAACCGGACGACTTCTTTTGCTTGAAGCTGGACAGGTCCACGAACACCGGGTGGGCGCGCATCTTCTCGGTGAAGGCGCTTTCCACGGTGCGCTGACCTTCCATCTCGTCGGCGAACAGCTGGACCAGCTCGGTCGAACCGGAACCGGCACCCGACAGCTCGACGGCCGAGATGATGCGCAGGTTCGGGAAGTTCTTCTTCAGCTGATCGTAGACGTTCACATTGTACGTGTTGGTCTTGGTCAGGTTCGGCTCGACGCTGGGCGAGAGCACCAGGGTCATCTGGGTGTCGCGCTCCACGCGGCCCTGCGACTGGCTGACCAGCTGCGTGTACAGCTTCTGCAGGTCGCCGTAGACGGCGGCGCCGTCCTTGGTGCTCCACAGCGTACCGCTGGCGGTGCCGGTCGCATCCGGGCTGATCGAGGCCGGGAGGTTCGGATCGTTCAGGGCGCCATAGTTCTCCATGCCCGACACGCCGAAGAACGCGATCTTGTTCGCGGCCTTGTTGATGGTCAGCACCGATGCGATGTTGAGCTGCTGCGCCCAGTTGATGCGGGCCTCGCCGGCCATCGCCAGCTCCTTCTCACCCCAGCGCGTGATCGTCTGGAAGTGGTAGGACTGACGGTACGGCCAGTTGATGTTCGCCGTGGCCTGGCCGTTGTTGCTGTAGTCACCGTAGCTGGAGACTTCGCCGCTGGACTCGGCCACCGGGAACTGGGCGGACATGGTGGTCCAATCGCCCTTCTTGACCTCGCCGTAGATCTCCGCGGCCTTCATCGGGCTGAACAGCACCTCGATGACCTTCGGCTCCAGGTAGTTCGCCAGATAGGCCGGAATGCCGGCGTTGCTGGTGGTCACCAGGGACGGCTGGGCATCGGCCGCCAGGGTGATGTCGTGCGCGAACTGCTGGTCGATGTAGCCCTTAAAGCCGCTCGATCCGTCAGCGGCCATGATGTGGACGCCGTAGGAGGCAAGCCTACGGGCTTCCTGCTGGGGGTTGATGGTAGGCATGGTTAGCTCCAGGTGGTGATCTTGCAGACTTCGTTGGCGCTGCAGGCGGAGCCCACAAACCACTTCGTCTCGGTATGGCCTGCGATGGTCGCGCCGGCCGCGCCGGTCTGGACGGTGCCATCGGTGTTGGACGCGAAGACCTTCTGGCCCACGGTCGCAGTGGTTCCGCTCTTGACCCAGAAGTCGCCCGCCGACATCGGCGTGACCGGGTAGCCGGCTGGGACCAGCGTGCCGTACTCGGTGAGCACGGTCTGGGTCAGGCCCTGCATGTTGCGGTGCACGAATCCGGTCGGAACGCCCGAACCGGCATTGGTGACGTTGCCGTTGGCGTCGGCCCAGGCAAACACGCCGATGGTGCAGCCGCCCGTGCCGGCAACGAACTGGCCCTCACCCGCGATGACCGAAGCATTCGGGTTGGCGCTGGCGAACTCGCCAGGGATGCCGGGGGCCTGGTACTGGTTGATGGTGCTCTGGAATCCCATGGGTTAGCCCCTCCGAATGTGGGAAGCGCCGGGAAAGCGCTTGCTGAAGTCGTCATCGCCCGAGGCGTCCATGGCGACCGTGGTGCTCTTGGTGTTGGAACTTGCGTTAGCGGCCATCTTCACGAGGGCCGGCAGTGCGGAGACGTGCACGCCCTTGTGATCGACGCCGGCCTGGTCCAGTGCGAAGCGGTAGACATCCTCGGCGCTGTCCATGGCCGCGACCTCACCGACCAGCGGCTTGACGGCATGCTCGGCCTCGCGCAGGGCGCGATACTCGGCGCGAGCGGCGGCGCGGATGCTGTCGGCATCCATGGCGTTGCCGCCATCCTTGTCGTCTTCGTCCTCGTCGTCGGCCTTCTTGTCCTTGTCGTCTTCCTTGTCTTCGTCGCTGGCCTTGTCCTTGTCGTCCTCGTCGTCTTCGTCCTCGGCTTCCGGGTCGTCGCTGTCGGCCTTGGCCTCATCGAACGCGGCCTGGAGGACGGACTGCAGCTCCTCGAAATCGATGCCCTGACCATCGAACACGGACTTGGCGTCCATGGCGATGAAGTCGGGGCGCTTGTTGCCCTTGATGATGGCGGGGATCTTGTTCAGGAGCGCGCTGTCCTGCGCCAGACGCGGCCGCAGGTACGCGCCGAGCGCCGCGCGCATGGCGACGGTCGTGGCGTTCAGTTTCATGGGTAACTCCGTGGGTTGTGAATCGCCGACAAGTACGTCAGCGCCTGCGCGCCCGACTTCGACCAGGGCGACGTGGTTTCCGACGATCTGAGTCATGCGCCCGTCATACGGAACGCCCTCATATTCGCCGGGTGTCATGTCGGGGACGTATCGGTACGAACTCGACAACTCTCTCTGCTCGCCGGACTCGATTCCGGCGATAGCGGACTGATCCCACACCACAAGACCGTTCTTGAGGTAGGGGGCTTCGTACATTGCGATGTTGCCCGTCGCGCCTACCACGTACTCCTTGGGCGGGTTGGACGCACTGAACGGGATGTGCTGGGACAAGAGCGGTATGCCGTTGAACGTCGGGGCGGCCTTGGCCAGCTCGTCCGGATCACGCAGCAGCATGTATACCTTGTTCGGGTCCAGCCCGAGGTCTGCGGCGCCGGGAATCTCGCGCCCGTAGTAGGGGCACACGTTCGCCTTGCTGATCGCGCTGATCTCGACGTACAGCTTGCCGTCCTGATCGATGCGGCGTACCGAAGCGCGATCAACGGCCAGCCGTTCCACCGGGGCGCGCTCTACGCCCGGAGGGAGCAGGTCCGACGCGCCTTCGAACTCGCGCTTGCGGATCGTGTCGGCCTTGGCGGCAAGTTCGGCGTGATCGTGCATGCGAGCCTCGCGCGCCGCTGCGACCAGCAGATCCTTGTCGTACTCCCACTTGCCGCCGCGCTTGACCTTGACCGGGTACTTGCGCGACTCCGGCTCCAGAAACGCAGATGCGGGCTGATCCTCGCGCTCGTCGTGGTCCTTGTCGGCCTCGCTCTTTTCCTTGCCGCTCAGCTTGTCGCTGTCGTCGGCATGCTCCGGCTCTTCCTTTTCCTCATTGATCCATTTTCCGAACAGAGACAGCAGCTCGTTCCACTGCTGCGCGCTCATGTCCACGGCCACGTCCTGTCCGGCGACGCGGTAGGCGATGGCCTCGGCCTGTTTCTGCGGGTGTCCGGCATTCACCAGTTCCGCGATGTTGGCCGAGATGTCGGATTCGCTGCTGCCTTTCTTCAGCGGCATGTCGCCCTCCGGGCATGAAAAAACCCGCCGTGGCGGGTTGGTCTAGGTTGCGGTGCCTGTACGAGTCTCAGGGCGCATCACGCTTTTTGTCTGCCGGTGGCTGGCCGTGATCACCGTTTACCTTTCACCGCAAATTGGAGCGGGTCACGGCGCTAACCGTGAAGGCCATGGGTCGGTATGCATCCCGATTCCAAGGCCAAGCCCGCATCATTCTTCGTCGTTTAGCCCAGGAAGCACGGCCTCCCAGGTACACCGGCAATTGATCGCCTGCCCGGGCAAGACCCATTCGCCGTCCAGGTAAAGGCCCTTGTCTAGCTTGAACACCTCGCCATCGGCGTGCAGGTGCGACGGCCTCGGTTCCTTGCCGCCCCCGGAATGGCGCCAGATGCCATCGGTGATCCCGAGATGCTTCTGTCGCGCCGCCTGTAGCGTTGATGTGGCCTTGTTGTTCTGGTCCCTTGCGATGGTCTGGGCGCGGCGCTTGGTGATGCCGTAGCGCTGCCGCAGCTCTTTCTGTAGCGATCCAAGATCACGGCCGCGGGCCGCAGAGCGCATCACTAGGCCCTGAACATCGCTCAGGTGCTCGGATGCAATGGACTTGATGAGTCCGACCTGCTCACCGATGACGGCCTGATACGCATCGCGCATCGGCTGGGACATGGTGAACTTGACCTCGTACTTCTCGGTGATCAGGCGCTGTTTCAGCGTCTTGTCCGAGTAGTTCAGGACGCGCTCTGCGACCCGCTTCCCCATCTTGTCGGCCAGGTCATCGAACGCTCGCTGCCAGTGGCGCGAGAGCCTTGTCATGGCCTTCTGCAAGACCTGGGCGGGGCTGTCGTCCTGCGCCAGGTCGGTCTTGCGGTACTGCGCGGTCAGCCAGTAGACGATCGACCGCTGCATCTCCGTGATGGCCTTGTCCAGCTCCTTCTGGTACCAGGACTGGATGCCGGCGTTCGGGCTAACTCTTGGTAACGCGGCTCGTGTCTGACCGTTCTTCAGGCTCGCCCTCTTCTTCCGGGGACTGCTCGTGCTCTGGATCAAGTCCGCCCATGTCTTCTTCATCGCGCTCGTCCAGATCAATGTTCGTGTACGGGCCGTCCTGCTGCGAGGCAAGGTGCGTGCGCACCTCTTCCGGGTCCAGAACGCCGCCCTGCACATAGGCCACGTCTCGCTGCGCCTCAAACTGCTGCGCCTGGGCGCGCTCCAGCTCCGAAAGCTGGTACAGCGGCTCGAACTCGAAGTCGATGTCGGGGTCGATCTCGCCAAACTCGGACAGCTGGATGATGTCCAGGGCGCGCTTGATCGGGTCGCGGTAAAGCTCCTGCACCGAACTCACGTAGTCGTAGAACACGCGAATCTCGCCGTCCGATGAGGCGTTTAGGCCCGTCGGCGTAATGCCCAGCAGCTTGACAAGCGGAATGCTCGATACAGCCGCCATCTGCTCCTGGGCCTGCGCCTGCAGGGCGTCCAGGCCGGAAAGCGGCGTGTTGAACTGGAAGAACTCTTCCTCGTCCTTGTCCAGCGCCATGATGCCGCGGTTGTCGCGCAGCTTCCCGAACAGCTGCAGGCGGTCCAGCAGGTCCGATCCGTTGACATCCCCGGAAAGCGCGGCCTCCATGTTGGTCAGGATGCCGGAGGTCGAGAAGCTGTGCACCGTGTCCGATACGCTGTCGCGGGTCCGGATCCAGTGGTTCACGTAGGGCTGTGCCAGCTGAAGCAGCGAGATGCCGCCGAAGCTGTACGCCGCCTTGAGGACGTCCGGCACCGGGCGACTGATGAACATCAGCATACGGCTGGTATGGACGATCTTGCCCATCACGTACCAGTTGCGCGGGCGGTAGAAGTCCTTGTGCAGCGGATCGGTGGAGTTGTACGTGCCCGGGTAGGTCCAGATCGGCTCGACGACACGGAATCCGTTGAGCGAGCCTTGGGTGATCTTCTTGTCCGACAGCGACAGGAGGCTTTCCAGCTCCTTCGGGTCATCCGATGCGAGCGCCTTGCTGCCCGGCATCGTCACATCGATGTAGAGCTGCCCGCGGCCGAAGTAGTTGTCGTGCTCGATGACCTTCTTGAACAGGCTGCGCAGCTTGTACTTGCGCACCGCAGATTCCAGCTTGCGAATCTTGTCGGTCTCGTCCTTGTCGCCGCCATACGTGATCTTGATGAACTCGCGCGAGCACTCCTCGGCCAGCGTCGAGACCATCTTGCGGTATTCGGGCAGCTGGGCAAGCGTGGCCAGATACGGATAGCCGGGGAAGCCGTTCTCTACGTTCGGCTGCTCGCTCAGGTAGCTGTACGGCGTGGCATCCTGGGCTACGACGGACTGCTCGGCCGACTTAGGAACCACGCCGGGCGCCGGGGTGTACCGCTCGATCTCTTTCGGCCGCGGGTTGTGCCTTTCAGCCTCGGCCCGCTCACGCAGCAGGGCGTTCCTGATCGCCTTGCTCGATCCCTTGATCCACGACGCCTTCTTTGCCTCGGGAGCCGGAGTGTGATCAGGCTTGCGTTTGAAGAACTGCAGCATCAGGCGCGTCTCAGTAGGTCGCGGTTGACCCGCAATGGCTTTCTGCGCATCGGTGCGCAGCCCATCACGAAGGCATCGGCAAGATTCGGGGACGGCCTTGGCCCTCCCTCACGATTCTGCTTGGCTAGGTCTTTCTTGCTCTCCACCTTCACGCGTCCGGCGTTGTCGTAGTCGCGGCGCGGTGTGGAAAGCTCGTCAATCAGCTGTTCAAGGTGCGGGCAATCACTGGCGATGCTGATCAAGTCGTCGGGGCTGAACGTCTGATCGTTCCGCACTGCGTTGAAGGTGTTGCGGAACCTATCGGCTACCAGCCACCAGGCTTGCGCCTTCAGGTTGGAGAACATGTCCTTGTTCTTGACCTTGGGCTGGTACTCGGAATCGGGCTTCCAGACCGATGCGCCGGCATTGAACTTGTTGTGTTGCACCCGGACGCCATCCACGCGCTGCGCGTTCAGGTCGTTGATGTGCGACCCGACGTGCGCACCGACGCCGATGCAGTCATATGTGATGTCCTCTCCGCGCTCGAGCGCGTTGGAATACACGCGGCGCGTTGACTTCAGAAGCTCGTCTTCGCCGCCCTTCCACTGGTCAGCCCATACGGCGACGTTGCCGTGGAAATGCAGCGTGGCGCACTTGTCATCGCCGCTGTCTGCCACGTCGAAACCGAGGCGCTTGGCCCCTTCCGGCTCGAACCCAAGCGCCTTGTGGGCATCGATGGCGGCCTGAATCCACTCCCTGCGGATGACGACGCCTTCATCGTCGGACTTGGGCACGCCGAGGTAGACGTGCTGGTAGTCCTCGAAATCCTCGCGTTTGCGGGCCTCGATGATCCGGCGCGAGGTGTCCGAAAGGAACGGGTTCTCGTTGTAATTGATCTGCCGGACGATGGTGTTCGGCGGCGGGTTCACCACGAACCGTCGCCATACGAAATCCGTCACCAGGCGGGGATTGAAGATCACCCAGACCTGGGACCCTTCCTTACGGATGGTCGGCTCCAGGATCTTCCACTGATCCTCGGTCAGGTTGTGGGCCTCCTCGATCCAGAGGATGTCCACGCCTTCCAGCGACTTGATCTCATCGATATGGCGCCAGAGTCCGTAGAACATGAACTCCGCGCCGGTCGCCCGGTGAACGATCGAATTGTCGGTGATCTTGAACTGATGCGTCAGACCGAACCGCTCAATCTGTATCTTGAGCAGCGTGTAGACCGATTCGGCGATCTTGTTCTGAAACTGGCGCGTGCAGAGGATGCGCAGCTTGCACTGCTGCGAAAGGAACGTGGCGAATCCTGCTGCGTCCCATGACTTGGTGGAATCACGCCCTCCGTAGAGGATGCGGTTTCGTATCGCCTCGCCTTTGTCGTTCCTGGCCGCTAGCCAAAAGTCACGAAGCGCCGGATTCAGCGTCGGTTGACTGTCCGGCATAGAACTCACTCAGGCTCTTGGGCGACATGGACCCGTCGCTGGAGGTGTGGTCGATCTTGTCGGTGAACATCTTCAGATGCTTGCCAAGCAGTTCGAGCGACCTGTTTGCACCTGCGGCGTCAAACGTCCAGATGTGATTCCCCTCTTCGTCAACGGCCTGCTTTCGCCCATCGCCGCGACCATCCATCACCGGAACGCGCTGCATGCAGCGTTCGGCAACTTCTTGCAGAGACGACAGAACGTAGTCCTGATCGACTTCTGTGCGCTTCTGGCGCTTGCCAAGGGCCGTATTGATGGCAGCCATAACCTCCGGATCCTTCATCAACCTGGAGGCTTGCTTCTTGGCGGTGGCCTTGGAATAGCCTGCACGCACGGCCGCTTTGGTCTGATTAAGGTCGATCAGGTACTCATCGACATACCGCTGGCGGCGCGCGTTCAGTGCCATGGGTCGGTTACAGCTTGGCCTTCAGCGCTTCCAGCTTGGCCTTCAGCCAGCGCAGGTCGGCATCGGCGATCTTTCCGGCCTTGGAGAAGACGGCCTCGATCTCGGCGATAACGCTGTGCGCCGGGTGCACGTGCTCATCCTTGGCCTTCGGGGGCTTGCTCTGCGCGGCAGGCGTGGCGACCTGTGCCGGCGCAGCGGCGTCAGCAGGGGCGGCTTCGTTGACGTTCTTGACCATGGGTGGCGTCTCCGTATATGGGGTTGATCTGGTGGCGAATCCGGGTCTTGATGGACTCGATGTCCTTGAACAGCTCGGGGGTGTCAGTGAAGGCGCGACCCGTGACGGCTTCCCTGGCGACCCTGAGCTCGCGCCGAAGCGCCTTGACCATGCTCATGTCGGGCTTTCTCATGCGCTCGCTTCCTGCGCCTTCACGCGCGCCTTGGCCTGGGCGAAGGTTTCACCCTTGCGCGGAACAGGACTGATCTTGCATACGGCCTGCGCGATCCAGCTCGAGAACGTCAGCGCGTGAATGCCCGTCCCTCCGCCGCCGTCCTTGTGATCGACGCCGGTATGGTGTGCCTGGCACAGAACGAGCATGTTGCGCACGTCATCGACGCTTGTGATCGGCTGATCCGACATGGCTTTGCTGTAGCCGTAGGGGTCGAACGCCATCAAAGCGCGCTTGAGCTTTGCGAAGTCCACCACGTTGGCGAACATCCACTCGCAGCCCAGATGGTGGACCTGAAGCCCCTTGGTGCAGCCGCAGACCCAGCACGAATAGCGGCCGTCGTGCTTGAGCGTTTCCTTCGCCTTCCTGAACTCGGTCGATTCGGTGCGGTCCTGGTGGTCCGGATCGAGCACGAAGTCGTGCAGCGTGCGTCGTTCCACATGAAGCGCGACAAGGTTCCGCGCGGCCTTAATTGCGCGGTGGACGGCCGATAGGATCGTCATGCAAGACGCACAATTAGCGTCACGATGCCGCCAATGATCAAAGCTGCGGACAGAACAAGCCCGAAACAGCCCGCAAGATTGTGCTCCATGCGATCTTCGCCGGTCTCGTTGATGTCGATCATGGCGTTTCCTTGGGCTGCAGCTTGGCGATCTGATTCAGCTTCCCGCGGCACGCGATATCGTCCTGCCACAAGTCGCCATTGGTGACGATTTGCAGATAGGGCGGCATGGCGGTCAGTTCCGCGCGCAGGGGCTTGTAGACGTACACGCGCACCTTCTCGACCTTGGTGCGCACGATGGGCGCAGGTGGTACGGTCTGGCAGCCGGCGAGCACCAGCAGGGCGGCAGCGGCAAGGATCCTCACTTGACCAGCTCCGCGCCCTTCTTTCGGGCAGCCTCGGGAATACGCTCGTCCGCCCACGCCTTGGTAGCCGGGGCCGTGGCCTTGAGGCTTGCCAGTTCGCGCGCAACCTTGGACGAATACTGTTGCTCGGCCTTTACAATGTCAGCCTGGGCGCGCATTGCTCGCTGATACTTGGCCTCGTCCGCCTTGTTCTGCGCGACGCAGGTGTTCAGCGAGTCGATGTTGGTCTTGGCCGCGCCGCGCAGGTCGGCGATGGTCGCCTTCTGCTTCGTCACGACGGGCTGCAGCTTGGCCTCGCCGGACTTGAACCGGGTATGGCCGTAATACAGAACGCCTCCAGCGATTGCAGCGAGCAGGATGCCTGCGCCCGCCAGCTTTGCGATCAGTGCGTACATGGCTATTTCCAGTCGCGGCGAAGGATCAGGCTCAGGCACAGTCCGATGACGACTCCCACCAGCAGTGGGGCGATGAAGCTCAAGGCTTCTTCTCGGTCATGGCCTTGACAGCAATCGCCACGCCAAGGACGCCGATCACGGTGGAAAGTCCAGCCCCGAACGCCTCATGCGCGAACGGCTGCTTGTTGACGGCCACATCGAGCCAAGACAGGTAGAAGTATTCGCCGATGCCCACGACGGCGCTGATGCCGCCCACAATGCGCACCACATCAGGCGTTTCGTTGTCGCGCTCGCTGAACAGGTGGAGCAGGAAGGTGCGTAGACCCTGCATCACGCCACTACGCCCCCGGCGCGCTTGTACGCACCCTCAAGAGCGTCCAGCTTGTTCTCGTGCTGACCATATCCCGCGCCTGGCAGGCTGGCCCAGATGTGACGGCACTTGGCCACCGCATCTGCGAATCGGCCGGCGTTCACGTCCACCAGCGCTCCAGCGCCGATGATCTGGGCAATGCAACCCCGGTCCTGCGTCTCCGGCTCGAAGTCGCGGAACCGGAAGCGATCAATCATGCCGTGCCAGGTCGGCCAGATGAACTGGTATCGGCCGGCAGCGCTGGACTCGATGCCCAAATTGCCAAGAGTGATCAGCTTGCGCGGATGCTGCGCGTAGCTGTCGAAGGTATGCACATGCCCTGGAAACGACCCCACCAGCACGTTGTATCCGTCGTCGGACTGCGCCTGGATGGCAGACCCAAGTTCCGAATGGGCGATCATGTCGAGGAAGGCGCAAATGTTCTGCGACCCTGCGTCATGGGCACTAATTCGAGGCATGGGCTTTCACCTTCTCGTGAATCTCGGCCAGCGCGCCCATCTGGTCAAAGTGGGCGTTTTGAAGAATCTGCAGGACTTCGGTCACTCGATCGTGTGTCTCTTGGTCACGCTCAGCGGCCAGTTCTTCCTGGCGCTTGTTGGCGATCAGCAGGACCGGCCCGGTGTAGGCCGCCTGCAGGCTAAGTCCTAGGTTCAGCAGGATGAACGGGTACGGATCCCATCGGTCTGCGTGAAATGCCCACACGACATTCAGGGCCATCCACGCGATGATGACGCCGGTCTGAGCGATCAGGAACTTCCAACCAATAGCGGATGCCATCCACTCGGCCGCGCGCTGGCCGTAGGTCATTGCTTATCGGCCTTGCGGTCCAATTTGTCTTCGATTCGTTGCACAGATGCGCGCAGGTCGCGGATGGATCCGAGCAGCTCAACGCGCATGTCTCGCAAGGAGGCGAAGTGCATATCCATGGCCTTGTTCAGGGCCTTGATGTCTGCTTCTGCCGTGGAAAGCCGGCTACCGTGCCGGATGACCCATCCGACTAACGCGAGCGTGGTGGCCACGCCTCCCCCAATGAGCCCATACGGTTCGACCATCACTCGCCCTGCTTGATGTCGTCGGCAAGCTCGTGCAGCAGGCCGAACATGCGGTATGCGTCTTCGCACCCGCTGGTTACTTTGTCTATGCATTGATCCGTGTACTCACAGACCCCAGCGAAGGATGCGATCTCGCCCTTTTCGGCAAGCTCGGCCATCTCGCGCAATATGCTGGCAAGCGCGTGATCGGGGTGTTTTCGGTCCCGTGATCCTTCGATCGAGATAAGCGTAGGACTCATGCCGCAGCGCCCTGCACGCTGACCCACTCAGCAGCCGATGCCGGCTTTGGGTCTTCCGCAAACACGCCTTCCTGAAACGTCAGCCCGCGCATGGGATGCGTCAGCCACAGCGCCTGCTGGGGTGCCTCGTAGTCGAATCGAGACTTCAGCGCGTACTCGTTGAAGCCCACTAGCGAGCCGTTGACGATGATCTGTCCCAGGTAGCGTAGCTGGTGCCAGTGGCCCATCACGAGCACGTCGTAGGGCATGCCCAACGCGCCGTACTGCTTGCGCGTCTTGTGGTCGCCGCGCATCCAGGGCAGCAGCGGGCCGGTGATGCCTGATCCGCCGCGGAAGCTGTCTCCATGCGTCAGCAGGTAGCGCGTGCCGAAAATTCGATAGCTGGCGTCGAATCCGTCGGGAATCTGGAACG
>Ga0209918_1001250_pt1 | contig 14126 bp, 11 predicted proteins | sample SalPonD_shore_MG_FD_185712 | JGI IMG/M metagenome (GOLD analysis project Ga0209918, IMG submission 185712) | Salt pond soil microbial communities from South San Francisco under conditions of wetland restoration - Salt Pond MetaG... | ecosystem: Environmental > Aquatic > Marine > Intertidal zone...
AGAGATATTAACTGCCTTAAAACTGTTATAAAAAGGATGATGTGAGATTATATTCTTAATAATCATTCCCATTCTCTCAAAATATTTAATAATTAACAAAAAACCTGCTTTCCATTTAATGTTTTTAACAACATCATGGAATTGATTACCACTTTAAACTGTTTCTCATCATACAATAAATAGTACAGGTTAAAATAATTGGAGAACATTTTATATGAGTGAACAAGCAAAAGTTGTTGCCCATAAAGATGAGTTACATGATGGTGAAATGAAAGAAATTACGATTGGGGAAAACAAAATTTTACTCAGCCGTATTGATGGAAAATTTTATGCTACAGGTGCTTCCTGTACCCATTACGGGGCTCCATTATCAACAGGTGTGTTGAAAAATAAAAAGGTCGTTTGTCCCTGGCATCATGCATCATTTGATTTGACTAACGGTAATAATGATGATCCTCCGGCTCTGGATGATTTGTCGACATTTCCGGTAAGAATAAAAGACAATGATGTTATCGTTGAGTTGCCTGACAGCTTCTCAGGCCGACAAAAACATAAAATGAGTTCTTATAACCCGGATAAAGATGATCGTACCTTTGTCATCCTTGGCGCAGGAGCGGCTGGTGAATCGGCCGCCGAAACATTACGAAAAGAGAAATTCGAAGGCCGCATTCTCATGATCACGCGAGAAAACCGGCTCCCTTATGATCGGCCGAATTTGAGCAAGGAATATCTGAGCGGCGATGCACCTGATGAATGGATGCCTTTGCGTTCTTCCGACTTTTATGATAATGCGGATATTGAAATAATTCATAAGGAAGTCTCTGAAGTCGACATTCAAAGCCATGAGATCCTGTTTACAGATAATAAAATACTCAAGTTTGATCGCTTACTGCTTGCCACCGGCGGACGACCACGCACATTGAATGTCCCGGGTTCCGATCTGAAGAATATTCATTTACTTCGAACATTTGACGATGCCGATTCAATATTAAAATCCATTGAAGATGCTAAAAAAGCCGTAATCATAGGGGCAAGTTTCATTGGATTAGAGGCAGCTGCGAGTCTGACTAAACAAGGGCTTAATGTCACAGTTGTAGCACCTGAAGCTGTACCTTTTGAACATATTTTTGGTAAAGAAATCGGGAAATGGATACAACAAACGCATGAAAATAATGGCGTCACATTTAAATTGAATACAAGTGTTAAAAATTTTGAGGGTGATTCAAATATATCGAAAGTAATATTAGAGGATGGTTCCGGTCTTAATGCTGATTTTGTACTTATCGGAATTGGTGTGGATCCTGTTACCGAATTTTTAAAAGATTTCGATCTCAATGATGATCGCAGCATAAACGTAAATTCAAATCTTAAAGCAGCTGAACATGTTTTTGCCGCCGGTGATATTGCCATGTATCCTGATTTCCGTACGGGTGAAAAAATAAGGATCGAACACTGGCGCCTGGCACAACAACAAGGCCGTATAGCAGCACATAACATGCTCGATCACAATGTGCCATTCAAGCGCATTCCATTTTTCTGGACTGATCAGGCAAAAGCTCATTTGTTATATGTGGGACATGTACAAAAGTGGGATAACCTGATCATTGATGGTGATGTATCATCTGGTGATTTCATGGCTTATTTCGTAAAGGATGATAAAATATTGGCTGCGGCTACTCCAAACAGAGAGAAGGAAATCGCGGCTATACAGGAATTGATGCAATTCGATCTCATACCCGAACCTTCAAAAATCCAAAAAAATAAAATAGATGCGTTAAGTGAATTGACTCAGGCATCAGTCTGATACAGAATAGATTAAAAAAAATTAAGTTTTCATATAATTTTTATTATTAAAGGGCGTTACATATTTAGATTGACACAACCCTCCTAATCCCCCTCCACATGAGGCCGGTCACCCCCCTGACCGGTCTCTTTTTTTATATTCATCATAATCCTCTATGAAGTTATTCCGATCTTCCTATATTTTATGATGAATCTAATTTTAGAAAAATAATATTATCATACATGGACCTGTTTACGAAATCATTACATATACCATCGGTTTCAGAACTTACAGGCAGCATAAAACAAACGCTCGAAGAAAAATTTATTGATGTATTGGTACAGGGGGAAGTGAGCCAGCCCAAAACGAGTGCCAATGGACATACCTACTTCACCCTTAAAGATGAAAGGGCTCAACTACCCTGTGTGATTTGGAGAAGTACGGCACAACAGCTTAATTTAGAGCTGCTGCATGGTCAACAAATAGTGGTCGGTGGTGATATACAGGTTTACCCTCCGCACGGGAAATACCAACTTATCGTAACCTATGTTAAACAGGCGGGTTTAGGAGCATTACAAAAGGCTTTCGAGGAATTAAAACAAAAATTAAAAAATGAAGGTTTATTTGATCCCGCCCATAAAAAGCCACTCCCCGCTTTTCCGGAAAAAATCGGAGTGGTAACATCGTCCACCGGGGCTGCTTTTCAGGACATCCGTTCGACATTTGAAAAAAAATTTCCTCTGGTGACTGTCTATTTATATCATGCCAGTGTTCAAGGTGTTAATGCTGCTCCTGAAATCGTAAAGGGAATAAATTACTTTTCGAAAAATAACTATGTTGATGTGTTGATTATTGGCCGTGGTGGCGGTTCACTCGAAGATTTATGGCCATTCAATGAAGAAGCCGTTGCCCGGGCAGTGTATGATTGTGAAGTGCCGGTTATCAGTGGTGTGGGACATGAGACAGATTTCAGTATCTCTGATTTTGTGGCTGATGCACGAGCGGCAACTCCTACGCAAGCTGCCAGTATGGCTGTACCGGATATTAATGAATTGCGTTTTTATGTGGATGATATGGATCGGAAATTGAAACGTAATGTTCATGATATATTAAGAACCAGGAAAGAACGGGTTCAACAACTGATAAAAGCACACGGATTGCTCGTTGTCAGTCAAAAAATCTACCACCAGAAAGAACGGATAAACGGACTGCAATATAGAATGCAAAATACCGTACATGCCTTGTTTCATCAAAATAAAGAGAGGTATCAAAACCTTCATTATCTTCTTGAGAGTTACAATCCCAATGAACCATTGGATAAGGGATATGTACGGATTTTACAGGATGATAAATGGATTAGAAAATCCAGGCTTTTCAAGAAAGATTCGGACTTCAAAATCCAATGGAAAGATCGTGAAGATGAAATCAGCAGTACCGGGAAATAATGTTATAGCTTTATTGTTAACTGCTGACTGATATCTGAAATCACCCTACCATGATTTTTAACTCTTCCACTTTCTGTGTGATCTCTCCACGGTTCATAGAACGATACGTTTCCGGTAATACTTCACGTGAAGTACATTCCAGAACAGCTGTCAGGGTTTGCAACTCTATCTCTTCGGGGTAAGTCGGGGGGATGAAATCATTAAGCACTTCTTCCAATAGCTCCGGGGTGACTTTACTCTGCCCTATGGCGGCCGCTTTGAATTTGGCGCGGGTAAGAGCCGCTTCCATATCGGCACCTGAAAATGTTTTGGTTCCCTTTTTTATGATTTTGGGAACCACATCTTCTGTCATTTGTAAACCTGTTTTCTTTTTCATAGCCACAAATAATTCCGTTCGTTCTTCTTCTGTTGAAGGATGAAAAAGAGCCAGGTGTTCTTCGGCCCGGCCTTGCCTTTTTAAATCGACCGGCATGAGATCAGGCCGGGCAGTCATGAGGAACCATATGACACGTCCCCTGTTATCCGTATTACTCATAAATTGAGCAATCTGTGCAAAAACACGACTCGAAACACCACTGTCACCGCTGGTATCCCGGTTGCCCAGGTAAGCATCAGCTTCATCGATCATGACAGCGACAGGAGCCATGGCTTTCAAGAGATGAAGAATTTTTTCAAGGTTCCCTTCCGTTACTCCCTGCCACTGACTCCTGAAATTTTTCAGCTTCACCATGGGCACTCCCACTTCACCTGCAAAACAAGTAATCATAAATGTTTTTCCGGTACCAACCGGTCCGCAGATCAGGTATCCCATAGGCATAACATCATGCCGGCCGTTTTTAAGTGCTTTAGATGCTTCCCGAAGATGGTTTTTCACCTGTTTATGTCCGGCCACCGCATCCAGGTTATACTTTGTCTCTACAAATTCCAGAAGGCCATACGCCTCCGCTTCAATCAACTCTTTTTTATTCCTGATGAGTTGATCGAAAGTTATGATCGTCTTGTTTTCACGGGCATTGGCCAATAAGCTCTCCAGGTTGATGTAACTCAGACCGGCAGTTTGTTGAGCCAACACATTTACGGGAACTTCACAAATCTGTTTGTACTCAACCTCGCTGCAATAACTCTTAATGTATGCAATACGTTGTTCCTCGTCCGGCAAATCGATCCTTATTTCAGCTGTATACGGGCTTTGAATAAGATTCCGGTTCAGGTCATTCAGATTTTCTGTCAACAGAACCGTCGAAAAATCAGATGCCAGAAACAATGGATCATGTGCCCATCGTTGTAAGTACACAAGAGCTGTGCGGTCGTCCGGACTTGACATGCCGCCTTCAGCCATTGGTATAATCGTTTCCGCATAATCGATGATAACGGCAATGCTTTTATTTTCGCCCAGACGAATCCTGAAATAATTTTCCAGTAAAGAGAAAACACGAACAGGGTCCTTAGGCATTTTTTTCTGATATTCGGTACCCACCAGGCTGTCATATCCCGAAACGGCCCTGTTAAAATCCGTCATGCTTTTTTTATCCCGAAACTGAATCCCCGAAGAACGGTCATAGAAAAGAACGATATCACGGGATCCGAATAATTCATCAAAAAGGAATGTCTTTAACCGGATAAAATCCGTTCCACTCTCATTTTTCAGATTAGTGAAATCACGGACATTACCGTGAAGAATGAACTGATTAATCGTTTTACTGAAATATCTGTAGGCCAATTCACGGGCCCATGCCGGATAGTGTTCGTACATATTCTTTTATTTTAGCTATTAACCCAAACTGAGATATGATCTCTTATACTTATTAGCAGAATAAAAGTTTCCTATTTATCTACTATTATCATTTTGACTGTATCAATTTTTGACGGAGTCGCCTTACTGATTATGAACTTATGATGACCAATAATTATTTCCTCGTTCACCTTTGGGATGCGTCCGATTTCATTAATGATATATCCCGCTATCGTTTCATATTCCGAAGTCGAATCAGGCATATTAATATTCGGATATTTCTCATTCATTTCTTCCAATTCAACGTTACCACTGATTACATATGAATCATCCGTCAATTTCTTGATTATATTATCATCAGTATCATATTCATCCTGTATATCCCCAACAACTTCTTCAAGAAGGTCTTCGATGGTAACCATACCGGCTGTTCCACCATATTCATCAATAACTATAGCAAGCGAAATCTTAGACTGCCGAAATTCCTGTAACAGGTTTTTTGATTTTTGTGAGGATGGCACCATTTTAACCGGCCGTATAAGCTCATCAAGAGATTTGGGGTTCAGAAACAAGTCATATGCAAATACAACTCCGATAATATCATCGATGCTATCTTTATAAACCGGAAGTTTAGAAAATCCGCTTGAGATAAATGTTTTAAGGACGTCGTCGAGAATAGTGTTCGTTTCCACAGCAACGATTTCCGTCCTTGGGATCATGGAATCCTTAACCCTCTTGCTCGAAAGCTCGAGGACGTTATTCAGTATCTCCGTATCTTCCTTGTCAATATCCGTATTGGCTCCTTCTTCCCGTAATTCCCTGAGCATCATTTCGATATCCTGACGACGGAATAACTGCTCCACACTATCAGACTCGGCTCCAAACATTTTGATCAGAAGTTTAGAGGCCCCGTTAGATACCACAATAAACGGTTTCAAAATCCAGTTACATAGCGTCAAAGGGATCGAAAGAATATATATGAGCGAATCGGAGTGTATTCTAAAAATAGCCTTTGGCAGGATTTCACCAAGCAGCATGATAATAAGCGATGCCACTGTTGTTTGAATCAACAAAATGCTGAATTCTGATGGAAACCTGCCTATTACGGCATGAAAACCTGAACGGATAGGACCTACCAGGTAAAACGTCATGAGAGTGGCATACACTACATTGACAATATTATTACCGACAAGTGTAGTTGCCAAAAATTTTTCCGGGTTACGCACAAAATGGTTCAAATAGCGTGCACCACGGGTATTCTGACGCGCTTTTATCTCAAGCTTCAGGCGGTTAGCCGTTACAAAGGCTATCTCTGAGCCCGAAAAAAAGCCACTTAATAAAATGGTAAATATGATGAGGAGCCACTCGTTCATCATGTGACTCCCTTACTAGACGGAGGTTCCAAATTTATGATTACTTACCTGTAAAGTTTGGTGAACGTTTATTCATAAAAGCACTTGTTCCTTCTTTAAAATCCTCTGTATTAAATAATTCTCCAAACAATTCAGCTTCACGTTTAAATCCCTTGTCAGGGTCGCCATAAGCTGCATGTACAGACTGGATTGCTTGTTTAATGGCCACAGGGCCTTTACCTAATATAACAGATATTAATTCATTTGCTTCCTTCATTCCCTGACCATCAGCCGCCAGTCTATTAACCAAACCCATGGCCAGTGCCAGGTCGGCATTCACATGATTAGCTGTTAATATCATTTCAAGTGCACGGCCCTTTCCGATGAGTCTGGTTAGACGTTGTGTTCCACCGTAACCGGGAATCAAGCCCAATCCAACTTCCGGAAGTCCGAATTTTGCATTTTGAGTTGCTACACGCAAGTGGCATGCCATAGCCAACTCACAACCGCCACCTAAAGCATAACCATTAACAACAGCTATAACAGGTTTTGCCAGGTTTTCAATCTTTGAGAAAATTTCTTGTCCTTTTCGAGATGCTTCGCGTCCCGTTTTTTCATTTAATTGCTCCAGTTCAGCGATGTCAGCTCCGGCTACAAATGCTCTATCTCCGGAACCCGTAATAATTACACCTCGAACGTCATCTCTTTTAGCAATATCATCAATAGCGGCATCCAACTCATCCAGAACCTGATTATTCAAAGCATTTAGCTTTTTTGGTCGGTTTATAGTTAGAATGGCAACATTATTTTCGACATCAAGCAATAGGGTTTCAAACCGATTTGAACTCATAATAATTTATTCTTTAACTCTTTTTTTGGTACTGACCTCGGAAGTATCAGTATCCTCCTTTTCATGCAAATCTTCTTCGTGATCCAAAAGATTATAATGCGGAAGGACATCACTTTCAATATCCTGAATAATATTTGATGTTTCTTCAACTTCTGCCAGGAGATTATCCAATTGATAACCTAATTCTTCCGGGTCGTTCATAGTCATTGACTGTTCATAAATATACCGAACAGCGTCCTCAATAGTTTCCAATTGAGATTCACATATTACGTATTTTTCCTGAGCAGATTTAAATTTTTCAAGGCGTTTACTTAAAATTTTCAGTCTGCGCGATTTTATGCTTCTTAATCTCTCCGAATCTGCTGTTTTAATATCTTCTTTTGCACGTTCAATCTTGATATTTAATTGCTTTTCCGTATCCGAATGAACAAGGTCCCCGTATTTTTTATTCAAATCAAGCAAATTCAAATAATTCGATAACAGGCCTTCTATTTTTTTATGCACACTTTCCAGCATTCCCTGAGAAGTATAGGGCATCTTATCGAAATTCTGTTTGATCAACCTGCTGAGATGTTTCAGGATAAGAAACCTCTTCTGATTCTTTGGTTCGAGATCCTTAAACAATGTTTTATCTTCCAGAGATTTATCACGTTCCTTAAGTTTCTTTATCTTAATCGATCTGCGAAAATTTGGCATATTAGGAACGATTCCCAGGTATAACAATTCCATACCAAATGACAGGCTAAGTACTACATCTGCCAAATAGCCACCGTCATTAACAATAAATGCCGTTATTGTGCATACCAACAACGCTCCGAGATTTATCGGGTTCAAAAATGCTTCACGCGTATAATTTACATTTTGATCGTCGGGCATCACTTATGCTCCTTATCCTTTTTATCCCTGCCTATCGTTTTTCCCCTTTTAACAGAAGTCGATTCCCGATCAAATTCTGCTGATTGGTCTCTCTCATCTGATCCGATTGTTTTGGTTGCGTTCAACTCCCTGGCTTTCTCTTCTATCTCCATGTGCAACATGCCCATCTCGTTCTTTAGCATGTTCAATGTTTCGCGCGCTTTCTGTTTTCTGACAACTTCTTCTTTTTCTTCCTCGGTACTCTCTTTTACAGGTTGATGTTCTGTTTTATTATCGGGAAGAATATTGTCGAGAGCAACTGAAAGCCTGGCTTCGGCAATTGCAACTTTTTCTTTAAAACTCTGCAATACATTATCAAAAGAGTTCAGCAAATCATCGGTATTCATTTGTTCCATTGCGGAACTCACACGTTCAGAACGTTTTAATTCTGTCAGCCTTTTCCGCAATTCTTTTACTTTGCGATAATGAGTCTTATACTCTTCTTTTATTTGCTCGTACTCTTTTTGATCCATTACCATCAGGATTTGGATTTTTCTTTACCTATCGTTTTACCTGAGCCATCGGATTGTTGTTTTTTCTCTTTTTCCTTCTCTTTATCCAATAATGGCTTCTTCTCTGAATCACCTGAACCTTCCATCTCCATCTTGAATTGCTTGACGAGTTCGGAAGCTCTCATCTTCTCGGCGCTCACTTCAATTTCCATTTCCTGTGTGTCAATACTATCGAGAGCCAATTCCATTCTGGCTTCATTTTTAGCCGATTCTTCATTTATCCGGTTGATCATTTCATCATGGGTGGCATCAATTCCGCCAACCTCAAACTGTTCAAGCGTATCGGCGATTTTGGCCTGCCATTCCGACCGCTCACTTGCACGGAGTGCTTCTCTGGCTTCCCTGATCTTGCGGTCTTTTTCACGCATGAACGCTTTCTTAACCTGAAGTGCTTTCTCATACGCTTTTTGAGCAAATTCCAGCTGCTCTGATGTGCTTGCAAGGTTTTCTTTAGCCTTCTCAAGCTGCAAGGCATAGCTTTCAGCTATATCATCCCTGTTAGCTTTAATAGCTGATTTGATCTTATTCGTATATTGAGATATCGCATCCTGAAAACGCTTCACTTCTTTCTGAAGCATCATCACATTTGCTTTTACAGTTGCGATATTTTCATTCATTTTCGGAACCTGATCATTCAATTCCCTGATATTCTGCTCGAGAATTAACTTCGGATCTTCCATTGAACTTACCAGACCGCCGAATAGTGATTTAATAGCTCTGACAAATCTTTTCCACATAATATATGCCAACTCGTTTTAGTGTTGTTTTGCTTGTAAAAATAACCTTTCAAGCTTTTGATTTAATTGTATCTCTAAGGTCTTATAATTGCAATATACCGTCTTTATCGATTCTATGCGAAATCATAGTTGGTAATACAATTTTCTTATCGGTTATGTTAATTGCTTTAGATAATATTTCGCGTACATTAACCTCATCTTCCCTGTTGTTCGTATAACAGGTAACGATTGTTTCACTTTTATTAACGTTGTCACCAACTTTTTTATGCAAAACTATTCCTGCTGTCGGATCTATGTCATCTTCTTTCGATCTACGGCCTGCTCCCAGTTCAAGGGAAGCCAACCCGAAGTCATAAGCTTTCATTTCACTAATATAGCCGTTTGATTCCGCTTCTATTTCAATTTTATATTTTGCTTTTGGATACGTTTCCGGATTTTGGACATAACTAACCTTGCCCCCCTGTTCCTTTACGTCATCGACGAACTTCTGATAAGCCCGGCCGGAAGTTATACTATCTTTACTTTGTATAATTCCATCTTCAATAGTTTTCGCTTTTCCACCTAAATAAATCATGGTTCCGGCCAATTGATGGGTAACGGTCATTAAATCGTCCGGCCCGTCCCCTTTCAGGCAATCTATGCTTTCCTCGACTTCCAGCCAGTTACCGATCTTGTACCCCAGTGGTTCATTCATATTAGTGAGATACGCAATCGTCTCCTTACCAAAATCCGTTCCGATGCCAACCAGTGTTTTTGCTAATTCTATGGCATCCTCTTTTGTTTTCATAAAAGCACCACTCCCATATTTTACATCCAATACCAAAGCATTAATACCTTCAGCAAGCTTTTTACTCATTATGCTACTGGCAATAAGTGGAATACATTCTACGGTAGCGGTGACATCCCGGAGCGCATAAATTCGTTTATCGGCCGGTGCGATTTCTTCAGTTTGACCGGCCATTACCATATTGTGTTTTTTGAGAATTTCAAAATATCTGGCCAGATCAATATTCACATTAAATCCGGTTATGGATTCAAGTTTGTCCAGAGTCCCGCCTGTATGACCAAGGCCACGGCCCGATATCATCGGTACAGGGACACCGCAACTGGCTACAACAGGTGCCAGTATGAGTGATACTTTATCTCCAACCCCTCCCGTCGAATGTTTATCGACTTTAACACCGGGAATATCGGATAAATCCAATACTTTCCCGGAATGGAGCATAGAGCTGGTGAGTGCTGCCGATTCTTCATCATTAATACCATTCAGAAATGAAGCCATAAGAAAAGCGCTCATCTGATAGTCCGGTATCCGGTCCTCAGTATAAGCTTTAATAATAAATTCTATCTCTTCCTTTGTTAATTTTTCCCTGTCTCTTTTTTTCCTGATCAAAGAGACCATATTATACTCATGCATATAAAATATTTTTTTAGCTCCCTGATATAATATATTAGAATCGGAATATGTGATTTTTGTAGAACATATCCTGTTTATTATTTTGATTTTAAATTACTCAATTTATCTAAACTTGTTTACGAAATAACATTTAAACTGTTATTTGACATTATAGTAACATTAAATTTGTATTGATAATTTATGTAACATATAAATCAATCAATCTTTAAATAAAAAAATTTTATAAAGCACTAATACATACACTTATATGCATTTTATAAATTGATTTTCTATCAATTGTATAAGTGTATGAAAAGTATCGATATATATTAAATAATTTTACATAGAATCGATCACCATATTTATTGATAGTGATACATATATTAGCTGATAAAAACATCTTCCAGTTAGAAAAATTCCTGCCCGAAACCGTCAATTATACATTATTTGATCCCAATAATGCATTACCGGATGATTTTTCCCCGTATTCTGCAATGCTTATCCGTACCGTTACAAGGATAAATAAACATACATTCGCCGGGATTCCGGATAATTTAACTTTCATCGGATCGGCTTCCTCGGGTACCGATCATGTTGATATTCCTTATTTACAATCGAATAACATCACCTTTTCCTCTGCTGCCGGATGTAATGCCCGGGCTGTGGCGGAATACATCGCAACCGCAATTATTCTCTGGGGCGAATCAAGATCTAAAGATATAACAAAATATACGGTAGGTGTAATTGGTGTTGGACATGTTGGAAGTGTTGTCAATGAATTACTTACAAAAACCGGACTCAATACTGTTCTATATGACCCCCCGCGAGAATTACGGGACCCCGCTTTTACATCAGCATCATTACCGGGTGTTATGGACTCAGATATATTGACATTTCATGTACCATTGGAAACAGCAGGTCAATTCGCGACCTATCATTGGCTGAATGAGGCAAAATTAAACAACAGGGAATATAAGCTTGTCATCAATGCTTCGAGAGGTGGGGTAGTGGATGAAAATGTTATTACCGGCCAATTAAGAATAGGCAATATTGGAGATTATATATTTGATGTCTGGGAAAACGAACCTTCTTTTTCAGTTAAAATAGCTAAAAATGCATTTATTGCCACACCTCATATCGCCGGTTATTCGTATCAGGCCAAACAAAACGCTACACGAATGATTTGCAACGCCATGTTAGATCATTTTGGTTTAACGGTATCCAATTCAGATATAAATCACGAAAATCTTATCACTCCTGATTTGAAAAACGGCTCTTCCCTTTCCAATATCCTGACTTCTATACATCCCATTAGGGATTACGATCACAAGCTGAGGGAAATTTGTCAGTTACCGGAAAATAAACGCGGACAGGCGTTCCGTGATTTGCGAACCGGCCATCCCTACCGTATGGAATACCCCCAAATATATTTACCTGTAGCTGTGCTTAAAAAATATCCTGTATTGGAGAAGTTGGGTATCAAGTGTAGAGCCTAGCGCATGGAGCATGGAGAAATAAACTTATATTTCTTTTTTGAAATATTCCTATGTGGAGCCCCTGCAAATTATCTGTGTACCCTCTCTGAGGTTAATTAAATTTTAAATAAATCGATAGCATTATGAGTCGTTATATCAATCACATCTTTTAACGAAATTTCCATGATATCAGCTAATTTTTGAGCCGTGTACTTGATAAAAGCCGGCTCATTTCGTTTACCTCTTTTGGGTGTTGGTGCCAGGTATGGAGCATCCGTCTCGAGAACCATTTTGCTGATGGGAAGCTGAGCCACGGTTTTATCGACACCGGCATTTTTGAAGGTGGTTATTCCCCCTATCCCAAGGTATAACCCAAGATCTATGGCCTTTTTGCCTTCCTCAACAGTACCAGTAAAGCAATGCCACACACCGGTTAAATTACCATCCTGTTCTTCTTCGATAATAGACAGGATATCATTCGTACTATCCCTGTTATGCAATACAATAGGTTTCTGAAATTCTTTAGCTGCTTTACAATGCGTATGCAGATTAAATTTTTGTTCCTCTATGTATTTTTTGGTCCAATAATAATCGAGACCGGTTTCCCCTACGGCTATAATTTCAGGATTTTTTATATGGCTAAAGAGTTTTTGCTCAAGTCCGGGGTCCTTTGATTTTACCTCGGATGGATGTATCCCGGCCATTTTGTAAAATGAAATTTTAGGATGATTAACAGATATCATTTGATCGAGCGATCCGAAATTAATGGCCGGCATGAGGATTCTATTTACACCAGCTTCCGCTGCCCTGTCCATGACTTCATTCAAATCATCTTTAAAATCGTCGAGAAATATGTGACAATGTGTATCTATCAAAATATTTATGATTTGTAAATTTATATTACCAACTTCGCCATAATATAAAAGTTATTCTCTCATTATTAAGGACATTTACCGATAATGTAGTGTGCTGTCAGAAGTTATTAAACATCTTTTTAAAAAAATTCGGTTCACAGTTATATTCATTTATAGAAGGCTTTGCAAAGCCTTCTTAAATTTTTTACCTCCTCAATAATTTCATAGAACCATTTTTTGATATAAATTGCCGATTCGCAAAATAAGCAGGATGGCATTTTAAATAAATGGACCTTAATGCATTAGCCATTTTCATCCTAATTCACCGAATACAATTCTTAAAAATGTCTGAAATAATATCGCGTACCGAACAGAAACGTTTTGAAAAAATAACAACAAGGGTTTTTGAAGTCGCAAGTGAAGGCTCCCTGTTCGTTGCCAATCAAATTGCCAAACTCATTGGGGAACGATCATCAACAGGCCGTTTTACCGTACTCGGACTTGCAACCGGTTCAACTCCAGTCAGGGTATATGATGAACTGGTACGTATGCACAGGGAAGAAGGACTCAGTTTCAAGAATGTCATTACCTTCAACCTGGATGAGTATTATCCAATGCAGCCGGAAGCATTACAGAGCTATGTCCGTTTTATGCACGAATACTTGTTTAAACATATTGATATTAATCCTGATAATATTCATATCCCTGATGGCGCCATCGACAGAGACGGGATTGTTGAATATTGCCGTCAATATGAGCAGCAGATTAATGAGGCAGGCGGAATAGACATTCAACTTCTGGGTATCGGCCGGACGGGTCATATCGGATTCAACGAACCGGGTTCGGGAAAAAATTCCCACACTCGTTTAATCACACTCGATCGTATTACTCGTGCTGACGCCGCCAGTGATTTCTTCGGTGAAGAAAATGTTCCACGATGGGCACTGACAATGGGTGTGGGTTCTATCCTGAAATCCCATAAGATCTACCTGATGGCTTATGGTGAGAAAAAAGCCGGTATCATACGCCAGACTGTTGAGGGCCCCGTCAGTGATTCCGTACCGGCTACTTATCT
>Ga0209918_1001252_pt1 | contig 14117 bp, 8 predicted proteins | sample SalPonD_shore_MG_FD_185712 | JGI IMG/M metagenome (GOLD analysis project Ga0209918, IMG submission 185712) | Salt pond soil microbial communities from South San Francisco under conditions of wetland restoration - Salt Pond MetaG... | ecosystem: Environmental > Aquatic > Marine > Intertidal zone >...
TGCCGTAGTAGCCTTCCTTGAGGGCGTCGTAGAGGTTGGCGGCGGTGTGGATCTCGCCGTCGTATTCGATCTCCTCGTTGCCCTTGACCTCGACCACGCTGCCGTCGTCCAGGGTGAACCGATACGTCGTGTTCTCCAGATCCTTTTCCTTGACCAGCACGCCCTGGAAGGCCTCGGGGTTGAAGCGGAAGGTGGTGCAGCCCTTCAGCCCCTGGTCGTAGGCGTAGAGGTAGATGCCCTTGAAGTCCTCGAAGGCGTAGTCCGTGGGGACGTTGGCCGTCTTGGAGATGGAGGAGTCCACCCACTTCTGCGCGGCGGCCTGGATGTCGACGTGCTCCTTGGGCGAGATGTCCTCGGCCGTGATGAAGTATTCGGGCAGCTGCTCGTCGGCGTTTTCGCTGACCGGCAGGGCCTTGGGGTTGACCAGGGCGCGGTAGGCCAGCAGCTCGAAGGAATAGACGTCGACCTTCTCCTTGGACTTCTTGCCCTCGCGGATCACGTTGCGGAAGTAGTGGTGCGCGAACGAGGGCTCGATGCCGTTGGAGGCGTTGTTGGCCAGCGACAGCGAGATGGTGCCCGTGGGCGCAATCGAGCTGTGGTGCGTGAAGCGCGCACCGGTCTCGGCCAGGCCCTCGACGAGCTCGGCGTCGAACTCGCCGACCTGCTGCATGTAGCGGCTGTACTTGGCGTGCAGCACGCGGCCCTTGACCACGTCGCCTTCCTTGTAGCCGTCGCGCGCGAGCTCGGGGCGCTTGCGCAGCAGCTCGGCGGTGATTTCGAAGTCCTGATCCATGATCGGGGCAGGACCCTTCTCGCGGGCCAGCTCCAGGGCCTCGCGCCAGCCGGACAGCGCCATCTCGCGGGCGACCTGCTCGGTGAAGTCGACCGAATCGGGATCGCCGTACTTCATGCGCAGCATGGTGAGCGTCGAGCCCAGGCCGAGGAAGCCCATGCCGTGGCGGCGCTTGCTCATGATCTCGTTGCGCTGCTCTTCCAGCGGCAGGCCGTTGATCTCCACGACGTTGTCGAGCATGCGCGTGAACACGGCGACCACCTCGCGGTACTCGTCCCAGTCGAAGTGGGCCTTGTCAGTGAAGGGCTCGCGCACGAATTTGGTCAGGTTGACCGAGCCCAGCAGGCAGGAGCCGTACGGGGGCAATGGCTGCTCTCCGCAGGGGTTGGTGGCGCGGATGTTCTCGCAGAACCAGTTGTTGTTCATCTCATTGACCTTGTCGATGAGGATGAAGCCCGGCTCGGCGAAGTCGTAGGTGGCCGTCATGATCATGTTCCACAGGTGACGGGCCTTGAGGGTGCGGTAGACCTTGCAGGCGACCAGGCCGGCACCGTTGGTCAGATAACCGTCCTTCTTGGGCCACTCGCGCCACACGACCTGGGAGGCGTCGGCGAGATCGACGTCGGCGGCCTCCTTCTCGCTCATCGGGAAGGCGAGCTGCCACTCGGTGTCGTTCTTGACCGCCTCCATGAACTCGGCGGTGATCAGCAGGGACAGGTTGAACTGGCGCAACCGGCCGTTTTCGCGCTTGGCGCGGATGAAGTCCATGACGTCGGGATGGCCGACCTCGAAGGTGGCCATCTGCGCGCCGCGCCGACCGCCGGCCGAGGAGACCGTAAAGCACATCTTGTCGTAGATATCCATGAACGACAGCGGCCCGGAGGTGTAGGCGCCGGCGCCGGAGACGTAGGCACCCTTGGGGCGCAGCGTGGAGAACTCGTAGCCGATGCCGCAGTTGTGGATGACCATCAGGCCGTTTTCGCCGGCGAGGTAGTTGTGGTGCTTCTCGACGGTGAAGTCGTAGAAGGTCTCACCGATGTCCAGGCCGCGGCGCACCGCTTCCACCGGTCGCAGGGTGCGCGCAAAGTCGATCAGCTCGCCCAGGTGCGGGAAACGCGCCTGCCAGCGATCGAGCCAGACGCGGCTGATGACCTCGCGGCGGTGATAGCCGTGATAGAAACCGAGGCTCTGACGCTCGGTGTGATCCAGCCGCTCGCATTCGGCGGCCAGCGCCTCGCGCAGCGCCTCGGGCAGGACATAGCGATCGTACTGCCCCGGCTGACTGGCATGTTTGCGGATGCGCGCGCGCTTGCCGCTGTCGGCCATGTGCTCGGCGACGCGGGCGAGGAAGGCCGAGTCGGAGATATTGAGCATGGCGCCGCCGCAGTCGCGGATGACGTTGCCCTGGTAGAGATGCTCGCGCGAGCGGCGCACGGTGATGGCGCCGTGGACGCCGAACAGGCCGAGCAGACCCTTGAGCTGTTCGGCAAAGGCATGGCTTTGCGTCGCGATACTGGCGCTGCCGCGCTCGGTGCCGACCGTCCCATCGGTGTCGATCAGGCCGGCCAGGAAGGGCAGAAAATGACGCTCGGGATGTTCGGCGACCCAGGCCGGCACCCGCAACGTGTCGGTCTTCTTACCAACCTGGTGGTCGATGAGCTCGGCGGCACGACTGGCATCGAAGCTGGCTACGGTGTAATCCCACACCGGTGTGCCGGTGGGGGTGGCGGCGGCCGTGACACGCGCCTGTGAATTGCAGAAAGCGCGGAAGAAGGCGGCATAGCGTTCCACGACCTCGCGCTCGGCGGCGCGGATCTTGAATACCAGACGCCGGCCGGCAGCGCGCGCCTTATCGGCCCAGACCTTGCGGCTGGGCTTGTAGGCATGACGCTTCTCGTAGGCACTGCCATCGCCCAAATGCGCGCCAGCGAACCAGGCCCGCAGCGCCTCGGACGGATCGGCCTGCCAGGCAAACGTATGCTGGACCAGGCCGTCGTCGGCGCGGATCTCATCGGCACGCACGTATGTCAAACGCCCGGCGCGGTAGACGAGCACGGGATGTTTGATGGAGGTCTTCAGGGCAGTGCCGCTGGAGACGATCTCGATGTTTTCCTCGCGCGGCACGTGCGTGGTCATGTGCCGCTCGATACGGCGCATCTCGAATCGGCCTTGTTCGCGGTCATAGCACAGCATCTGCTCGTGGCGCTCCTCGACCGCACGCTGAGCCGTGACGACACCGTGTTCGGTGACCACCGTCGTGTTGGGCGCGACGCAGCCGGCCTTGAGCGTCAGACCCGCCTCGTGGACCTTCTCCAGGATGTCGTTCATGGAGTCGCCCACGGTGCCCGAGACCGTGCAGTTGATGGTGGAGGTGGCCGGCTTGTGCGCCAGGGCGCCGGCGTTGGAGGTGATGCGCCCGGCGGGGATGGCCCCGCGGCGCAGCGCCCACAGAAAACGCTCGTACCAGTGTTCGCGTTTGTCTTCCTCTTCCACGTCGGCCAGGGCCCGGGCCACCCGTTTATAGGTATCGTCGACGGTGGCGTCGATGATCGTCCCGTCTTTCGCCTTGAGGCGGTATTTCTTGTCCCAGATGTCGGCCGAGGCCTCCTGGATGGGAATATCGGTGTCGTGCTCGGTAACGGGCTTCAGGTGGGCTGGCTTCATGGAATAAGGTTCCTCCCTCGTTCTTCTTCACTGCTTGGAAGAGGCGGCTAACGGCGTCGCTGTTTTTGATTCGAAAACCGGCTTACCACATCTCGTGCCGGTGGGTGAGCGCTGAAAACTACCGACACAAGATATTGTGATATCGATATAAGTTAGGCACTCACCGGGGCCCTGTCAACCTTCATTGACAATTTTTTGACCATATATAAGTCGCAGTAAATCAACGACTTGCAAAATCATGCCAACGTGATCCCTGAGGGGCCGAAGGGGGCGCCATGTTACGCCTCTCGCAGGCCTACCACAACATATAGTGGTGCTAATATTCGCCGATCCCGCCGGATAACGCCCCTGCCCCGCGGGCCGGGGCGCTATCTCTTTGTATTGATTGAGGGGGCGAGCCGGTTTTGCAAGCCACCCCATCCGCCGCCGGCGAGCCGCAATTGCGTCCCGACTTGATCCCGGGCAACAACCCGCGACCCGGGACTTGATAACGTCGCCAACGTACACATATTCGCTAACAAGAGGGCGCCACTGGTGGCGCGAACCAACCACTCACGGAGGTATAGCGATGAGCATCGTACGCTACGAACCCTGGAACCTGCTGAATCAGCTTCAACGCGACATCGACAGCGTGTTCGAGAACCGCCTGGGCCGCGACAACGGCGAGGGCGGGGCGATCGCCGCGACCAGCGACTGGACGCCGGCGGTGGACATCAAAGAGGAACAGGACCGCTACATCATCCACGCCGACATACCCGGGGTCGACCCCAAGGACATCGAGGTCGGCATGGAAGGCGGCGTGCTGACCATCAAGGGCGAGCGCGACTCGGAGAAAAAGGACGAGCGCGAGGGCTACAAGCGCATCGAGCGCATCCGCGGCAGCTTCTTCCGCCGCTTCAGCCTGCCCGACACGGTCGACGCCGAGAAGATCAGCGCCAAGGCCAAGAACGGCGTGCTGGAGGTCATCGTACCCAAGCACGAGAAGGTCCAGCCGCGCAAGATCAAGGTCGAAGGATAAAACGCCCTGCACAGCCGGCGCCGCCGGCTGTGCAGCGCAGGTCCGAGCTGCGAGTAACGAGGTACGAGGAACGAATGGCTAGGCCCGTTCACCAAGTCTGGCCGTTCCTCGTTTGGACCTCGTCACTCGACACTCGCAACTCGCCACTGGAGTGCTATGGAATTCAAGGACTATTACAAAGTCATGGGCGTGGCCGAGGACGCCACGCAGGATGAGATCAAGCGCGCGTATCGCAAGCTGGCGCGCAAGTATCATCCCGACGTGAGCAAGGAGGCCGACGCCGAGGCGCACTTCAAGGAGGTCGGCGAGGCCTACGAGGTCCTCAAGGACCCCGAGAAGCGCGCCGCCTATGACAACCTGCGCCAGGGCGGCTACCAGCCCGGCCAGGAATTCCATCCGCCGCCGGGCTGGGACGCCGGCTTCGAGTTCTCCGGCGGCGGGTTCACCGGCGCCGACGCGGCCGGCTTTTCCGATTTCTTCGAGTCCCTGTTCGGGGCGGGCAGCCCCTTTGGGCCGGGGAGCCGCGGCGCGGGTTTTCACGGCGCCGGCGCCCGGGCGGGCGGCGCGGGCTTTTCCATGCGCGGCCAGGACCACCATGCGCGCATTCAGATCGGCCTGGAGGATGCGTTCCGCGGCGTGACCCGCACGGTGACCCTGCAGGTGCCCGAGGTCGACGCCCAGGGCCGCGTGCACACCAAGCAGCACAGCCTGAACGTCAAGATCCCCACCGGCATCACCGAGGGTCAGCAGATTCGCCTCGCCGGCCAGGGCGCCCCCGGCATGGGCGGCGGCGAGCGCGGCGATCTCTATCTGGAGGTACAGTTCGCGCCCCACCCCCTGTACCAGGTCGAGGGCCGCGACGTATACCTCACGCTGCCGATCGCGCCCTGGGAGGCGGCGCTCGGCGCCAAGCTCCAGGTCCCCACGCTCGGCGGGCCGGTGGAGATGAAGATCCCGGCCGGGGCCCAATCCGGTCAGAAGCTGCGCCTCAAGGGCCGCGGCCTGCCCGGCAAGAAACCCGGCGATGCGGGCGGCGACCAGTACCTGGTCCTGCAGGTGCGCACGCCGCCGGCGCGCAACGATGAAGACCGTGAGCTCTACGAGACCATGGCAAAGAAGATGAAATTCAACCCGCGCGCCAGCCTCGGCGTGGGAGGGGGAAGCTGAGATGCCCGCCGAGAAGACGACCGTGCTGATGCTCGACGAGGAATTGGTGTTCACTCTGCGCGAGCTCTCGCGCAGCTGCGACCTGGCCGCCGAAGATCTGATCGCCATGGTGGAAGAAGGGGTGCTCGCTCCGCGCGGGGCCAGCCCGAGCGACTGGCGCTTTCCCGCCGCCGACCTGCGCCGCGTGCACACCGCGCTGCGCCTGCAGCGCGACCTCGGGGTGAACCTCGCCGGCGTCGCCCTGGCCCTGGAAATGCTGGACGAGATGCAGGCCCTGCGGGCGCGGGTCAGGGTACTGGAACGGCTGCTGGACTAGGCCGCCCCTCGGGCGGAGTAGGCAGTCATCAGTTGGCAGTTCGCAGAAAGAAAAAGCAGTCATTCCTGTACTGCCAACTGACCACTGCCGACTGAGGACGCCGCCCTGAAGGGGCGTTCTTTCTGCCAACTGCCAACTGACGTCTGCCGACTGTTTTCCCCCCGGCCCGCCTTTGGCGGGCCGGGGGGAAAACAACCATTTTTTTGAACTTTCATAGCTTCGGACCTGTCTGTGTAAATGTGCGGGCGGGTCCCCCTATCGAAAGGAGGCCGCCGATGAGCACACTCGATCAAATCCGCCGCGGGTTCGGTCACGCCTGGGAGTCGCTGGCCGAGGGCTGGCAACAGCTGCGCGAACGCGCCGCTCACGCCCTGACCCGCTTCAGCCCTGTGCATCACGAGGGCGGGCTGCAGACCGCCGAGGAACAGGTCGTGCAGCGTGCCCCGCGCTGGGCTCTGCTGGCCGCCGAGGTCGAGGAGCGCGACAAGGAGATTGTCGTGCGCCTGGAGGCCCCGGGCATGGATCGCGAGGATTTCGATATCGCCGTGGTCGACGACACCCTCGTGGTTCGCGGTGAAAAACGCGTGCACCGCGAGAGCAAGCCGACGGTGGGCGGTTATCGTTATCACATCATGGAATGCGCGTACGGTCGCTTCGAGCGGGCCGTGCCGCTGCCCGCACCCGTCGAAGACAACAAGGCGCAGGCCGGCTACCGCCGCGGCGTTCTGACCGTCACCCTGCCGAAGCGCGCCGCGAGCGCCCGGCGTCGCATCAACGTGGAGATTGGATAACAAATGAAACGTCTTTCCCGGATATTCGCCAGCGCCCCGCTGATTTTGACTCTGTTCGTTGGCGCGGCGGTGGTGACGATCCCCGCGCGCGCCTCGCTGCCCACCGTAGACAGCCAGGGTCATCCGGTGCCGTCGCTGGCGCCGATGCTGCAGAAGGTCACCCCGGCGGTGGTCAATATTGCCAGCACGGGCAAAGTGCAGGTCCAGCAAAACCCGCTGCTGCAGGACCCGTTCTTCCGTCACTTCTTCAACGTGCCCGAACAACCGCAGGAGCGTAAGACCGAAAGTCTCGGCTCCGGGGTCATCGTCGACGCCAAGCACGGCTACATTCTCACCAACCACCACGTCATCGCCCACGCGAACAAGATCATGGTCACGCTGCGCGACGGGCGCCAGTTCAAGGCCAAGGTCATCGGCGACGACAAGGACACCGACATCGCGGTCATTCAGATCAAGGCCAAGGACCTGACCGCCCTGCAGCTGGGCAACTCCGAGGACCTGCGCGTCGGCGACTTCGTGGTCGCCATCGGCAACCCGTTCGGACTGGGACAGACCGTGACCTCGGGCATCGTCAGCGCCCTGGGCCGCACAGGCCTCGGCATCGAGGGCTACGAGGACTTCATCCAGACCGACGCCTCCATCAACCCGGGTAACTCCGGCGGCGCGCTGGTCAACCTCAACGGCAAGCTCATCGGCATCAACACCGCCATCCTGTCGCAAAGCGGCGGCAACATCGGCATCGGCTTTGCCATCCCCATCGACATGGCGCACAGCGTCATGGAACAGCTCATCAAATACGGTGAGGTGCACCGCGGGCGCCTCGGCGTGCAGGCCCAGGATCTCAACCCGAGCCTGGCCAAGGCCTTCGGCATCACCAGCCGCCACCGCGGCGCGGTCATCACCCAGGTCTCACCCGGCTCGGCCGCGGCCAAGGCCGGCCTCAAACAGGGCGATGTCGTCACCGAGGTCAACGGTCAGCCGGTGCGCGACGCCTCCATGCTGCGCCTGACCATCGGCCTGCTGCGCGTCGGCCAAGAGGTAAAGCTTAAGGTCGTGCGCGACGGCAAGACGCATGAAATCAATGCGCGTCTGACCGCGCCGAAGATGACCAGCGCCTCCGGCGGGAAGATCAATAAGTATCTTGCGGGCGCCAAGCTTGCCGACATCACCCAGGGCTCGCAGCTCTACGGCAAGGTGCAGGGCGTTCTGGTGCAGGGCGTCGCCGGCGGCTCGCCCGCCTGGCAGGCCGGTCTGCGCCCGGGCGACGTGATCGTCTCGGCCAACCGCAAACCGGTGAAGAACATCGCCGAGCTGCGCAGCGCCGTCAAACGCGAAGGCAGCCTGCTGCTGAACATCCAGCGCGGTGACGGAGCGCTGTTCCTCTATCTGCAATAGGACACAGGCCCGCCCGCCAGCGGCGGGCGGGCCGCGCCCGTTACAAGGTGCAAGTTACAAGCAAACGACTTAAAGGCTGAGCACTTCTTACTGCCGACTGCACACTGACTTCCGCCAACTTCGTTGTTCTTGCTCATCTCCGTTTAGCGGCCGTCCCCCGGCCGCTTTTTTTTCGCGCCCGCAAAGAACGCGGGCGCGCGTTGCAAGTGACAAGGTCCAAGTTACAAGTTGGCGGTTGGCGGTTGGCGGTTGGCGGTTGGCGGTTGGCGGTTGGCGGTTGGCGGTTGGCGGTTGGCAATAAGAATCTTAAGTGCTTTTCTCTTTCTGATTACTGCGGACTGCCGACCGAAGACTCCGCCCGAAGGGCGGCAGCCGTAGGTCGGGCGGAGTCATCAGTGGCAGTTAACAGTAAATCAGCTTAAAGGCAAATCGGCTCTTAGATTCCTCCTGCTGCAAACTGCCAACTGACATCTGCCAACTTTGTGTCGTCTCTGCGTCCTCTGCGTTCCCTTCCAGGGCACATCTGAGTCCGCAGCAATCGCCGCGCAGCTCACGTCTGAGCCAGATTGTAAGCGTGCACTTACCGACCCCCTATGCCGATGCTGAATGCCCATACCCATCACACGGGAATACTTGACTTTTTTAGTCAGGAATCTATATTAGTTCATAACCAAGCACTGAATTTAGGAGGTGCCTTATGACAGGACTTATTCCAGGCTTTCCGATGAACGGCGTAGTTACCGTCAACCGCGTGATCCTGCGCCCCGAGTACACCGTCGACGACCTGCAGGAGCGCGTCGCCGAGCTGTGCGAGAACGTCAAGACGTATCACTCGGATACGGGCTTCGTGGGCGGATTCGTCAGTCTGAACAGCGGGGCGATCTCCAACGAGGGCTCGAGCATCGGCCAGGCCGTGGAGAGTCCGCTCAAGGAAAAGGAGGCCCTGATCGTCACCTTCTGGCGCAGCTTCGAGGAGCACGAGGCCTCGCACCGCAGCGAGACCTTCCAGCCTCTGTTCCAGCGCGTGCTGGAGCTGTGCGAGAACGGCAACGAGGAGATCGCCTACGAAATGCTGTGGTCGGGCCAGGCCTACGACCCCGAGCAGGCGCAGGCCGCCCGCGAGGCCAAGGAAGCGCACGCCGCCTAAAGCGGTAGAAAACAGTCCACTCCCCCGGGAGGTACACACCCACCTCCCTACTTTGGCGCACCGCCCCCCGGTGCGCTTTTTTTTGCGCGCCTGCGCGCAACGCAGGCGCGCGTTACAAGGTTCAAGTTACAAGTTGGCAGTTGGCAGTTGGCAGCAAATCTTGGCCGCTTTTTTCTGGCTGCCAACGGACGACTGCGAGCTCGCCCGCGTTCAGAGCGCCCCCTCGTGTTTTAGACTCATTCTGTGCACTGCAATCGCCGACGGCTGGCATCGCGGGTCGCGGGTTTTGCCCGTCCTCGCGGCCCTCCGCCCAGACCATTAGCAGTTTGCTATATTACTGTGCGCGCATATGATTTTTATGGAATATTAACGGACCTGGAAAGGTCTTTAGTTATAGGGCGAACAGCCGACACCTATAACCACTGTGCGAATTTGGTAACGTTCGCCTGTGCTGGAGGGAAGTTCGATGGCAGCGCATATCAAAGGATTTATCTCCGAAGCGGCCCGAGGGGCGTTTTTCACGCTAATGGGCGCGGTCCTGGCGTTGACGGCAACGTCGGCTGGAGCCGCCGCCAACCCGACACCCAGCCTTTCGTCGAAGACGCTGATATGGGCGGGCTGCGGTATCACCAAGAAGGCCTTCATGGCCGAGCTGGCCAAGGCGTATTACAAGAAGGCCGGGATCAAGATCGAACTGCACGGCGGCGGCGCCACCAAGGGCATTCGCCAGGCGGCAAAGGGTGAGATCGACATCGGCGGCGCCTGCCGCGCGACGATGGATCACAACCCCCTCGAGCGCAACGCCTTTCAGATCCCGGTCGCCTGGGACGCGCTGGTCGTCATCGTGCACAAGGGCAACCCGGTCGACAACATCACGTTCAAGCAGCTTCGCAACATTTACCTGGGCAAGATCACCAACTGGAAGGAGCTGGGCGGGCGCGACGAGCCGATCCATCTCTACGCACGCAAGGGCAAGATCTCCGGCGTCGGACGCACGCTGCGCGAATTGGTGTTCGCCGACTACGACCAGGATTTCACCTCGCGCGCGACCTATGTGCGCTCCTCGGGGCCGCTGGAAAAGGCGGTCGTCTCCGAACCCGATGCCATGGGCACCACGGGCGTGAGCAGCGCCCACAAGCGCGACGTGAAGATCCTCAAGCTCAACGGCAAGGAACCGAGCTACGAGAACATCAAGAATGGCGATTACGTGCTGTATCGGCCGCTGTATCTGGTCACCAACCGCACCAATCACGACCCGCGGGTCAAGGCGTTCATCGACTTTGCGCTGAGCCCCGAGGGCAAGGCCATCATTCGGCGCACGGGCACGGTGCCCTATGCCGATGCGCTGCCACTGGTCATGAAGCAGTTGGATCAATACAAAAGGGCCACGGCAGCGGGCCTGTAGACCGTTGCGCCAGCCCGTGAAAGAAGAAGCCCGCCTGACGGCGGGCTTTTTCGTAGCGGGATTCGACGTCCCGAGCTTCTGCCTTATATATAAGAATATATAAGAAGCGTCGAGCGCCTCGCCTAGCGGGCCGAGTGGCCGCTGAGCTTGACCTCGACCTTCTGGTCGTCGGCCAGGCCGCCGTAATAGGCGCGCAGGATCTCCAGGACCTCGGGGCGGCTGAAGTGATCCGGCACCTCGGTGCCTTCGGACAGGGCCTTGCGCAGCTTGGTGCCGGACAACAGCAGGCGGTCCTCGGCGCCGTGCGGGCAGGTCTTCATGGAGGCCATGCCCTCGCACTTGTTGCACCAGAAGGTCCAGTCGATCTTCAGCGCCTGGGTCTCCAGGGAACCGGCCGGGATCTCATCGAAGATGGCGTGGGCGTCGAAGGGACCGTAATAGTCGCCGACGCCGGCGTGGTCACGGCCGACGATGAGGTGCGAGCAGCCGTAGTTCTGGCGGAACAGGGCGTGCAACAGCGCCTCGCGCGGACCGGCATAGCGCATGTCCAGCGGATAACCGGCCTGCACCACGGTGTCCTTGACGAAGTACTTCTCGGTCAAGGTGCCGATGGCCTTGGCGCGCACGTCAGCCGGGATGTCTCCGGGCTTGAGCTTGCCGAGCAACGAGTGGATCAGCACACCGTCGCAGATCTCGATGGCGATCTTGGCCAGGTACTCGTGGGAGCGGTGCATCGGGTTGCGCGTCTGGAACGCGGCAACCGTGCTCCAGCCCTTGGACTCGAACAGGGCGCGGGTCTGGGCCGGGGTAAGGAAGAGGTCGGCGTACTTGGTTTCGAAGTCGCCCGTGGACAGGACCTTGCCCGGACCGGCCAGGTTCACGTCGCCCTGGGCCATGACCATCTTCACGCCCGGGTGCTCCAGGTCGGTGGTCTTGTAGACCTGCTTGCACTCGTGCTCCTTGTCGATGCCGTACTTCTCGGTCACCGTCATGGTGGCCATGACCTCGCCGGTCTCGTCGCTGACCAGCGCGATATCGGAGTTCTCGTGGATGCCGTTGGCGGTGTCCTTGTCGGTCGACAGGGTAATGGGGATGGGCCAGAACAGACCGTCGGCCATCTGATAATTGTCGCACACGCCCTTCCAGTCGGCGTGGGTCATAAAGCCGTCCAGCGGGGTGAAACCGCCGATGCCCAACATGATGAGGTCGCCTGCCTCACGGGATGAGATGCGGATCTGCGGGAGCGACTGGGCACGTGCCTTCTCGTCCTCCAACGCCGTACCTTGGAGCAATAGGGGCTTGAGTTCCCCGCCGCCGTGCGGCCTGACTAGATTGGACATGGGTTTCCTCGCGTACTAGAAGTGTGTGGCTGGTGGCCGGCCCCGGCACCCGTTTCGCGTGGAAATCGGCCAGGGCTTATAATTTGGGAGCCAATACCTTAGCGATCCGCCCCCCGAAGTCCAAACAGTTTTATCTTTCCTCTCTATAAACAGGCTTTATTAGGGTGAACATGTCCGCCGTGGATTACAACTGTATGTTTTTAATACAATAACACCCACGTTGGCACGCCAATAATTCGTTATTTAGAATATTATTATATTTTATCATGAATTCAGAAATGCTAATTAGCTAAACTCAGTCTAAACACCTACTATTAGCGCCCTTCGCGCACGTTCCCCCGATCGCATCCCCAGTCGTTCATCGGGGGTGGTCGCCGGGGGCCGCTGCTGGAATCGCAACCCGGAATCCCGAGACACCATGGCAACCAATACCGCGACGCTGGCGGCCGACGACGGTCGCATCGAAACCAAGAATACCACGTGCTACATGTGCGCCTGCCGCTGCGGCATTCGCGTCACCCTGAAGGACGGCGAGGTCCGCTACATCCAGGGTAATCCCGAGCATCCGCTGAACAAGGGCGTGATCTGCGCCAAGGGCGCCTCCGGGATCATGAAGCAGTACTCCCCGGCGCGCCTGACCAAACCGCTGATGCGCCGCCCCGGCGCCGCGCGCGGCGACGCCGACTTCGTCGAGGTCAGCTGGGACGAGGCCTTCCAGGTCATGGAGGAGCGACTGAAGAAGCTGCGGGCCACCGACCCCAGCAAGTTCGCGCTGTTCACCGGCCGCGACCAGATGCAGGCCCTGACCGGCATGTTCGCCAAGCAGTTCGGGACGCCGAACTACGCCGCCCACGGCGGCTTCTGCTCGGTGAACATGGCCACCGGTATGATCTACACCATGGGCGGCTCGTTCTGGGAGTTCGGCGGCCCGGACCTGGACCGTGCCAAGCTGTTCGTGATGATCGGCACCGCCGAGGACCATCACTCCAATCCGCTGAAGATGGCCCTGTCCAAATTCAAGCGCCAGGGCGGGCGCTTCATTTCGGTCAACCCGGTGCGCACGGGCTACTCGGCCATCGCCGACGAGTGGGTGCCCATCAAGCCCGGCACCGACGGCGCCCTGTTCCTGGCCCTCATTCACGAGCTCATCAATCAGGGCCTCTACGACCGCGACTTCCTCGTGCAGTACACCAACGCCGCCGAGCTGATCAATCTGGACGAGGCCTCGGACGAGTTCGGCCTGTTCGTGCGCGACCCGAGCGTGGAGGTCGAGAAGGGCTGCTTCGACCCGCAGAACCAGCTGTGGTGGGACCGCCTGAGCGATCAGCCGGTCCGCACCCATACCGAAGGCGCCGACCCCTACCTGCTCGGCGAGTTCAAGCTGTCCGACGGCACGCCGGTCAAGCCGGCCTTCGAGCTGCTCAAGGAGCGCGTGGCCGAGTACACCCCGGAATGGGCCGCCAAGATCACCGGTATTCCGGTCGAGACCATCAAGCGCCTGGCCTACGAGATGGGCATTACCGCGCGCGACGAGAAGATCGAGCTGCCCATCGCCTGGACCGACACCTGGGGCCGCGAGCACGACACCGTCACCGGCAACCCGGTGGCCTTCCACGCCATGCGCGGCCTGGCCGCCCACTCCAACGGCTTCCAGACCATCCGCGGTCTGTCGATCCTGATGACCGTGCTCGGCACCATCGACCGCCCGGGCGGCTTTCGCCACAAGGCGCCCTTCCCGCGCCCGATTCCGCCCTGCGCCAAGACGCCCAAGAGCCCGGCCGACGTCAAGCCGAACAGCCCGCTCAACGGCATGCCGCTGGGCTGGCCGGCCGACCCCGACGATCTGTTCGTCGACGAGAACAACCAGCCCGTGCGCATCGACAAGGCGTTCTCTTGGGAATACCCGCTGGCCGCCCACGGCCTGATGCACAACGTCATCACCAACGCCTGGCGCGGCGACCCCTACCCCATCGACACCCTGCTCATCTTCATGGCGAACATGGCCTGGAATTCGACCATGAACACCGCGCAGGTGCGCGAGATGCTCAACGACAAGAACGAGGACGGCGAGTACAAGATCC